>PVMK01144024.1_pt1 | contig 15856 bp, 17 predicted proteins | sample 1853481 | NCBI WGS metagenome assembly PVMK01 (sample SAMN08533507, study PRJNA380276) | Marine sediment metagenome, whole genome shotgun sequencing project.
GTAAAGAGATGTTTTTAAGCAGTAAAATAATAATCGACGCAACCCGACAGATGGAAAGTGAAGGCGGTCCCGAGACTTTTCCTCTTGACAACAGGACTGCGCTTGAGGAACAGGCTGAAGAGTCATTTGAGATTGTGGATAAAAGATGGGATGAATATTTCGGTAAGTAATCATCACTAATTTAGCTGAATAAAAAAAGCCCTGGTATTACCGGGGCTTTTTTTTGCTTTGCTTGATGAGGCCAGGAAGAAAGTTGTGGACTGGAGATAAGATTATAATTTCAGGCGGCCACATGGCAGTTTAAATAACATGACAACGAGAGTTTTACATGTTAAAAATGACCGAAATCATTAACTCAAAAGTTCTGAAGAAGACGGGGTAACGTTAGAGTAATACTAATCTGTAAAAACTATGACTTAATCTGACAGTTCGTGGTTGTCGGGCAGATATTTTTCATATTTGGAACCCTTTAGTGCTTTGTAAAGCTCTTGAATATTGTCGATGTTGTCTGTAATCTTCTTTTCGCTGCGTTTTTGCAATATGGGCTTAATTTCCATGGGAGATACTGCAAGGTAGTCTTGAAGTATCCGCATGGTGTTGTCCCAATCAAAAAGCTCATCATATTTGATTAGGAGCGTATTGTGCTTTTCAGCATATTTATAGAGTTGGCGGTTATCGCGCTCAATTTTTCTGAGAGCTCTTTTTATGTTGTGAAGTTTTAGTGTGATTTTAAATTGGCGCATCGTCTCTTCAGCTTTCACATGCCCTATGCCCGAGGCTAGTGCTCGGCGGTCGGAAATCAGAATGTCCAATGCATTGTCCCGGATCAAAACAATCTTTTTTACATTTGTTTTGTTCAGCCAGATTCTTGTAACAGGGAAGTGTAAAATCTGGTTTAGCATTAGTTTGAATCCGGCTGTTTTAACCTGTCCTGTAAGAGTTTTATGAAAAAAGGTGTTAAGGAAGCTGTTTGTTTTGATTATTCCCCAAGGTATTTGAAGGCTGCTCCTCATATAAGGGATCGGTGTGTTTAGTATTTTTATGAAAGGGAACTGCATTTCTGTGTGATGTATTCCTTTTGCGTGGAGGAATATTTCTCCTGCACAGAAAATGTTCGGATGTTCATCCAGGCTGCGAATAAGGAGAGATGATCCTGTTCGTTGCCGGGTTAAAATGATAAATTCTTTCATAGGCATGGAGGGAACTGTGTTGATAAATTTACTTTGAGATGAAGAAAGAATAAGCTTATGGTGATTGTATGTCAATCAAAACAGTATCGCATTTTATATTAGGCCTTATGCTGTATATCGCTTAATGAATGTTTGTATCTTATCTTCAATAATAGACTCTGCTTCCTTTAGTTCTTCCAAAGATTTAAATTCAGATTCAAGACTGACAAGTATTTTATTAAAACGAGAAGGGGGGATGCCCCATTTTTCTTTATATTCAATTCTAGCGATATTGTATTCTGCCTTTGAAAAATAGTATTTTCCCAGTCTGTTTTCTTTTGCCCTGAATTCCCAGTTTTCTTTTAATTGAAAAAAATCTTTAAGTGCGTTATTTAAACCGGGCTTATTGAGATGTTTCTCTTTTATGCTTTCTCCCATCCTATTTTCAACATGTTTAAAGAATTCTTTCACCAGGTCAATATCAGTAATTACAAGTGCGTAAAGATACCAGTCATCAATTGACTGTATGACGGCCTTTTGTTCAACAGTTCTAAGACATCCAAATCCGGGACAAAAATGAGATTCACATATCTCTGTTCCATAGAAACAGTTATTTCTTAAATCTGAAATTTTGGTTACAGCGGGATGAAGCATACATCCCGTTTTAGTGTGCTCCTTGTTAATAAAACCAAGGAACTCACAGTTATAAATAGTCTCGAAAAGTTTTGAATTATTGATGGACTCGTTACCCTGATCTTTATATTTAGAAAGGTTATTATAGTCTGGTAAAGAAAGAAACAATTCTGTCTGCAGTTCAAGAATGTTCTGAATGGCTTTTCGTGAGTGGTTTTGCCAGTTAAACTGTCCACAGCAGGCGCCGCAGGATTTTTTGTTGTCCGGCTGGCAAAGCATTATAGGATGGAAAACGGACATCGTAATTTAAAAATATTGATTAAGATTTATTAATGACAAGGGATTAACTCTAATATTGTTTACCCTTACTCCCCAGTGAAGATGTGGGCCGGTTGATCTGCCGGTTGAGCCGACAAATCCGATAACATCACCAATCTCTACTTCATCGCCAGTTTTTACTTTTATTTCAGAAAGGTGAAAATACATACTGACAATACCCAGCCCATGGTCAATATAAATAGAATTGCCTGAAAAAAAATGATTTCCTGTAAATACGACAACACCCTTATTGATTGATTTAATCTGTTCATTCATTTTTGCCTTCAAATCAATACCGGAATGGGAATTTTTGGGTTTTTTATTCATGAACCTTTTTACACCAAAAGGCGTTGATATTTTATTATCTATTGGTTTTATAAATTTTGAGTTGTAAAGTTTAAGCTCTTTACTATTTTTAAAAAGCCCGGTCACTATTTTCCTTTCCTTATTGTGACGTTTGAGGTCTTTGTCACTTAAATCAACTTTTGTTTTTGGAAGGGTGAGATGCTGAATTTGAAAATCCTTTTTTTGAATGGTTATCTTTTTATTTATCTTTGTTTTGCTGTTAAATAATATTTGCACATTTCTTTCGCCAGGCTCCGTGTTTTGGTTGATCCCGATAAATCCGATGTAAGATTTGCTGGAGTTGTCATAATCTAAAGATATATTATTGTTGTCAAATATTACAGAAGCATCCGAAGTATTTGAGATGTCAGAGATTTTGATATAGCAGGCATCTCCTTGAAGGATTTTATCCGGGAATATTTCAATGTTCGGTATTTTTTCCGCAAAGCCTGTGCTGTAATTAAATAATAGGAAGCAGGTAATAAGAAGTAAGCCTTTTATAAATATTCTGTTAATTGACCCTGAACTTTTAGTAACCATATTTTTCATTTAAATCCTTTTTTTATATAGATATTTTTAATAAATCTTCTGCTGCAATTATATCACCATTATAGCAATCTTTAACAGGTGTTATGATGTCCGCAAAGTCACACTGCGGATAAAAGTGTGTTAATAATAGCTTTTTTGCAGATGCATGAGATGCGATTCTTCCAGCCTCAGATGGTGTCAAATGTCCTTTAACTTTTAAATTATCAGGAAAAGAACATTCAAGGATTAAAAGGTCGCAGTCTCTGGCAAGTTCTATTATTTCTGCACAGTAGTCAGTATCGCCAGAGTAGACAGCAGTTTTACCATTTGTATCTGTTAGCTTAATTGCAATACTGTTGTCAGTATGCATAACCTTGCAGGTATGAATTATGTATTTATCAAAGTTTAAATTACTTTCAGCCATCTCTATCCATTCAATTTTAAAGTTATCCGGGATTATTTGACTGCCGTGTGCATGTAAAAGATCGTTGTAAAGTTTTTTTAATCCCATTGGGCCAATTATCTTCAGGTCAGTGGTTCTTGGCTCTTCATGGTTATAGTTTGATGAAAATATAAATGGAAGCATATCGGAGATATGGTCAATATGAAAATGGCTGTATATGATGGTATCTATTTGATTTAAGGATGTATGAGTTTTATTTAATTGACGAAGTGAACCCGGCCCAGTGTCTAGAAGAATATTATGGTCGTCAATATTTACAAGAATTGAAGGAGATGATCTCTTGTTTGACGGGATTGATGTTCCTGATCCAAGAATTGTAATTTCCATGGCAAATTAGTTAGTTATATTATATTTATTAATATTTTGGTTTGCTTTATTTATCGCCTGATAGGAATATATTATTCCATGATTTTTATAGAGTATTTTATTTGTTACAGTTAACAATTATAAAGAAATTTATGAAAAACTCCATAAAAGAAACTGGTTAAGAAAAATCTTTCAGCTTTTAATTTTTTAGGATATTTTTCTTGACAATGTTTTGTTCATAATAGATACCTTAAATATTAATTATAATGTTTAGGTGTAAAATGTATCAGGAAGAACTGTTATATACTAAATCAAATGTCTGGGTGAAAATTAACAGTAATGATATTGCCCGAATCGGAATAACGGATTTCGCGCAGAAAAAGCTTGGTAAAGTGCTGTTTGTTGATCTGCCTGATATTGATACAGAGCATGACCAGTTTGACTCGTTTATTATAATTGAGTCCGATGACGTGATGAAGGAGGTTTGTGCTCCTTTAAGCGGTAAAGTAATCAGTGTAAATGAAGAGATTGATGATGACCCGTCTATAATTAATCATGAACCCTATGAGGATGGCTGGCTCATTGAGATTGAGGTCTCAAATGAGGAGGAGATTAGTCGTCTGATGGGTTATGATGAATATATGGAATTAATGGATGCGGGAGACTTTGATGAGTGACAGTCTGCTTCGTCTTTTTTATCCAGCACATTGATGTTCTGTTCCCTTAACCATTTAGAACCCCTGCCAAAAGATCACGCTGTTTAAATCTTCCCTTGATGATTGAAAATTGTTTACGGGAAAACTGTTATCCGGAAATCCAAGCGCAATAGATAGAATCGTTTCAGTATTGTCTGTTAAGTTAAGGCAGTCCTTAATCGGTTCAGAGTAGAGCAGGGTATAGGCGATCGCACAGGTTGCAAGACCCCTGGCATGGGCAGATAACATTATATTTTCAGCTGCCATACCGATGTCCATTAGTTTGTTTTCAGGCAGGTCGCAGTCTGTTGTGATGAATATCACTACCGGGGCATCATAAAAACGAATACTGCCGCTTTCAATAAATTGACGATTTTCATCTCCAAGAGCGCTGATGACTGGTTTTAATTCTCTGAAAAGTTTTTTTCTCCGCTGCATGAATATTTCAGGAATCTTCTTATCTTTTGCTGAATTATAGGTTACTTTCTTATTTTTATGAAAGTCCTCAATTTTAGCGCATAGTTCAGATAATGGAGTGTTGGTTAATACATGGAAGTTCCACGGCTGCATATTTGATGCAGAGGGTGCCATATGGCCGTCTATTAGAATTTCCTGGATTATCTCTTTTGAAACTTTTTCATCTGTGAAACCCCGAAAGGTCTTTCTGGTTCGTATTCCTTTAACTAGCTCCATTAAGCGTCCTTTTTTTCTTCAGCTAATGCTTCGACCAGTTTGGTGTAACAGTCTTCAACTTCTAAAAGTCTTTTTTCCGTATGGTTAATGTTAATACCGATTTCACAGATTTCATCTCGCAGTTTGTCAAAATCAGGATTTTCATCATTAACTGTATTGGATATGTCTTTAATATGGTTAGTGAGGATGTTTGATGCTGCCATAAAAAACTCACAGTCCTCATATTCTTTTTTTAGGATATCCAAAAGTTTAGTTTTTAATTTTTTGCTTATTTTAGCCATCTAATTAAATATTTCTATTGTAACGGATTAAAAAATCTTGAATAATTTTGCTTAATAAAATATCATCTTTTAGATGTATATTTCAAGTAATATATCCAAAGGAGATTGAAATGTCCGGTTTGAAAAGCAGTTATGAGATTGCACTGGAAAAAATGAAAGAGATGGAAGTAGATGAAGTCATAAAACTGACGGAAGAAGATAAAAAAAATATTTCAAATATAAAAAACGAATATGAAGCAAAAATAGCTGAAAAGAAAATACTCCTTGCGAATGAGCCTGAATTAAACGATGAGCTGAGTTTTCTGGTAAGAAAAAGGGATGAGACAATAAACGAGTATTATGAAAATATAAAGAAAGTTAGATAAGGGTTAACTGTGGATTGTATTGTAATAAATGGTGGAAACCCTTTAAAGGGTGAGGTTAGTGTTAGTGGTTCAAAAAATGCCGCGCTCCCAATCATGGTGGCAACGTTACTTGCTGATGGGTGTCACAAAATATCCGGTATTCCGGATTTAATGGATATTAATACATTAGCAAAACTTTTGACACATCTGGGTGCTGAAATTCAATTTAATGAAAATATGGAGGTGAAAACCCATAATATAAGTGTTTTTGATGCACCGTATGAACTTGTCAGAACCATGAGAGCCTCTTTTCTGGTTATTGGACCCTTAATAGCCAGGCTCGGTAAAGCAAGGGTTTCTCTGCCGGGCGGCTGTGCAATTGGTGTCAGGCCTGTTGATATTCATATTAAGGGCCTTGAGGCAATGGGCGTTAAAATAGATATTGACCAGGGATATGTTACAGCTAGTTGTGATGAGTTAAAAGGCGCCCATATTATTCTTGATATGCCCACAGTTGGAGGGACTGAAAACATTATCATGACAGCCTGTCTTGCAAAAGGAACGACTGTGATTGAAAATGCCGCAAGAGAACCGGAAGTCATTGATCTTGTGGAAGCCTTAAAGACCATGGGTGCAAAGATAACAGGGGAGGGTACTGGAATAATTACAATTGAAGGTGTTTCAAAGCTTAATCCGCTTAACTATACGGTTATCCCGGACAGAATAGAAGCCGGTACCTTCATGGTTGCGGCCGGTATTAGCAAGGGAGATATTTATATTAAGAATTGTCCGGTTAAATATATGGGGGCAACGATTGACAAACTAAGAGAAACCGGAATAGTGATTGAAGAAGAAAACGGCTTAGTCCATGTGTCCTCCAGTGGTAAAATTAATAGTGTTGAAATAACAACGAATCCGTATCCGGGTTTTCCAACGGACATGCAGGCACAGATGATGGCAATACTTTCAATTGCTGACGGTACTTCAATCATCAGGGAGACAATATTTGAAAATCGTTTTATTCATGTTGCTGAACTTGACAGGCTTGGAGCCAGTATAAAAGTTGAACATGATACTGCAATCATCAATGGTGTCGAAAAACTCAAAGGCGCAACCGTGATGGCAACGGATTTAAGGGCAAGTGCTTCTCTGATATTATCCGGGCTAATTGCTGAAGGCAAAACCACAGTGCTGAGAGTTTATCACCTTGACCGTGGTTATGACTGCCTTGAAGAGAAGTTAAAACTTCTGGGTGCTGATATGTTTCGTACAAAAGAAGATGATATTTAATTTTTAAACGTATGGGTTAATTATGGTTATTTTGCACGCAGCAGATAATAAGTTTAATGAATCAATTCAAAAAATATTTAACAGAGCTGAAAATGTCCCCAGCGAAGTTGAGGAAACTGTAAATAAGATTATTAATGATATTAAGTTAAATGGTGATTCGGCACTTGTTAACTATACCCAAAAATTTGATGGACACGATGATATCCTGATAACAGAAGATGAGTTGAAAAATGCCAGATCAAAGGTTGATAAAAAGGTATATGATGCTCTTGAAACAGCATTCAGGCGAATTAAGTTTTTTCATGAAAAACAGATTTCTGAATCCTGGAAATTCGAACAAAATGGTGAAGTGCTGGGACAGATTATCAGTCCCCTTGAGAGAACCGGTATATATGTACCCGGAGGTAAGGCTGTTTATCCTTCATCAGTACTGATGAACGCTGTTCCCGCTATTGTAGCCGGAGTCGAAGAAATAATTATGGTTACTCCTGACAATGGCAATGGTGTTAATCCTGTAATTCTTGCTGCAGCAGAAATGTGCGGAATAAAAAAAGCTTTTAAAATTGGAGGTGCTCAGGCAGTTGCAGCTCTTGCTTATGGAACTGAAACTGTACCTTCTGTGGATAAGATTGTTGGCCCCGGTAATATTTATGTGGCAATGGCCAAGAAACATGTTTTTGGTAAAGTAGATATTGATATGATTGCCGGACCGAGTGAAATTCTTATTATTTCAGATGGAACCGGCTCTGCTGAATGTGTGGCAGCTGATATGCTGTCTCAGGCAGAACATGATGAAATGGCATCATCAATACTTATTACAACGGATGAGAATTTTGCCAGAGAGGTTGAGAAACAGATATACGCTCAGCTTGAGGTACTGCCTAAAAAAGATATCGCGATAAAATCTATTGAAAATTACGGCGCGATCATTATCGTAGATGATTTGACCGTTGCATCAGAAATATCAAATAAATTTGCTCCTGAACATCTTGAACTGTATGTTAATGAGCCGTGGGAACTTCTTGTAAAGATTAAAAATGCAGGCGCAGTTTTTCTTGGGCATTATACGCCTGAAGCATTGGGTGATTATATTGCCGGGCCTAACCATGTACTCCCCACAGGCGGAACAGCAAGGTTTTTCTCTCCATTGTCTGTAGATGATTTTGTTAAAAAGACAAGTCTTCTATCATTTACTAAAGATGCTTTTAACAGCTGTGCAGAGGATGTCATCACCCTTGCTACTTCTGAGGAACTTGAAGCGCATGCAAGGTCTGTTAAAAAAAGGCTGAGAAGATAAGTCTCTTTTATCTGTCTGTGCTGTACAAATTATTTTATCAAACAACTCCCATTTAATTTTTGCCTGTGAAAGATCTTAGAAATAATAGAATTATTGATGCTGTTATAAAAACAGCAAAGCAAACTGGAAGCTCTGCTTTTCTTGTTGGTGGAGCTGTGCGTGATTATATCCGAAACGATTTTAATCATAATGATCTGGATTTTGTCGTTTCTGATAGTTTAGATCTTTTTGTGGAAGGATTTTCAAAAAAACTTAAAGGTAAAATTATTATCTGGGATGAAAATGACAGACGTGTTGTTTTTCGTATGAATGGGGAATATGTACATGTTGACTTTGCGCTGTGTAAAGGCGAAACAATTCAGGATGACCTAAAATTCAGAGATATAACCATAAATGCTGTTGCAATTGATGTAAATTCTATTGAAGAAAATTTTCTGGATCATTTGATTGATCCTTTAAATGGCCTTGAGGACATTAAGCATAAAAAGATAAGAATATGCAGTAATAAAGCTTTTATAAATGATCCGGTAAGAATTCTTCGTGTTTTAAGGTTTGCTGCAAAATTTGGGTATGGGATTGATGAGACAACCTTTAATTTAATGAAGGATTCTGCTTCATTAATAAATACAGTCGCTGTTGAACGGGTGAAAAAGGAGTTTTTTGCTGTTTTAAATTATCAAAACCAGAAGTTTTCCATTGAGAAGATGCTTGAGCTTGGACTCATGGAATCTCTCCTACCGGAGATAATTGAATTTAAAAACATTAAACAGGGATCTCGACATCAATATGATCTTTTTAATCATTCTCTTCAGACAGTAAACATGCTTAAAAAAGCCGAAGATGAACTGCTTAAACAATTTGAAGATAAGGCTGATTTGTTTAAAACAAATTTAGATGATCTGATTGAAGAGGGGGTAACCCGGAGGTCTTTACTGGTTTTTTCCGCTCTGCTTCATGACAGCGGAAAAACACAAACAGCGGAAAATATGGGAGATCGTATAACATTTATCAGGCATGAAAAAGAAGGAAAGGATATTAACCGTAACCTGGCAAAAAGAATGGGTCTGGGTAAAAATGCGCAGAACATTATATCAGAGCTTACTAAAAACCACATGCGTATACTTTTTCTCTCTTTTCTTGAAAAACTTACTGTAAGGGCGGTTAAACGGTTTATTTTTGACTCAAAATATGTTTTCAATGAGATTCTTATTTTGTCTGTTGCCGATGCATTGGCAACTGGTCCCAATGCTGATTTAGAAAAAATATTTAAAGTTATAGAAGAGGTTTTTAACGTTTCTAAATCCTTAAATGATATTAAGGATATTGAGTCGCTGTTAAATGGAAATGATGTCATGGATATAGCAGGCTTTAATAACACGCCTATGATTGGTGCGATCCTTAATGAATTAAAAGCGCTCGAATGTTCAGGTCAGGTTGAAACCAGAGAAGATGCAATAAAATGGCTGGAAAAAAGAGTCAATATAAATTAAAAATAATAAATCTCCGCTGTCCTGTTGAAGAAAGCATGGATTTATATGCTGTGCTTGCTTCAAGTTTTAGAATAAATAAGGATGATATCGTAGATCTTGTTATATTGAGACGTTCCACTGATGCAAGGAAAGACATTCTTTATTTTGTTTATACCCTGGTAATCGATGTTTTCTTAATTAATCTGGATGCTGATGAACTCCTTGAAAATAAGAATGTCGAAATATTCACTGAAAAAAGTAACAGGGGTGTTAGTAAAATCACAGGTCTTAAAAACCGCCCTGTTATTATTGGCTGTGGTCCGGCGGGAATTTTTGCAGCAATAACGTTAGTTGAAAGAGGTGTTGCTCCGATTGTTATTGAAAGAGGCGAACGTGTAACTGACCGGGTGAAATCGATTAATAAATTTATGAACTCTGGTGAGTTGAATCCTGAGTCAAATATGTATTACGGGGAAGGCGGCGCAGGTACTTTTTCAGACGGGAAACTGACTACCCGCATAAAATCCAATTTAAAAGACCGGGTGTTGAGGGAGTTTGTAGATGCTGGTGCTGAAAGCGACATTGCATATATCAGCAGACCTCATTTGGGCACGGATTGTTTAAGAAAAATAATTCCTAATATTATTGAAAAACTGAGTTCAAAAGGTGTTGATTTTTTATTTAATACAAAGGTTCAGGACATTATTTTTGAGCAGGGGAGGGTTAACGGAGTAGTTGCGAATAATAATTTAATAAATACGGAAAATATTTTTCTTGGCACAGGGCACAGTTCTTTTGAGATTTATAATTTATTAAAAAATAAAGGTGTTCTACTTGAGCCAAAAGGCTTTGCAGTGGGGTTTAGAATTGAGCATCCAAGAGAATTTATTGACAGAGGCAACATGGTAATTCTCAGGGAATAAATATCTGGGCGCTGCGGATTACTATCTGGCTTATAAGGATAATAAAACAGGGAAGGGCGTGTATTCCTTCTGTATGTGTCCGGGTGGGTATGTGGTTGGGCTGTTCATCTTTAAATGATTCTTTTATGTACCAATGGTATGAGTAAATTTGCCGGGATAATGCTTTCTCAAATGCTGCCATAGTTGTTTCAATTTCAAACGAGGATCTTAATGGTGATGATCCCTTAAAAGGTTTTAGTTTTATTCATGATTTGGAAAAATCCGCTTATGAACTTGGGGGAGGTGATTTCAGTGCCCCGGTTCAGAATGCTGTTGATTTTATGAATTCAAATGTTTCTGATAAGTTGATCCGGGATACCTCATATCGTCCGATGGTTAAATGCTCTGATTTGAACACTTGTTTTGATGATAGACTTGCCAGTATTTTAAAAAGAGGGCTTAAAGACTTTAATAATAAGATCCCCGGTTTTATTGATGAAGGAATATTGTTTGGTGTTGAGACCCGGACATCCTCGCCTGTTCGAATTGTCAGGGACAGAGCACACTATAATGCAGTTGGTATAGAAGGGCTTTTCCCGGTTGGTGAGGCTTCGGGTTATGCCGGCGGTATTATGAGTTGTGCCGTGGATGGTATTAAGGCGGCTGAGGTGTTTTGCTAAGAATATTATATGCTTTTTTCACTCTGGTAAAAGTTCAGATTAATATCGCTTATATAAATTTTTGAAGTGTGTTGAATTGGTAAGGGAATCTGGAGTAATGTTGACTCTGGTATTTATGGCAACTGATCCTTTATTAATTACTTAAAATAATGGATGATATTAATAAAAGACTGAAAATAATATGTACATTCTAAAAGAAAACTTTATGCTATTTCTTATAAAATATTTGTATGTAAAAATGCACCATTTTTATAAATGGAACAACATTAAAGGAGATTTGTTATGAAAAAAGTTTTAATGACAATCACGCTACTTTTTTTTATGGTTTCAGGCATTGCTTTTGCCGGTTCGCCAAAGGAAAACTGTGGTTGTGGATTTGGAACCATTTTTTTTGAAGGAAAAGACGGCCTATTTCATCAGATTCTTGCAGCAACAACAAACAGTATGTTTGGCACACAGACCTTTGGAATCAGTTCTGGAACTTTGGGATGCAACAAGCCTTCAAAGTTGGTCTCAAATGAACAGCTGAACAACTTTGTTGCTGAAAACATGGATAATCTGGCAAAAGATGCTGCAATGGGTAGTGGTGAATATATTGATACCCTTGCAGAGCTTATGGATGTTTCTGGCTCAGAGAGTGTAGAATTTTCACAGATGCTGCAGGAGAATTTCTCAAACATTTTCACTGATGGGTCAGTCAGCCATGTGGAGGTTATTGAAAATATATCTCTCCTCATGTAATTGACCCAGGACTATATTGCTTATAGATAATATGGAAAGATGCGAATATATTAAAAAATCCATATTTTCATTTTTTTAAAACAATTCAATATTACTTATGATTATGGTAAAAATTTAAGAAGTAAAATATTTAAAGGTATTATCGCTACTGTTGACTTTTGAAGACCTCTAAAATGTAAGATTATCATTAGTAATGTTGACTTTGATAATGAGGGACCCTTCGGAAACAAGAAACTATAAAACCTATTGTAAGGAATCATTAGTAATGAATTATAAAATATTTTTAGTACTTACGGCTATAGTGTTTTGTTCAGTTACAATTTCATTGGCGGATAATCAAGGTGAATTGGGGAACCCTATCCTTTATCCTCCGAACAATTTGAACGACCCCTTAATCAAGGCTGCATTTGTTGGGGATTTGGCAGCTGTGAAAGAGTCTATTGCAAGTGGTTCTGATATAAACGTGACAAACGATGAAGGAATAACGGCACTGTGCTTTGCATCATTGAGAGGCCATACAAAAATTGTCAGGACGCTGATTGCGGCTGGAGCGGATGTTAACAAAATAGAAAAGAAATATGGTTGGGCGCCTTTATATATTGCGTCATTGAAAGGCCATACAAAAATTGTCGAGGCACTGCTTGCGGCTAAAGCGGATGTAAATATAACCAATAGAGATGGTTGGACTGCTTTACATATTGCGTCATCAAAAGGTCATACAAGAATTGTTAAGGAACTGCTTGCGGCTGGGGCGGATGTAAATATAAAAACCAAGATCAACGGTTGGTACCTTTGGAATCAGTTCTGGAACTTTGGGATGCAACAAGCCTTCAAAGTTGGTCTCAAATGAACAGCTGAACAACTTTGTTGCTGAAAACATGGATAATCTGGCAAAAGATGCTGCAATGGGTAGTGGTGAATATATTGATACCCTTGCAGAGCTTATGGATGTTTCTGGCTCAGAGAGTGTAGAATTTTCACAGATGCTGCAGGAGAATTTCTCAAACATTTTCACTGATGGGTCAGTCAGCCATGTGGAGGTTATTGAAAATATATCTCTCCTCATGTAATTGACCAGGACTATATTGCTTATAGATAATATGGAAAGATGCGAATATATTAAAAAATCCATATTTTCATTTTTTTAAAACAATTCAATATTACTTATGATTATGGTAAAAATTTAAGAAGTAAAAGATTTGACATTATTATCGCTAATGTTGACTTTTGAGGTGTATTGAAATATTAAGGTTATCTTAAGTAATGTTGACTTTGATAATGAGGGACCATTCGGGAACAATAAAACTATAAAATTTATTGGAAGGAATCATCAGTAATGAATTATAAAATATTTGTAGTGCTTGCGGTTATAGTGTTTTGTTCAGTTACAATTTCATTGGCGGATGATCAAGGTGAATTGGGTAACCCTATCCTTTATCCTCTGAACAATTTGAACGACCCTTTAATCAAGGCTGCATTTGTTGGGGACTTGGCAGCTGTGAAAGAGTCTATTGCAAGTGGTTCTGATATAAACGTGACAAACGATGAAGGAATAACGGCACTGTGCTTTGCATCATTGAGAGGCCATACAAAAATTGTCAGGACGCTGATTGCGGCTGGAGCGGATGTTAACAAAATAGAAAAGAAATATGGTTGGGCGCCTTTATATATTGCGTCATTGAAAGGCCATACAAAAATTGTCGAGGCACTGCTTGCGGCTAAAGCGGATGTAAATATAACCAATAGAGATGGTTGGACTGCTTTACATATTGCGTCATCAAAAGGTCATACAAAAATTGTTAAGGAACTGCTTGCGGCTGGGGCGGATGTAAATATAATCAATAACGACGGTGAGACCGTTTTGTTAAAAGCATCTTGGTCTGGTCATACAAAAATAGTTGAGTTGCTGCTTGCGGCTGGGGCGGATGTAAATATAAAAACCAAGATCAACGGTTGGTCTGTTTTATATATTGCGCAATCGAAAGGTCATACAAAAATTGCCGAACTCTTGAAAGCATATGGAGCTAAAGAATAGATGGAAGGATAAAAAGCTGACCATGCTTTGTGGTGTCGGATGTTCTGCAGAGATTTATAATTAGAAGACTGAAGTTATAGCTGACTCCACATAACCACGAGTACCTTTAACAAACCACAGACTCAACATAACGTTCCATACCTTTAACCTGTTTTCTCTGAAAATAATTCAAAGATACTTCTGATAATATTAAATATTCTTAATCATCCCACCCCAGACTCATATAGGTGTATACCCGCAGACAAAATGTGTGTTTCACCTCATGGACATTAAATATATGGTAGACTATAAATATATCAAACCATAAATTGCGATAACCATATTTAATGAGGAGAATGTTATGAAGAAAAAAACATTATTTTTGATGCTGGCAGTGGCAGTCATGTTTTTAGTTCCGGTAGTGTCCATAGCAGGCGATCTTGAGCCGAGTGCGGCACCTGCACCAACGATACATACTTTGGATGATATATATAACAAGACAAGTGCTCAAAACCTGCCAGACCCAGATACTGTAATTATCGTTTCCAAGTTTAAGGCCAGTTCATCCTGGAGCACAATACATACTGTTTCCCAAGGGAAAACATTTTACTTAATGGGAGCTACTTGTTCAGGAGGAACAAGGGTGGTGAGTGGGCTTTTTACAAGTAGTTGTGCAATTTCTTTTAATGGAGGATCTAGTGTAGACTTTAGTTTACCATCCGGTCATACCATAGCAGCATCATATCCAATTGCAAGTTCATCATCAAGGTCTGATATAATGATTAAAAATCTCAACGGCAGTCTTGACATTAATTGCACAATATTTGGCTATGAAAAATAATATAAGAGTCCTACGCAAAAAGGAGGGAATTGTCAGGGAGAAGGTTCAGGAGTAGAGTTAATGTTACTAATGATTATATTAACTTTTTCAAGCTTAGTGAAAATTAAGGTTATTATCGCAACTGTTGACTTTTAACCACCCCAAAAACGTTAAAGATACCTTAAGTTATATTGACTCAGCGATTGTTACTACTTTTCTTTTTTCATCTCAATAAAATGAAAACATGTGCTGCAAATTTGTAATAATGATTATCGTAAAGCAGCAAAGGTTTTGATATTGACCTTTCCTCCCTTTATCGCAAACTTAAGGAATCCTGTTAGATCTTCTCATCCCCTGCTAAGCCTGAAAATAATTATGATCTGAGAATCTTAAATAATTTCTCATTTTATGAAAACATCTTATTCTTCTCATTTATTGGGAAAAATAAAATCAAGGTATTTTAAGTAATTAAACCAACCCCCTGTTTATGTTCTCATAAATTGAGAAATGGATTAATTTAAACCCCTTCCTTCTTTATTAGCTCATCACCTAACATACTGTAAGAACTCTACATTTTACCAAGCCTGTAATTTGGCCCGTAAGTTGCTTTAGAATAAAATTAAATAATAATTTTGTCCTAAGATCTAAAAGGGTTAGTTGCTGAACTATTGAAACTAATTAATAAAACTTTAATTTATTGAAATTTTAGGAAGGGGGGTGAACGTGTTCCAATCTTCAAAACTGTAAGCACAGGTTTTTAGATGGTTAATAATAATTAAAAGAGGAGGGAACATGAAAAAACATAGAAAGAATGACAATATGAGATATAAACGATTTCTCATTCTCTGCTACGTTTTTTTTGCATCAC
>PVMK01149856.1_pt1 | contig 15845 bp, 18 predicted proteins | sample 1853481 | NCBI WGS metagenome assembly PVMK01 (sample SAMN08533507, study PRJNA380276) | Marine sediment metagenome, whole genome shotgun sequencing project.
GGCCGGAACACCCTGTAATGGGTTCATACGCATATCCAGTGGACCATCCCCCATAAAGGAGAAACCCCGATCCGGATTGTCCAGTTGTGGTGAAGAAACCCCCAGATCCAATAAAATGCCATCCAGGCCTTCTTCAACGCCCCACTCGTGGACGTAGCGCTCCAACTCTGCATAGTTTCCCTGGACGATGGAAAATCGCGGATCCTTCCCCAGCAATTTCTTCCCGGCGGCTACTGCCTCCGGGTCCCGGTCAAGGGCAAACAAGCAGCCTTGCTTGGACAGGCCAGCCAGGATCGCCTGGCTGTGGCCTCCCCTGCCAAAAGTGCCATCAAGATATTTTCCTTCTGGCCGGATGTTGAGCGCTCCCACCACTTCTTCCAATCAAACTGGCCGGTGCTGGTAATCGTCCATCTGATCCGTGCTTCACCTCTGGCATCTTGCGCCCGCCTTAAAGAACGAGGCGGGTCATCTCTTCTGATGCAGCTTCGTCAAGACTGCGTTCTTCTTCTGCCCGCTCCTGATTCAGAATGGTTTCATTCCAGATCTCGAAACGGCTACCCATTCCAAGCAGAGCACCCGTTTTTCCAGGCCGGCCACTTGCCGCAATGTCTGCGGTAACTGAATCCGGCCATTTCCGTCCGGTTCAACTGCGCTGGCACTCCCCACCAGTTTCCTTTGTAAGCTTCTGTGTCCGGGATTGAACGTACTCAATCCCGTTACTTCGTCCCGGACCCGCTCCCATTCCTGCTCCGGGTAGAGATACAATGCCCCGGAGTCGAAAGCACTGTAGGTGAGAACCAAGCGCCCATTGCACTGCTCCCGGATTGCCTCCCGGTAGCGCATCGGCATTGCCAGACGCCCTTTTGCGTCCAGATTGATGGCGGTCTCACCAAAGTACACTGCTTCCCCACTGATACTACACAATTAACCACAAATTCCCACTAAAGTGCACGATAGTGATTTCCATGTCGAATGTCAAGCACGACAATAACTTAGCGAACAGCCACTAATTGATTACAACAACTGCAAATGGCGTCTGCGGGTCGGAAATATGGCTGAATTATGTTTCCAGAGCTGGAAAAAGAAAGGAAAGTGGGAGCCGGCCGGTAAGCCGGGTTCTGTCGTGGGCAATCATTCATCTGGGACCGCCGTCACCGGCGGCCTCGTGCGACCTACCCGAAAGCGCCGCGGGCCACGGCATTGCTTTCCTATTTGGTCTTGCTCCAGGTGGGGTTTACCTAGCCACAGAGTGTTGCCACCTGCGCGGTGCGCTCTTACCGCACCATTTCACCCTTACCGGCCCGATTCTTGCGAACCGGACAGGCGGTATATTTTCTGTTGCACTTTCCGTAGGCTCACGCCCCCCAGGGGTTACCTGGCACCCTGCCCTGTGGAGCCCGGACTTTCCTCCCCATCACGCAGATGGAGCGATTGCCTGGCCGGCTCCCGGACCTATTGTCTCACATTTAAGCGTTAATCCTGCTCCATCAGCACATAGAGTTCACGGCGGGAAACATTACAGATTCGGGCAGCCACGCGCGCTGCCTGGCTCACGGACAGGTACTCCTGCAGCGCAGACCCCAACTCCAGCGCCCTGACCATATCCTCAGCCTGTTCGCTGCGGCCGGATGCCAGCACGATGACGAATTCACCTTTACGCTGATTCGAATCATCGGTCAGCCTTTGGCGCAATTCCGCCAGGGTCCCGCGCAGGACCGTTTCGAACTGCTTGGTCATTTCCCTGCAAATCGCCGCCTGCCGGTCACTGCCCATGACGGCCTCCATGTCCTCAATGCTGGCCAGAATACGGTGACTCGACTCGAACAGTACGATGCTGCGTTGTTCATTTTGCAAGGGATTCCAACAACTTGATGCGAGCGCTGCGACGCGCTGGAAGAAAGCCTTCGAATGTGAAGCGGTCAGTGGCCAGGCCGCTAACGGAAAGTGCGGCAGTTACGGCACTGGGTCCTGGAATGGGCGATACCTTGATTCCGGCAGCGGCGGCAAGCCGCACCAGGCGGTATCCCCGGATCGGATAGCAAGGGAGTGCCCGCATCGGACACCAGCGCGACCGACTGCCCGCCCAGCAACTTTTCCACCAGGCGGGGCGCCGCACTGCTCTTCGTTATGCTCATGCAATGCAAGCAAGGGTGTGTCGATTCCGTGCCGGGAAAGGAGTTGACGTGTGTGCCGGGTATCTTCCGCTGCAATAACATCCACATCCTTCAGCACGTCCAGTGCACGCAAGGTGATATCGTTCATGTTGCCGATGGGTGTTGCAACGACATAAAGAGAGCTGGAAGACATACATTTCCCCGCATTATTGAGCTTAGCCCGCATATTGCACGAAGGCGGAACGGAATATGGTCAGATTTAATAATAGTAAGGTATCATTTCGGCCCGGCATAGATTCCGAGAGTTAACGCGTGACCATTAAACCACTTCAAACGGCAATTATTCTCCTCGGTATGTTGTTCCTGGCCGCATTACCGGGCTGCGCCACATCACCTCGGCGCCAGTGGTCGATCAGGATTTCCAGGGCAGCGCTGAGCAGGCGTTTGCGCAGAGAGACTTCAAGCAGGGCAGCGCAAATCTGGCAACAGGACGCCATTGATGCACGGCCGGCACAAGCAGCGAGTTACCGGGTGCGGGCAGCTGATGCCTGGCTGCTGGCCAGGCAGGTAAAACAGGCGGAAGACCTGTTGAAATGGATCTCACGGGCAGACCTGGACTCCCGGGACCAGGCCCGGCTGGACCTGGTTCTGGCAGACCTGGCTTTACACCATGAGCGCCCGGATGAAGCGGAACAACTGTTGAGGCAGGCCAGGCCCAATCTTCCATCAAGTTCGCTGAATCGATACAACAATCTGTCTGCCCAACTTCAGCAACGGTTGTCCTTACCCGTTTCCATGGACATTTCCCGTGCCGCAAAACTCAGCAGTCTCAATTGACAGTTATGATCCCCACGCGGCGCTTGCAGTGATCGAATCCCTGGATAATGTCACCTCGGGAGAACTGGAGGTCCGTGCAGACCACCCCGGGGATGAGCAGCACTTAACGGGATGGCTGGATCTTGCACTGGTCATCCGGCAGAACCTGGTTGTGCCCGGCCGGGTAAACCAGGCAATGGCCGGCTGGAAAGCACGCCATCCCGATCACCCCCTGTCTGAGAAATGAGGCGCTGGACCTCTGGCTGAGGTACCGACAGCAATTCACACCGCCACGTAAAATTGGCTGTCCTGCTGCCCGGGTCAGGACGGCTCAGCGCGGCCGGCACAGCGGTCCGGGATGGCCTGATGAGCGCTTTCCTTGAGAATCCCCGGCAACACCGAGATTCTTTTCTTTGCCACCGGCGATGAACCGGAATCAGCCATCTCCGCCTATTTCAGCGCGATGGACGCCGGGGTCGACTGGATCATCGGACCGCTGCAAAAATCATCCATTGAGGCCATGCTCAAGCTCGCAGGCTCTGGCTACGCCGATCCTGGCGCTCAATGAATTTCCCACCTTCGTTCGTAGCCCCTCCCGGCCTGTCCGGCCAGATATTCGGTATATCGCTTTCACAGGAAAAAGAGGCTGCGGCCATGGCGGAGCATGCGGTCAGGTCTGGCTTCGAGCGTGCATTGTGCTGGCGCCGGAAAGCGCCTGGGGTGAAAGGATGGCGCTCGCCTTCCAGGGAGAATTCCTACAGGAAAACAGGGAATTGATAGCTGCGGTCCGTTACGCAGAGTCGGATAATGACCACAGCCCGGTCATCGAGCGGATGTTGAAGATCGATGAGAGCAAGGCCCGCAAAAACCGCCTGGAGAATACGCTGCAAATGCCACTGGAATTCGAAGCCGTGAGAAGAAATGACATCGACATGATCTTCCTGGCGGCCAACGCCACCCAGGCAAAGCTGATCCGGCCACAGCTCCGGTTCTTTGATGCAGGGGACATTCCCGTTTATACGACCGGCCGTGTATATTCCGGTCAGCCCAACCCCGGTCCGGAACCAGGACCTTAACGGCATCCGTTTCCCCATTACCCCCTGGCAGCTGGAGCATGCCAACCCGGGCGATATACCGGAGCTGGAAAGTATCCGTGGTGGAAATCTCGCTTCGCTCTATTCCATTGGCTATGACGCCTGGAAACTGCTGCCCTGGCTTGAACTGATCAGGAGAGATCCGGATTTCAGATTCCCGGGACAGTCGGGCGTGTACCGGGCAGGAAACAATGGAAACCTGCGGCGCGAGCCGGCCTGGGCGGTATTCAGCCGGGGACGTCCTGTACCCCTGGTCGTCCTGCCGGTGGAAAACCAGGCGACTGCCGGATTTGTCGAAGCCGGCAAATGAATGAACCGCGGCGTGAATGAACAACCGGCGCTTACAGGGCGGTCAATGGGAAAAGCTTGCCGAGTCTTTTTTGACACAAGCGTGGCCTCAGGACGCTGGAGCGGAACTATAACAGCCGCTTTGGTGAAATTGACCTGATCATGATGGACCGGCAAACGCTGGTTTTTACCGAAGTCCGGTACCGGCGTGACAGCGCGCACGGCAGCGGGGCGGAAAGTGTGACTTTCACCAAGCAGAAACGCATCACGCGCGCCGCACAGCGATTCCTCCAGCATCATCAGCACCACGCTGCCCTGGCCTGCCGTTTTGATGTGGTTTCAATCGGCCATGAGGAAGGCCGGGTGCTCTTTAACTGGATTCGCAACGCCTTCGACGCCGTGTAATGTTTACAGAAGCGCGAGGATGGCCATGGCGTAGAGGGCGGCGATGATGTCGTCGGCCATGATGCCCAGGCCGCCCCTGAAGAACTTCTCGGACTGGCGGATGGGCCAGGGTTTTAAGATATCGAATAATCGAAACAGCACAAACGCGGCCAGCCACCAGGTCCACTGGGCGGGGCAGGAAAGCGACGGTCAGCCAGTAAGCCACCATCTCGTCCCAGACGATGCCGCCCGGGGTCGTGCCTCCCCAGCCGGGTGGCCGTGATTCCACAGACGTAAATCCCCAGCAGAAACAGCACAAGAAGCACCGGCCAGTAAACGATCGAAGGCAGGGATTTAAGCAGGACTGCAAAGGGGAATGGCTGCGATTGTGCCCATGGTTCCCGGGCGCGTATCGCGCAAGGCCGGATCCAAAACCAAAGGCCAGCAAGCCCTGGGGGCGTGCCGAGCGCAACCCGGCGGCGCTCCCTGTCCTGCACCAGCAGCGGTATCACCGGCTTCCTGCTGTATTGATATTCCCGGGGAAATGGTCGTATCCACGTCCCGGGGTCTCAAACACGGCGCCATCAGCCAGGGTGCAAACCAGTTCACCCGAAGCGTTGATCCTGCCGATGACGGTCAGCGGGCAAGCATTCCCGGGGAAATGGTCGTATCCACGTCCCGGGGTCTCAAACACGGCGCCATCAGCCAGGGTGCAAACCAGTTCACCCGAAGCGTTGATCCTGCCGATGACGGTCAGCGGGCAAGCGCACTCTTCAGCAATTCTGTCCAGTTCTTCGCGCCGGTTCCCGGGGATGGTAAAACACAGTTCATAGTCGTCGCCGCCGGAAGTCTGTAACTGCCGTCGTTGCCCCCCGGAAAGCCTGGCCAGGCCGGCGGAAACAGGAAGGCGATCAACATCGATTTCGGCGCCGGCAGCCGATGCCTCCAGGATATGACCCAGATCGGCAAGCAGCCCGTCCGAGATGTCGATACAGGAGGTAGCCAGCCCCCGGAGCCGCCGTCCGAGCTGCAGGCGGGGTTCAGGGCATTCAAGTGCAGCGCGGCTTTGGGGGCCTGGCTCGCCACCAGCCTTTAAAACCTCAAGGGCATGGGCCGCATCACCCAGTTGGCCTGAAACCACGACCAGTTCCCCATTGCGGGCCCCGTCACGGGTCAGCGCCGTGCCGGGCTCGATCAGCCCGATTGCGGTAATGGTGATGCTGAGCGGCCCCGAAGTAGTATCGCCGCCGGCCAGCACAATACCAGCCGGCCTGGCCAGGTCTCCCATTCCCTGCGCAAAGGACTCAAGCCAGGAAAGATCAGGTGCAGGCAAGGTCAGTGCGAGGAAAAACCAGGCGGGCTGAGCCCCCATCGATGCGAGGTCGCTCAGGTTCACGGCCAGAGCCTTGTGACCCAGGCTTTGTGCATCTGTTGTGTCGAGAAAATGAACACCTTCCACGAGGGTGTCGGTGGTCACCACGACCTGCCTGTCCTGCGGAATATCCAGCACAGCGCAATCATCACCAATCCCGACTGCGCAGGCGGATGGGCCGCCCATATCTGCCGCATTGATGCGTTCATGCAGTTGCCTGATCAAGTCAAACTCTGACATAAACTCAGGGCTTGCCGGTTGCTGCTACTTCGTCCGCACGCAGTTTCCTGGCAGCCTTGTCCAGTACCGCGTTGACGTAGGCATGTCCCTGCTCCGAACCGAAACGGCGGGCCAGGTCCACGGACTCATCAAGCACCACGCGGTAAGGCATTTCCGGGCAATCCAGCAGTTCCCATGCGCCGATCATGAGCACCACACGCTCCATTACGTCCACCTGGTCCATCGGCCGGTCCAGGAACGGCTCGAGCGCATCGATCAGCCGCTCTTTATCATTGATCACACCCCGCAGCAGATTTTCGAAATGCTCCACGTCGACCTGGCTCAGGTCCTGTACTTCCCGGAACTGGCGAAGAATCTCATCGGCTTCCTGGTGGGTGATTTGCCATTGGTAAATGGCCTGTAAAGCACGGCGTCGCGCTCGTTTCCGTGGTTCGAAACGGTCAGTTTTGCGCATAATTACCGGAGTCTTGCAGATGGTTCTCAACTGTTCTCATGGTCTCGGCCATTTCAATGGCCGTCATGGCCACGTCAAAACCCTTGTTGCCCTCGCCGGCGCCGGCCCGTTCAAGAGCCTGTTCCACCGTATCGGTGGTAAGCACTCCAAAAGTGACCGGCAATCCGTTATCCAGCGCCACACGGGCAAGACCGCGTGCACATTCTCCGGCGACGTAATCAAAATGAGGCGTGCCGCCCCGGATCACCGCGCCCAGCGCAATAACGGCATCAAAGCGACCCGATGAGGCCAACTGGTCTGCCAGCAGGGGTAATTCGAAAGCCCCCGGGACCCACACCAGCAGCAGAGCGTCTTCATCGATACCGTGACGTTTGAGGGCATCTGCCGCACCTTCCACCAACTGGTCCACGATAAAACGATTGAAACGGCTGGCGACGATCGCGATACGCAGATCATTACCGCCCAGGTCGTTGCCGAACTCCTTTCCAAACCTTGTCTCAGGCCTGGTCCCGGACTCTGTCCCAAACTCAGTCATGTCGTATCCCCGCTTCCGCCCTGGGACTCGATGTATTCAATCACCTCCAGGCCAAAACCCGCCAGGCCGGTCAGTTTCCAGGGTGCGCTCAGAACACGCATCTTGCGCACCCCCATATCCGCGATGATCTGGGCGCCGATCCCGTAATTTCTCAGTTCCCTGGCGCGCCGGTCGTCGCCGCTGGGCGCCACCGGGGGTTCCGGGACCTGCTGAATCTGGCGCAGCAGTTCATCATCATCCCGGTGGCCGCCGAGCACCAGCACCATGCCGCTGTCCTCCGCAGCAATTTCCGCAATGGCGGTGCGCAGCGGCAATCCAAAATCCGCCCGCTGGATGGACAGCACATCACTCAGGGGATTCCATAACCCTTGTTGCCCTCACCGGCGCCGGCCCGTTCAAGGGCCTGTTCCACCGTATCGGTGGTAAGAACGCCAAAAGTGACCGGCAGCCCGTTATCCAGCGCCACCCGGGTAAGACCGCGGGCACATTCTCCGGCGACGTAATCAAAATGAGGTGTACTGCCCCGGACCACTGCTCCCAGCGCAATAATTGCATCAAAACGACCCGATGAGGCCAACTGGTCTGCCAGCAGGGGTAACTCGAAAGCCCCCGGAACCCATACCAGCAGCAACCTGTCTTCATCGATACCGTGACGTTTAAGGGCATCTGCCGCACCATCCACCAACTGGTCCACGATAAAACGATTGAAACGGCTGGCGACGATCGCGATACGCAGATCATTACCGCCCAGGTCGTTGCCGAACTCCTTTCCAAACTTTGTCTCGAACCCGGTGCCGGACTCTGTCTCAAACTCAGTCATGTTGTATCCCCGCTGCCGCCCTGGAACTCGGTGTATTCAATCACCTCAAGGCCAAAACCCGCCAGGCCGGTCAGTTTCCATGGTGCGCTCAGGACCCGCATCTTGCGCACCCCCATATCCGCGATGATCTGCGCGCCAATGCCGTAGTTTCTCAGTTCCCTGGCGCGCCGGTCGTCGCCGCTGGGCGCCACCGGGGGTTCCGGGACCTGCTGAATCTTGCGCAACAGTTCATCATCATCCCTGTGGCCACCGAGCACCAGCACCATGCCGTTGTCCTCCGCAGCAATTTCTGCAAGAGCGGTGCGCAGCGGCAATCCAAAATCAGCCCGCTGGATAGACAGCACGTCACTCAGGGGATTCTGGACATGCACCCTGACCAGGAATGGTTCTTCCGGGTTGACCGTTCCGCGCATCAGGACCAGGTGGAGACGTCCTTCAATGGTGTCGCGGTAGGTATGCAGTACAAATGGCCCGAAGTCCGTCATGACATCGTGCCGGGAAACGTGTTGTACGGTTTTTTCTGTTTCCATCCGGTAATGAATCAGGTCGGCGATCGTACCGATCTTCAGGCTGTGCTGCTGTGCGAATTGCTCCAACTCCGGCCGTCGCGCCATGCTGCCGTCCTCATTGAGTATTTCAACCAGTACTGCTGCGGGCTCGAGCCCCGCCAGCATGGCCATATCCAGACTGGCCTCGGTGTGACCTGCACGCGCCAGTACACCGCCTGGCTGGGCCATCAGGGGAAATACATGCCCGGGTTGTGAAAGGTCTGACGGACTTGCATCGGGGCCCACTGCGGTGCGAATCGTGTGCGCCCTGTCGTAGGCGGAAATGCCCGTGGTAATGCCTTCTGCCGCCTCGATGGAAACCGTGAAGTTGGTGGCGAAACGGGCCTGGTTCTCGTTCACCATCAAGGGCAGGCGCAACTGGTGGCAACGCTCCCGTGTCAGCGGCAGGCAAATCAATCCACGCCCGAAGCGGGCCATGAAATTGATATCTTCCGGGCGTACCTTGGAGGCGGCCATCACCAGGTCGCCTTCATTCTCCCGCTCTTCATCGTCCATCATCACGACCATGCGGCCGTCCCTGATGTCATCCAGCAATTCGTTGATTGAATTCAAAGCCACTCTACAGCTCCCTGAACATACCCGGCCAGGGCCGGACTGTTCTGTCATTTGTAATTCCGGATCAATGAGACGCTCGAGATACCGGGCAATCAGGTCGACTTCAATGTTCACTGCATCACCGGGCTGCAGCGTCCCCAGTGTTGTCACTTCCAGCGTATGCGGTATCAGGCACACGGAAAATCGTGCACCGTCCACGTCATTGACCGTGAGACTGACGCCATCGATCGTAACCGATCCCTTTTTGGCCACGTAGCGAGCGAGATCTGCCGGCAGCTCGAACTCGAAACGCTCCGACCTTGCATCTTCCCGGCGGGACAACAGGCGCCCCATGCCGTCCACGTGGCCGCTGACCATATGCCCACCCAGGCGGTCTTCCAGCTGCAAGCGCCAACTCGAGGTTGACCGGCACGCCCGGCTCAGATTCCCCAGCGTAGTCAATTCCAGGGTTTCAATCGAAACATCGGCCAAAAATCCGGATTCATCCGGCTCGAGCATGGTCAGGCACACACCTGAAACCGCGATGCTGTCACCTTCCCGGCTGCCCTGCATATCCAAACCGCCGCATTCAATCCTGAGCCGGCTGTCGCCCCCAACGGCAATCTTCTCTTTCAATGTACCCTTTGTGCTGACTATTCCAGTAAACATGATCAATTCCCGTATTGGGGTTCGAGGCGAAGCCTCCAGTCATTGCCGAGACGCCTGGTTTCCAGCAACTTTAAATGCGTTCGCTCATCCATGGATTCAAGCGGCCCGAAGTTAAATGGCCCGGGACCGCCTTCCCCGAGAAGCTGTGGCGCCTGATATATCAGTAATTCATCCACCAGTCTGTCTTTCAGCAAGGCGCCGCACAAGCGGGCGCCGGCTTCTACCTGGATCTCATTAAGCTCCATCTCCGCCAATCGGGAAAGCAGCGAAACCAGGTCTATCCTGCCTTCAATTGCCGGTAGCGAAATACACCGGGCGCCGGTCGCTTCCAGTTCCGGCGGCACCGCCACGTCCCGGGTTCCGGCAATTATCGCCGTTGCCGGGTCAGCCAGTATCCGACTGCCGGGGAGGGAGTTCGCCAACGGCTGTCGGCAATGATGCGCAGGGGTTGCCGGCCTGGAGCTTGCCCTTCCAGCCCGTGCCGCCCAGGCTGCCAAGTCTGTCCATTTTGCCCGGGCTGGTCATTATCCAGCCTGACATTCATGGCGGGATTGTCGGCCAACACGGTTCCGATGCCGGTCAGAATAGCCGCAGAGCGCGCTCTCCATTTCTGCACATCGCGGCGTGAAGCCTCACTGCTGATCCATTTGCTGTCGCCATTGCCCAGCGCTGTCCTTCCATCCAGGCTGATCGCCGATTTCACCCTGACCCAGGGGCGGCCTTTGCGCAACCGCATGAAAAACCCCGGATTCAGGGCTTCAGCCTCAGCCGCCATCAAGCCGGTTTCCACTGTCAGACCGGCATGCGCAACTGCTTCAGGCCCTGGCCATTCACTTGTGGGTTAGGGTCTGCAGATGCCACCACGACGCGGGAAATACCCGCGCTCAACAGGGCCTCTGTACAGGGTGGAGTCCTGCCGTGATGGCTGCAGGGCTCCAGCGTAATGTAAGCCGTTGATCCTTTTACGTCCTCCCGCGCATCGCGCAAAGCAGCAATTTCCGCGTGTGGTCCCCCGGCAAATTCGTGCCAGCCCCGGCCCAGGATGTTCTGCCCTTTGCTGATGACACAGCCGACCCGGGGATTGGGGTGGGGGCTGAACAGGCCCCTTGCGGCCAGCTTCAAAGCCGTGGCCATGCACTGGTGATCGAAGGGCGAGAAACTCACTTGCGATCGGGGTCCAACAGGGAAATCTGGCGTTTGTCACCATCCCCGCCCGCATCCCGTTCCAGCCGTTCGATCACGTCCAGGAATTCCTGGACTTCGTCGAATCGCCGGTACACGGAAGCGAAGCGTACGTATGCGACCTGGTCGAGCTTGCTCAGCTCGCGCATCACCCACTCGCCGAGCAGGGAACTGGGTATTTCAGCATCCTCGACACTGCAGATCTCGCGTAACAACGAACGTATGGTCCGCTCTACGTCGCGGGTTTCCACGGGCCGTTTTTCAAGTGCACGCAACATGCCGTCGCGCAGTTTATTTTCCGAAAAGGCCTCGCGTGTCCCCATCCGACTTGATGATGCGAGGCGCCTTGAGCTCGGGCGTTTCATAGGTATTGAAGCGTGCACCGCAATCTTCACACTGGCGCCGCCTGCGGATCTGCATGCCATCCCCGGTGAGGCGGGAATCCACCACCCGGGTATCCTTATGGTTACAGAACGGGCACCACATGGTTCTAGTGCCCCTTCAAGGTGATAACTGCGCATTCAGCGAGTTGGGAAGTGGTTGACCGTACGACTGCAGGGACGCAGGAGGTAGAGCAACGCAGGGAGCAGTTGCCGAAGGCGCGACTCGCGGGTAATGGCCTGGTCCTTGCCAAGAGGCGCAACGCCACGGACGACCGCTTCCCAGCTCGCCCGAAGGGAGGTACCCAGATGTCCCAGTACGGTGTTGCAGCCCTTGAAAAGGACCAGCCATTCTCTGCGTTCTGCGCCTTGTCCTGGAACATCTGGGAACCTCTGAATCCGTAGTTATCACCTTGAAGGGGCACTAGCTGGCGTACACCGGGTGTTTGCGGCACAAAGCCAGCGCCGACTGTTTAACCTGGACTTGCACTGAAGCATCATCGATGTTGTCCAGCACATCACAAATCAGACCGGCCAGCGCCGTGCAGTCATCCTGGTTAAAGCCACGGGTTGTAATGGCCGGCGTCCCGAGACGTAGTCCACTGGTCACGAACGGAGACAGCGGCTCGCCAGGAACGGTGTTCTTGTTCACGGTGATGTTGGCCCGGCCCAGCGCTCCCTCTGCGGCTTTGCCGGTGAATTCCCTGCCGATCAGGTCGACCAGGAACAGGTGATTGTCGGTGCCGCCGGACACGATTTTGTAGCCCCGGTCCAGCATGGTTTGCGCCATGGTGCGCGCATTGAGGACGACTGCTTCCTGGTAGGGCTTGAATTGCGGATCCATCGCTTCCTTGAACGCCACCGCTTTGGCCGCGATAACGTGCATCAGGGGCCCGCCCTGGTTGCCGGGAAACACGACGGAATTGAGCTTTTTGTGCAACCCGCCATTGTCCTCGGCATCGCCCTGGGCGAGGATAATTCCGCCCCGCGGGCCACACAGGGTTTTATGCGTGGTTGATGTGGTTACGTGGGCATGCGGCACCGGATTGGGATAAACACCAGCGGCGATCAGGCCGGCGACATGCGCCATATCGACGAGGAAATACGCTCCCACGGAATCGGCGATTTCGCGCATCCTGGCCCAGTCGATCACCCTTGAGTAGGCGGAAAAACCACCGATCAACATTTTTGGACGGTGTTTCTCAGCCAGGTCCGCAATGATATCGTAATCAATCAGGCCGGTTTCATGGTTGATTCCATACTGGACCGCGTGGTACAGCTGGCCCGAAAAATTCACCGGGACTGCCATGCGTGAGATGCCCCCCGTCGTTCAGGCTCATGCCCAGGATCGTATCCCCCGGTTTCAGCAGAGCGCTGTAGGCAGCGGAGTTGGCTTGCGACCCTGAATGGGGCTGCACGTTTGCATAAGTGGCGCCAAACAACTGTTTTACGCGTTTAAGGGCCAGTTCCTCTGCCTGGTCCACGTAATCACATCCGCCGTAATAACGCTTCGACGGGTAACCTTCGGCATACTTGTTGGTCAGGACTGAGCCCTGAGCTTCCAGAACGCGTGGGCTGGCGTAGTTTTCAGATGCAATCAACTCTATGTGGTCTTCCTGCCGGGCCTTCTCGGCGTCGATCGCGTCGGCCAGCTCGTCATCAAATCCGCGAATGCGATAACTCTCGTCAAACATATCTTTCCTTTGCTCAATCGTAACAGTCAAGTCTAACATTTTTGCACGTGCCAACGTCCATAAAACCGGGCTCCCGGCACAGCAGCGGGTCTGGACCAGCGCCTGCGCCTGGCGCATAATTCGCCCCTTTCTTCCGGAACACACCATGGCCCAATATATTTACACCATGATCGGGGTGAGCAAGGTCGTCCCACCCAACAGAACCATCATCAAGGACATCTCCCTGTCCTTTTTTCCCGGCGCTAAAATTGGCTTGCTGGGGCTTAACGGCTCCGGAAAATCCACCGTACTCCGGATCATGGCAGGCGAGGATCCGGATTTCGAGGGCGAAGCCAGACCGCAACCGGGTGTCCGCATCGGCTACCTGCCGCAGGAGCCGGTGCTGGATGAAAGCAAAACGGTCAGGGAAGTCGTCGAGGAAGGTGTCGCCGGGACCAAAGACCTGCTGCGCCGCTTCGACGAGATCAGCATGAAGTTCGCTGAGCCGATGGACGACGATGCGATGAACGAATTGCTCGCGGAGCAGGCTGATTTGCAGGAGGGTATTGAAGCTGCCAATGGCTGGGAACTGGATCGCACCCTGGAGGTAGCTGCCGATGCCCTGCGCCTGCCTGACTGGGACGCCGGCATAGCTCACCTCTCTGGCGGCGAGCGCCGCCGCGTTGCGAATTGCCGCTTGCTGCTGTCCAACCCGGACATGCTCCTGCTCGATGAACCGACCAACCACCTGGACGCAGAGTCCGTAGGCTGGCTCGAGCAATTCCTGACCAAATTTCCCGGCACCGTGGTCGCCATTACCCATGACCGTTATTTCCTGGATAACGCCGCCGAGTGGATCCTCGAGCTGGACCGGGGCTACGGCATCCCCTGGAAAGGCAACTACTCCTCCTGGCTGGAACAGAAGGAACAGCGGCTGCAACAGGAAGATAGCAGGGAAAAAGCCCGGCAGCGTTCAATCCACGCCGAACTGGAGTGGGTCAGGTCCAACCCCAAGGGGCGGCGTGCAAAGAGCAAGGCGCGATTACAGGCCTTTGAAGAACTGAACTCGCAGGAACACCAGAAGCGCAACGAAACCCACGAGATTTTCATTCCGCCAGGCCCCAGGCTCGGCGACCAGGTGATCGAGGTCGAGCACCTCAGTAAAGGTTTCGGAGACCGCCTGCTGATTGATGATCTCAGTTTCAGGATCCCTCCCGGGGCGATCGTCGGTGTGATCGGCGGCAACGGGGCCGGCAAGTCCACCCTGTTTCGCATGCTGACCGGGGAGGAAAAACCGGACAGCGGGGAAATCATCATCGGATCCACCGTTGCCTTGTCCAGCGTCGATCAAAGTCGCGACAGTCTCGACGGCGACAAAACGGTATGGGAAGAAATTGCAGACGGCCAGGAGTTCATCCAGGTCGGCAATTTCAAAACCCCGTCAAGGGCCTATGTCGGCCGCTTCAATTTTCGCGGATCGGACCAGCAAAAGCGCGTCAAGGACTTGTCCGGTGGCGAGCGTAACCGCGTTCACCTGGCCAAGCTGTTGCGCTCAGGCGGCAACGTTCTGCTGCTTGACGAACCCACCAACGACCTCGACGTCGAAACGCTCAGAGCGCTGGAAGAGGCACTGCTGGAATTCCCCGGTTGCGTCGTGGTGATATCGCATGACCGCTGGTTTCTGGACCGGATCGCGACCCATATGCTCGCCTTCGAGGGCGACAGCCACGTGGAGTGGTTCGAAGGCAACTATTCCGAGTACGAAGCAGACCTGAAACGGCGCCTTGGCGACGAGGCGGCCAGGCCCCACCGCATGAAGTACCGGCAGCTCAATTAGCATCAGGGAGCACCTACAGCCGGGGTCAGACCACTTTCTTCTACGGTACAGCCGGGGTCAGACCCCTTTTTCTAAAGAAGTTTTTCTTGTCTGTAAAGCCCCAAAGAAAAAGGGCTCTGACCCCTGTCCGGAGCGCGAAGCGGTATCAGTCTGGTTTATCGCTCATTCTTACTGTCCGGAGCGCGAAGCGGTATCAGTCTGGTTTACCGCTCATTCTATTCGGCGTTTCTGTAGATTTACCCGCTCCGCCCATTCGAAAGGGGTCAGGTTCGAGAACCCGACCCCGGCCCTGCGAAAGCTCAACGAGGAAGTCTGTACTTCTCCAACTCAGGTGGGATTTCGAAATCTCCTGCTAAAGGCCTGAATGCGCGTGGCTGGTACTCCAGTAACTTTTTCAGGGCTGAATCATCAAATACCAGATCGATATTCTGGCGGCGCACCATTTGTCGGTTCACCCCTCGCCACCGCGGCAGCAACCCCAACAGCCTGATCAGGGCAGCCATCAACCAGGGCGGCAGGCTGAGGATTCGCCTGGGTTGGTCGAGTGCATCGAAAATCAGCTCGACCATTTGCCGGTAGCTCAGCGTGCTGCCGCCGCAGGCCGGGCTGTCCAGGTTCACTGGCTTTTCGATCATCAGCGCGTTGACTGCAAGCCCGGCCAGATCATCCGCGTGTACCGGTTGCCGCAGACCTGCAGCCTTGCCAGCGAGGGGCAGCCATCCCATGCGCCTGATCCAGGCGGCAAGCAGGCTGATGTTCCGGTCCAGCCCGCATCCATAGATCAGGGTCGGCCGAAACATTGCCAGCGCCAGGCTATTTTCCGAACACAGCGCTTTCAATTGCGTCTCACGGGCAAGGATATCCGCTATCTGCCTGTTTTCTGA
>PVMK01115736.1_pt1 | contig 15844 bp, 21 predicted proteins | sample 1853481 | NCBI WGS metagenome assembly PVMK01 (sample SAMN08533507, study PRJNA380276) | Marine sediment metagenome, whole genome shotgun sequencing project.
ATTACGATTTCGAAGTCCCCGTGCGAATGAAGGGGATGCTTATTCACGCTACCTATGCAGGGTCGAAGAAATGCACCAAAGCCTAAAAATCATACAGCAAGCTATAGATAACCTCCCAGACGGACCTTATATTGCCGATCTCCCAGACATTGTTCTTCCCGAGAAAGAACTTACTTATACTAAAATGGAATCCCTAATCAGACATTTCGTGATCGTATATGAAGGGTTTAAACCCCCGGCCGGAGAAGTGCAGCACGCGGTGGAGAATCCTAAAGGAGAGCTGTCTTATTACTTAATAAGTGACGGCTCAGGGAAACCGTATAGAATGCGCGTCAGAGGACCTTCTTTTGTTAATATGCAGGCTCTTTCCCAAATGGTCGAAGGAAGTCTTGTAGCAGATGTAATAGCCTCAATCGGGAGTCTCGATATTGTACTTGGCGAGATAGACCGATAAATCAGAATCAATACCGAAATTACAGTTCTTAAGAGATAAAAGCATTATTATTAAATACCAAAACTCCTCCTATTTATCTCATATGTAGTGAACCTATAAACTGTGTTGATAAGTCTTTGTCTATGTGTTATTGTCAGAATTAGTTAGCAAACCCAAGCTAGGGGATTGCTAACTAATGGGTCACTTACTTTGTCGGTATATATATTATATTTATTTAATGTTTACCACTTGAGCAGATAAGTTTTTCCAAAAAAAAACTATTTATGGAGGTCTCACGTGATTAAAACATTTTCAAGGTACGGGTCGTTAAGATTACTTGCTTATATAGTTATGATGTTTTTCATCGTGATGATGGGATTTTCCAGTCCTCAAGCCGAAGGCAAAGAGCATGCGAAATTCGACAAGGATGGGAATCTGATTCAACCCAAGGATTTCGCTTGGAGAAAATGGATTTATGTAGGAACTCCAGTCACTCCAAATTCACTTAATCTACCTGAAGCGCCATTTCCTGAATTTCACAACGTCTATATGGATACAAACAGCTTCGAGCACTTCTCAAAAACAGGTGAATTCCCAGACGGAACATTATTGATTAAGGAACTTGTCAGTGTCGGCGCAACTAAGGCTGCCAGCGGTAACGGTTTTTTTGAAGGAGATTTCATAGGTTTGGAAGCTGCTTATAAAAGTAAAAAGCGTTATCCTGATGAGCCGGGAAATTGGGTGTATTTCTCATTCAGCCATAAACCACCTCCCTATCCTGAATCAGCTAAATTGCAACCAGCGGCATCCTGTAACGCCTGTCATCAGGCGTTTGCTGGGGATGATTGGGTTTTTAGTCAATATTATCCTGTGATTCGGGCAGCAAAACCGAAAATGGAGAAAAAATAGGAAAACAATTTATAAGGCGGGTTGCAGTTGTTACGTCATCAATCCTTCTTTTCAGGTGAGTTATATACTAGGCAATCCATCATGGACAATTCACATTAATGGAGAAAGAACTGAATGAAGAAGTTTTTTCTTACTTTTTTGGTACTGTTTATTTTAGGTATCATGAGCATGGAGTCAGATCATTTTCCAGGTGAGGGATATTATATACCCAATGCGTTTGGTGTAGACAGGTACGGCCCGGCATCACATTACAAGGACAATGGGGACGGTACATTTACGGATAGGAACACGAAAATAGTGTGGGAGATCAAAACTGACGACGATAGCGTTCATGATGTGGATAACACCTATACTTGGACCGAGGGTGACGATGATGATACCGGCCCTGATGGGACAATGTTTGAGGTTTTTCTCAAAGCGCTTAATAGCACGTGTGAAGGTGAAGGGGTAACCGATTGCGAAAGCCATAAGGACTGTGCTAAGGGTGAGCAATGTGGATTTGCGGGACAAAGGGATTGGTGTATACCGGATGTAAAGCAATTACAGAGCATAGTAAACTATCGTTCGTTTCGTCCGGCGAGCAGTGTTTTTGGAGAAACTGCCACAACCTACTACTGGTCTTCTACAGAAAGCAAAATCATTACCAACAACGCGTGGACGGTGAATTTCTTCGATGGACTCGTGCTCAACGGCAATAAGAAGCTCGAGTCCCTGCACGCACGCGCTATGCGTCCATGCAAATGATTGGTCATTGGGTTATTTGAATATTTAATCCTTAAGGAGGTATTAAAATGAATGACGCCTTTAAACAAGATCCAATTTTAGTAATGCCCGGTGGGGGTGATGAATTTACGATGGTTGGCAGTCAGTTTTTTTCATAAGGTTAAGAGTAAGGATACAAATGGTGTTTTTTCTGTCATAGAAATTGTTACACCACCAGGAAAGGGTGTATCTCTTCATGTTCATGAACGTGAAGATGAGCTTGTTTATTTGTTAGAAGGAGAAATAGAAGTTACGCTCGGCGATCAAACAATGAAAGCAGTGCCAGGGGTTATGGCTCTATTGCCTAGAGGAATTTCCCATGCTTTCACAAGCATTGGGGATACACCAAGCAGGCTTTTAGATACGATTTTGCCAGGTCAGTTTGATAATTACTTTGTCGAATTAGCTGCTTTATTTGCAGCTGGTGAACCTTCGGAAGAGCAAATTGATGAGCTTCCCGTAAAATATGCGATTAAATATTTATAACGATTAATGGTAGTTTTGATTAAAGTCTGCTAATAAGAAGAAAAGTAAATCATTTTTAAAAGACATAAGAATTATAAAAAGGATGCGAAGCTAATATGAAGCCAAAATTATCTATTATTCTAGTTGCGGCACTGGTTTTATCTATAATACTTGCCGTTCATTTTGCCGAAACGAAAGAGGACGAGTCATTTTCCCCTTACGTTGATAAGGATGGACAAATTACTCGGCCTACCGATTTCCGCGAGAAGTGGACGTACTTGGGCTCATGGGTACATCCAGAAGATAAAAAGGGCGGTTTTCACAACGTTTACACTCAACCCGGTGTAGCTGAGACTTATAACAAGAACGGCGGGAAGTTCCCCGACGGGGCAGTGTTGGTAAAAGAAGTGATGTCCGAAGGGGTTATAGACATGACTACCGGCAAAGGTGTACTTCATGCCAAAGACTTAGTGCTCTGGTTTGTTATGATAAAAGATGAAAAGGGGAGATTCCCTGATAATCCGAAATGGGGCGATGGTTGGGGATGGGCGCTATATTATGCCGATGACCCGTCAAAAGATGTATCTACCAACTACAAGGTAGACTGCCTCGGCTGTCACATCCCTGCTAAACAGACAGACTGGATATACATACAGGGCTATCCGGTTCTTAAGTAGGTGGTTCAAACTTATTTTTTATATTCTAAGCAAGTTTTATAGATTTGCTATGCCGATCTTTTTATCCATTTCTCTCATTTTCTTTACGTTTTCTTTTTCAATCATAGCTTTGTCCGTTCCGACTGATTCCAAGATTACTTTCTCCGTGGTCACCTACAAAGCATCCCCGGAAGGGTTTATGAGTAATTCCCATGTTCTCATAGGAGAGAATGAGGCGATTTTGATTGATGCACAATTTTCCCCGGAGGAGGGCAGGAAGGTTGCGGATTTAATCAACTCCACAGGAAAAACATTGTCAAAGATAGTAATCACTCATCCCCATCCGGACCATTATTATGGTCTTGAGGTTTTAGGTATCGAGTTTGAAGATGCCGAAATCACGGGGGGTCCTCGTACGATAACCGAGGTTAAAAACACGATGAAGTATTGGACAGGCGCCAAAGGGGAGCCTCAGGTTTTTGGGGAGATGACTGTTCTGGGAAATAAGAGTTTAAAACATGAAGATGTTGATATTATCTATAGGATTTTCAGAGACGGCGAAAGCGTTGAAAATACCATCATCTATATTCCATCAAATCAAACCTTATTTACAGGGGATTTAGCAAGTAACGGCGTGCACATGTGGTTGGGTGAAAACAATATGGATAAATGGCTGGAACAACTTAGGGCTATTCGCTCTATCGGTTCTATTTCTTCTGTTTATCCCGGGCACGGGCCGGTTGGTACCGCCGATATTCTGGAGCGGGCTGAGAAATATTTATTGAATTTTAAGGAGTCGGTTAACAATTCAGAGACTATCGATGATGCGATAGAAAAAATGAAGAAGCTCTACCCTGATTATGAAATGCCCGAGATTCTGGAGGGAAGCGTAAGATCGGTAATGTGGTCTGCAAATAAAGAACAGTAGCAGCACTCTTGTTTTCATGTTTATTGACTCCAGGTACTTCTGTGATATTTCTATATAAATAGGATAATTTCAATGAACAAAAGTTTATTAAGATTACTTTATAGAGCATTTCTAAGCGGCTCTTTTGTTTTTCTAATTACATGTGCTTCTTTTGCAAAGTGCGATGATCCTCCGGGGCCGGGTGTGGACTGGCATGGTTGTAATAAGACCGGTGCTTACTTGAAGGATAAAGACTTAAGTAAGGCAAACCTTTCCGGTGCTAATTTAAGTCTAGCTAATCTTGAAGGTGCTAATCTTTCTCAGGCCAATCTTACTGGAGCTTCACTCTTAGGTGTAAACCTTCAAGGAACTAATTTAGAATGTGCCAAGGTTATTTCTGCATTTCTTACAAAATCACTAATAGGTGGAGCGAAGTTGGACGGCGCTGTTTTCGATAATAGCTACTGGGTTAATGGAAAGCAATGCGAGCCGGGATCAATTGGGGAATGTAAGTACTAATTAATTTTTGCTTTTTATTTGAACTGCAAATTTAGTTTGATAGGGTCATTATTAATCGCTTGATCCCCTATAATAAGTCCATAGATTAACTTAGATTTTTGACAAAAGGGGAGCAGCACATCTTGTATAAAGATAGTTGCTGCCAATCATTGGAAGGATGGAGGCTTTACTACTTCTACGCCCGAGGGAATTTTAAAGTCAAAGAGCGAGTCAGACACCTCGCCGTCTATCTTAATATCTTCTAACTTCATGGTTGTCAGGTTACCAAACGGATCATACAAATAAATGGTGTTGACCATCATGTCCTTTTTATTCACAGATATTGTGACTTTATTGTATTCCTCTTCACCTTTCGGGACAAGATCTATCAAATAACTGCCGTTTGGATTAACATCTCCAGGATCAGCAAAACTGGCATTAAAGAGCTCCTTTATATTACCGAGACCTGAAAGAAGTGTTGTAGTGGACTGGGTTTCAGAAACTTGGTTAATCGGCGTTTCTATAACCTGCTTTTCTTCTTCATCATAAAACCAAAAGGTCTTTCCGTCAGATACAATCTGGTCCTTGTTAGGAGTGTTGTAATTCCATCTCATTTTGCCAGGTTTCTTAAACCAGACTTCGCCATCAGCTTTTTGAACCTTATTTAGAGCTTTTACTTCAACTTCTTGGATAAATGTCGCATGAAAATTATTTATCTGTTCATATTTTTTTTGAACCCTGTCTACTACAGAATCCAGATTATCCCGCTCATCGGAGAATCCTTGAGTGGAGAATAAAAGTAGTATAAGAAGTAAAGTGAGCGAAGTTTTGAGAGACATTATTGCCTCTCTTCAACTTGACTTGGATCTATAAAAACTTCCCTCGGCTTACCTGCAACTTCCTGAGGCCCCACAACGCCCTCTTTTTCCATAATCTCAACAATACGTGCAGCCCTGTTATAACCTATTTTAAGTTTTCTCTGTAACATTGATATCGATGCCTGCCCTGTCTCCGCAATTGTCCTTAACGCCTGGTGGTAAAGCTCGTCTTTTTCATCTTCAAGCTCGTCCAAGCCTTCTCTCTCTTCAACATGAGTAATTTCCTCATTGTATCGAGGCTGGCCCTGAGATTTTACAAACTCTGTAATACCTTCTCTTTCTTCATCTGATATAAGCGCACCCTGAAGTCTTAAGAGTTTAGAGGTCCCGGGCTCTAAAAATAGCATGTCCCCTTTTCCGAGTAATCTTTCCGCCCCACCGGTATCCAAGATGATTCTTGAATCGATCTTGGAGGAGACGAGGAATGAAATCCTGGCGGGGAAGTTTGCTTTGATAAGCCCTGCTACAATATCCGCCGAAGGACGCTGCGTTGCAACAATCAAGTGAATACCGGCGGCACGCGCCTTTTGAGAAAGTCTTGTGATCGACTCTTTTATTTCGTTCGGAGCTGTCATCATCAAGTCCGCAAGCTCATCTAGTACGATTACGATGTAAGGAAGGAGCTTCTCCCATTTATCCTCTCTATTTAATCTTGCAACATTTCTATTATGAGTCTCGATATCCCTTACCCCATCCTCAGAAAGAATTCTGTACCTGTTATCCATCTCCTGCACTGCCCACCTTAGAGCGGCCGCAGCTTTTTTAGGCTCTGTAACTACCGGGTGTAAAAGATGTGGAATATCTTCATACACGGAGAGCTCAAGCATCTTGGGGTCAATCATAATAAATTTAAGCTCATATGGGCTTGCCTTATAAAGCATGCTGGTGATTACAGCATTCAGTAGAACACTCTTACCCGAACCGGTGGTTCCGGCTATCATAAGATGAGGCGCCTTTCTAAGATCCATATAGAAAAGGAAGCCCTGAAATGTCCTTACCCAGAGCAAGGGTTAACATTGATTCGCTTTTTGAAAACTCAGGATCTTCAAGAAGCTCTCTAAGCACAACTACTTCCCTTTTTGCGTTTGGCACTTCTATACCTATAACGTCTTTTCCGGGAATAGGTGCAATTATTCTTATACTGAACGCGCTAAGACCCATGGCTAGATCGTTTTCAAGCGATGATATCTTATTAATCTTGATCCCGGGCGCAGGTTTATATTCAAACATCGTAATTACAGGTCCGGGCCTTATCTCGGTAACTTTTCCCGATACACCAAAATCTTTTAATTTGTCTTCTATTAATTTTGCCTTCTCATAAACAGCATTGCGGTCTACTTCTACATTCGACTCCATCTTTGGGTCAAGCAAATCGGTAGAAGGGAGTTCATAATCATTATGTAAGATTTCTTTCTTCGGAAAAAACTTCTCTAATCCTTGTAACTTTGGGTGCTCTACAACTATTTGAGGTTGATCTCCATCAGCTTCAATGGTTTCTGGATTTCCTTGTGTGATTATCTCGTCTTCTAAAGTTATTATCTCTTCGTTAAGTATGTCATCTACCGGGCTTTGTTTACCGTAAAGTGCCGTTGACCCATTCCCCTCTGAAATTAAAGGTTCTCCCTCGGCCTTTATTTCTGCTTTAGAATAAGATTCTTTTAAATGAACCGCTGCGTCTTTTCCCTTTAGCACCAAAAACTTTGATCCGGCATATATGTTTTCCATAATAGACTTAGAAATCTTTCCTGTAACTCCAATTAACTCCGTCAAAGTAAGACTGGATATAATTATTAAACTCGCTAGAAGCAATATGGTTACAATTAAATACGAACCCACTGTTCCGGCTAGCCCGTCTCTTAGTACCTCTGCTACAGCATTGCCTATCCACCCACCCGCAGGGTTGTAACCCAGGAAATCCGTTCCGACATATGCTAGGCCAAGAAGTGTCATTGTAGCTAGGAGAAAAATAAAGGAAGCAAGAGCCTTTCTATACAGCCCAGTTCCAGCTCTATTTAGAAAAACAACCACTGATGAATAGAACATGACTACCGGAACTACAAATGCACATACCCCGAATGCTTTTCCAAGCATATCGGAAATAAACACACCTATTGTGCCCATAGCGCCCTTCACATCAAGATCAGAGCTTGAGCTGTAAAAAATAAGGCTGAGAGCTGAAAATAACCCAAAAGAGAATAATAAAGCAGATATCAATTCTCTAATGAGGTTATCGGAGGAATTTTGCTTGGAACTACTTCTTTTTCTTGCCATGGATTGTTAAAGCTAATTATACAGTATTTAGGATAAGTATTCAAAATTGTTAGGTTTACCATATGAATTCTTATCAGTTTTAAGCAACTAGGATAATTGAAAAATTTAACTCTTAGGACTAAATTAACAACAAAATTTGTGGTAATTGGGTTTGTGAATTAGTTAGCCGCCCTTAAAAGCAAGCAAGACTGAACCGGCCGCCTCAAGCGCCAGATCCCAGGAATCAAAAGGAAACACGCCAAGCACAAGTGTCCCAATACAAAGAACTATTAGTACAACCGATGACGCAAATTTAAATGAGGGGAAAGTAGTTGTTTCTTCCTTCATATATGCGTAAACAAGCACTCTTAAGTAATAATAAGCTGATACTACACTGCTTAGGATTCCGATTACAGCAAGCCAGTAGAAATCAGCCTGCACTGCGGAGAGGAAAAGCCTATATTTCGCGAAAAATCCTAAAGTTGGCGGTATACCCGCAAGGGAGAACATAAATACTCCCAAGGCAAGTGCGAGATAAGGTCTTTTTCGCCAAAGACCCAAAATATCATCAAATGTTTCACATTCCTTTCCATCTCTTGATAGGTAAGCCAAAACTCCAAATGCCCCCAAATTCATGAACATATAGGCAAAAAGATAATAAATTACACTACTTACCGCTAATTTATCTCCACCATACGCTGCTACCACCCCTACAAGAGCGTATCCCGCGTGCGCAATGCTGGAGTATGCGAGCATGCGTTTTATACTTTTTTGAGCTATTGCCGCTATATTACCCACTATCATCGTAAATACAGCAACAATCCATAAAACGGGCATAATGCTTATCTGGATTTCTGAAAATCCTTCGAAAATGACTCTAAGTAAAATCGCAAAAGCAGCAGCTTTTACTCCTACAGACATAAAAGCGGTCACAGGCATCGGCGCCCCTTCATAGACATCAGGCACCCACTGATGTAGGGGAAAAGCTCCGATCTTAAATATGAAGCCAACAAGCACTAAAGCGCTTCCGGCTAAAAAGAGTGGATTTGTAGGGTCGAATTTACTGACGATCTCGTCCAGATAGACAGACCCCGACGCTCCGTAGAGAAGTGCTATACCGTATAGCAATATTGCCGATGAGAATCCGCCCAGAATAAGATATTTTATTCCCGCTTCTGTTGACCTGGCTGATTTTCTGTTAAAGGCCGCGAGTATGTATACCGAGATAGACATTATTTCAAAGCCAAGAAAAAGAGACATGAACTCTTTAGCCGAGCTTAGAATCATCATGCCTGAAGTTGAAAATAGTATAAGTGCAAAGAACTCATTTGAGTATTTATTGGTATTTGAAAGATAGTCCCTTGAAATAATGACTGACAGGAATGCGCCTAGAAGAAAAATAATATTAAAATATGCGGCGAACTGATCTAAAGAAAGAGCCCCTGAAAAAGCAGTCTCAGCCACACCGAACCTCTTTAGATTTAGAATAAAGCCAATCGCTAATCCCAAAAGAGCAAGAACATACAGATTCTTTTTCGCAGATCCCTTTAAGATTGGATCAAGTACTATTAATATAAGACCGGCAATTATGAGCGAAATTTCCGGCCCTATCAGAAGAGTACTTTTAAAAACCTCGCTTAAATCCATCTATATATTCCCCAAATTCAGTAGTGCTAATAGAGTGAAAAGATTATTTTGAGTAGTTTAGTATGTTGGAGGGGCAAGGTGTTGTCAAGTTAACTTAAGAATCACTAATTTCACAAACAATTTGATTGAATACACAGTATTTTTTTAAGAAGTAGACAAGTTCTCAAAATCACATTCCGGCTGTTTATACTCGGTTACTTCTTTAATTGAAGGGTTCTCACCACATAAGTGACATTTTGGGTATTTATTAACTTTAACAGAGTCAAAAGTCATTTTAAGTGCATTAAATATTAGAAGACGATCTTCTAATGAATCGCCGATTTCTAAAATTTCTTTTAACGTTTCGATTGCCTGTATAGTTCCAACAGTTCCGGCTACAGCACCTAATATGCCAACTTCCTGGCAGTTGGGCATCATTCCCTCAGGCGGTATTTCAGGATATAAACAACGGTAACACGCGCCCCCGTTATGGGGTTTAAATACGGATATCTGCCCTTCGAACTGAAAGATAGCTCCCGATATCAGTGTTTTCTTCTCGAAGTAACAAGCGTCGTTTACCAGATAGCGCGTAGGAAAATTATCAGAGCCGTCAACGACTATATCGTAGTTTCTAACTATATCCCGGATATTGTCCTTAGTAATCAAGTTATTATATGCAATAATTTCTACATCAGGATTTAGTTTCTCAAGCTTTTCCTGAGCTGAATGTGTTTTAGGCTTTCCAATGTCCTCGGTGTAGTGAAGCACCTGTCTCTGGAGGTTGGAAATATCGACCTGGTCTGAGTCGGCAATACCTACAGTTCCAACACCGGCCGCTGCTAAATAAAGCGCCACAGGCGAGCCCAGTCCGCCTACTCCGACACAAAAAACTTTAGAATCCAAAAGCTTTTTTTGTCCAACTCCCCCAACTTCGGGAAGTAAAATGTGTCTACTGTAGCGATAAATTTGATCTTCAGTTAATTGCAATATTCAACCATCCGTCACTTCAATCTGGTCTTCTATAAAATGAGAATCAAAGTCCTCAAGCACCCATGCTCTTGCGTCATTATACTTTCCGCTATTTATAGAAAAAATAATATAAGTCCACTCAGGCCATGCCCTCTGCCTATCAGTCTCTGAAGCCTTGGAGGGATGATCGGGGTGGGAGTGATAAATTCCTAAAATTTCCATATTATTTTCTCTTGCCCACTCATCCGCTTCCTTAAAAGAGACCGGGTCCAATTCATAACGATCGTGCGCTCTCTCAGTATTTAGGTTTCTGCATTCTTTATAGTGTGTAATATCTCCGTTTGACCCTATCATAACCCCGCAAACCTCATGAGGAAAACCGGCTTCTGCATGTTTTATCATCCCGTCGTACACAGACCTTAGTACCTTTACCACCATATACCTCCGCTCAAATATCTGTACCCACCGTCAGGAAACACTGTAACAATAACTCCCTCTTCAAGCGTCTTCGCACACTCTAGCGCTGCGTAAGCCACCGCTCCGCCTGAGTGCCCAACGAAAATTCCCTCTTTTTTCAAAAGGTCTTTCATCGTATCATATGCGTCTTCAGTCGAGACTCTAACCAATTCATCAGCCATAGTGGAATCATAAATACCGGGAACAATCGATGTGGGCATATGTTTCATTCCCTCAAGCCCATGTAGTGATTCCGCAGGTTCTATAGAAATTGTTTTGATATTGGGATTTAACTCTTTAAGCCTACGGCTTGTACCCATAAATGTCCCGCTTGTACCGAGCCCGGCAAGAAAATGTGTAACACGACCCTCTGTCTGATCCCATATCTCAAGAGCTGTGGTGTCGTAATGAGACTGAGGGTTTGCAGGATTGTTATACTGATCTGGCATGAAATACTTATCAGGATTTTCTGCTTTTAACTTTCTGGCAAGCCTGATGGCCCCGTCTGATCCCTCAAGCGGGTCAGAATATATTATCTTGGAACCAAAAGCGGTCAGCGTTTTTTTTCTTTCAATATTCATATTAAGTGGTGTGACAAGCTCAACTTTGTAACCGAGCGCCGCTCCAAACATTGCGTAAGATATAGCAGTATTACCAGAGGAAGAATCCATAAGGATCTTATCATGTGTGAGTTGACCTGAATTGATGCCATCAAGGATCATCCATAAAGCGGGCCTGTCTTTTACAGAGCCTCCAGGATTAAACCACTCTGCCTTGGCATAAACTTCTACTTTTGGGCTGATCCCCTCTGTCAAATGGGTAAGTTTAATTAGAGGCGTATTTCCAACTAAGTCAATTACGGACTCAGCCCTTTTCAAACCTTTGTCTGGTGATTTAATTCTGGCTAAAGATACGTTCATTAATTACGCTCAATTAGAAGTTTATAGATATCGCCTTCCTGATGAAGGTCTAAAATTTTATGCCCGTCCTGCTCTACACTCTTCGGGACGTTAATTAAAGGCTCCCCTTCACGTAGAGTAACCTCAAGTACTTGCCCTCTGGACATAGTTTCAAGTTTAAGTTTGGTTTTTACAAAAGTCATTGGACAAATTTCTTTTGTAATATCGATCTCATTATCAATTTTATGCTCAACCATTAGATTCCCCTGCAATTTCCCCTTTATATCTCATAACTTTTACTGTTTTAAGAGTACCATATCGGTACGAGAGCAACAAATATTTGTGTTTGAGCGGGCATTTAGAATTAATATAGTGTCTATAAATTGCAATTTAAGGTTTGTCCTCTAATTCAACATCTATTATAGAGGAGTCATGATTAGGTGTCTTTTTAGCGACTTTATCTTTTTTTGTACTGACAGATAACCTTCCCACCCAAAATGAAATAAGAATTATCAATATCAGAATTAATATTTTTCCCATCTATAATTAACTCCCGGTTTATGAAATTTAGGCCCGGCCCGTCACTTGTTTATTTAGATTAAGCCAGGAGACGATTGATTCAAAAATTAATCTTCCCTGAGTCCCGTTTAGTATTTCCTCAGCGCACCTTTCAGGATGCGGCATCATGCCAAGAACGTTACCGGCTTTATTAGTTATTCCGGCTATATTTTCAATAGACCCATTGGGATTTGATTCAGGAGTTATATCACCTTTCTCACTGCAGTATCTAAAAACTATTTGAGAATTTTCATTGAGAGCTTTTAGTTCCTCAGGAGTACAGAAGTAATTTCCCTCTCCATGAGCTACAGGGATTTCTAAGACATCACCCACTTTCATATTATCTGTAAAGAGATTTCTATTATTTTCAACCCTCGCCTTAATCCACTTGCAAACAAATTTCAGAGATGAGTTTTTTATAAGCGCACCTGGCAAGAGTCCCGATTCAACAAGAACCTGAAATCCATTACAAATTCCTATTACCGGATTTCCTGCTTGGGCAAATTTTTCGACAGATTTCATTATAGGGGAGAGACTCGCAATGGACCCTGTCCTTAGATAATCCCCGTAAGAAAATCCGCCCGGAAGAACAATACAGTCAAAGCGTTCAACGTCAGTCTCGTGGTGCCATAAGAACTCACAGTCCTGACCTAATACGTGTTTTATTGCATAATAGCAATCATGATCGCAGTTGGATCCTGGAAATACGACTATACCAAACTTATACATATCACTCTTCAACTTTTACAACGAAATCTTCAATTACAGGATTTGCAAGTAACTTTTTGCACATATCGTTAACACGTTCTCTTACATTACTCGCGTCGCTGTCCATTATTTTAAGTTCAATTAGTTTCCCAATCCTGGCATCTTCCACTTTTTCATAACCAAGATTATGAAGCGCGGTCAGTACCGTTTTCCCCTGAGGATCCAGAACAACCGGCTTTAACTTTACTTCCACTTTGACTTTGAATTCTTTCATTGGGTTTTAATTCCTCTAATATGAATTTGCCTTTAGAATAGATGTTAGTCTCTCCAGTTCCTCATTGGAATAATAATCAATCTCTATTTTACCCTTGCCCTGCTTATACACAATTCGAACCTGGGTACTAAGCGACTTCTTTAACTCATCTGTAATCTGCCTTATATATATATCATCACTCCGTGGTTTCGCATCTTTTTTCTTACGTTTAGATATATTCTGAATGAGCTGCTCTGTTTTTCTTACCGAGAGTTTTTGTTTCTGAATTGCCTTTAAAGCTTCTCTAGCCTCGGCAGATGATTCAATACTCAATATCGCACGGGCATGACCTGCGGTGATATCTCCTGCGATAAGAGCCTTTTTTGCCTCCTCGGGGAGTTTTAATAGCCTAAGCTGATTCGTAATAGTCGACCTATCCTTACCGATTTGTTGGGATACGTCTTCATGAGTTAATTCAAATTCATCTATTAGTTGCTGATAAGCCACTGCTTCTTCTATCGGGTTTAGATCTTCACGCTGGAGGTTTTCAATAAGAGCAAGTTCTAAAACTTCTCTATCTGTGGCTTCTTTTATTATTACGGGAACTCTCGTAATTCCGGCACGTTGAGCAGCTCTCCATCTTCTTTCCCCCAGCTATTATTTCATATCCGCCGCTTATCGTTCTAACTACAAGAGGCTGTAATATGCCCTTTTCTTTAATTGAAGATGCAAGCTCGGAAATTGTTTCATCATCAAAATCTTTTCTGGGCTGAAACATATTCGGTTTGAGTTCATTAATTGATGCGACAATATAGCCCTCTAGGTTATCTCCTTTAGGAATTAGAGCATCTAAGCCTCTACCCAAATTATACTTCTTCAACTGTACGACCTCCGTTTCGGGCTATTAATTCCTGGGCAAGAGAAATATAGCTCCTTGCTCCAATCGATTTAACATCATACAGCAAGGCAGGTTTGCCGTGGCTTGGAGATTCGGCGAGCCTGACGTTTCTGTATATTATTGTTTCAAACACTTCGCTATTAAAATAGTTTCTAAGTTCATTTGCAACCATGTGACAAATATTGTTTCTTGAGTCAAACATCGTGAGCAAATATCCCTCAATACTTAACTCAGGGTTCAGCCTCTGCTTAATAAGAGATATCGTACGTTTTAGCTGTCCGAGCCCCTCCATAGCATAATATTCACATTGCACAGGAACCAGAACCGAATCAGAGGCAGCAAGTGCATTTACAGTTAGGAGACTAAGCGAAGGAGGACAGTCTATGAAAATGTAATCATACTGATCACGTACAGCTTGTATCGCGTCCTTAAGCCTCCATTCTCTTCTTTCCAAATGTATAAGCTCAATCTCAGCCCCTGTTAATTCTGAGTTAGACGGAACAACAGTTAAATAACCCCCAAGAGATTCAGGTTCTACCTGGATCGAAATGTCATTTATTTTGGATTCTCCGATAATAGCATTATATATAGTTTCTTTAATCTCTTCTTTGTCCACCCCAACTCCACTCGTTGCATTTCCCTGAGGGTCAAAATCGATAAACAACGTCTTCATTTGATTTACTGCCAATGAAGCTGCAAGATTGATAACTGTTGTTGTCTTTCCAACACCGCCCTTCTGATTTGCAACACATATGACCTTTCCCATTTTCAAGCTACCGATAAAACACCTCAAAAATTGATTTAGATAAAATTAACTCACCCAATATTCTTTTTAAAAGAGAACTTTTTTTAACCGGGCTTTGCCTTATATAAAATTCTTCACTCAAGAATGAATACTATCATATTATCTATTATCATCTTTCACTGCAAGACTACGTTTTTATTTAAAATCCAATACTCTCTAATATCTGTCATATATAAAGGTCTCATTGCAGCTCTACTGATACATTTTTTTAAATAATTTACGTTTAACAAAGTACCAAAAGATAAGGTTGCATTTCATTTGGATTATATGTATGATTGCATTATTAGAAAATAACTTTTATTTACAAAATCACCCCAAACTCAATTTGGTTTGACAAATTCTGGAGGAATTAATGGAAAGGGACCGTTACACAATAATGCTGGTTACAGCTGGGCATAAAGGTACAAAATCATTTAGTGTCAAAAAGTCTCATATCAGAATAGCATTTTGCAGCGTAATAATTTTCGCTTTTGTATCTCTTTTCTCTTTTGGTACAAGCTATATATATTACAAAGATTCGGCGACAAAATCCAAATCCGTCAATAAACTTATTAGCACTATTAACTTACTTAGCCAGGATATAAATAAAAATAAAATCATAGAAGCAAAACTTAAGAATAAACTTCAAGGCATAGAAGACACATTATTAGAAATGCAGGAAGTTCTTAACAAAAAAGGTATTAGAAAGGAATTGTCTATAGGTGGAGAATTCATTCCCCCTGAAAAGTTAACCCTCTCCTATGTTGATTATATGAAAAAGGATATTGATTATCTTTTTAACACAGTAAAGAGCATTCCTGTAGGCACGCCGCTTAAAGGTAAAATAAATTCCAGCTTTGGTTACAGAAAAGATCCGTTTAAATCTAGATCAGGTTTCCATTCAGGACTCGATATAGACGCCAATTACGGACAAC
>PVMK01134000.1_pt1 | contig 15844 bp, 14 predicted proteins | sample 1853481 | NCBI WGS metagenome assembly PVMK01 (sample SAMN08533507, study PRJNA380276) | Marine sediment metagenome, whole genome shotgun sequencing project.
ACTCCATGGTGGTGTAGTTATCGTTATGAAGAATAACCTTGTACTCACCGGGCTCTCTTATTTCGATACTGTCTTCTACACTGTTTTCAGACTCGGGATTTCTGAAGCCCATGGTGTTTTTAACTATTTTTTAGTCTTGTTAAATATAAGATAATAATATTTCAACAGGGTGTCAATAGTCAAGGATTCAAATTTATCTTGTATGAAAGAAGCCTTGACACCGGTTAAATCTAATGTATATTTAGCCACATCTTTGATATAATTATTTTTTATGTTTAAAAATATTGTTATATTTATAAGGGGTTATGGATTTAAAAGAGTTTGACTATATATTGCCAAAAGAGCTTATAGCGCAACAGCCTTTAAAGCAGCGGGACGAGTCACGGCTTATGGTGCTGGATCGAAAAAACAATACCATAGAGCATACTTTTTTTTACTGTCTTCCTGACTACTTAAAAAAAGGAGATCTTTTGGTTGCAAATGACACCAGGGTTATTCCTGCGCGTGTTTATGGCAGAAAAAAGACCGGTGGATGGATAGAGCTTTTTCTTCTTGATTTTGTTGAGAATGAAACAGAGAGTTCTCAGGTCTGGGAGTGCCTGCTCAAGGCCAGAGGAAAAATAGCAGAAGGGTCAAATGTCTATTTTAGCTTGAATTTAAATGCAGACCTTCTAATAAATCTTGGAAACGGGATGTGGCGGGTAAGGCTTAACTATAAAGGAAGTTTTGAAGATTCACTTGAAGAGACAGGGCGTACGCCTCTCCCTCCGTATATCAAAAGGGAGAGACTTAATGATGTCAGTGACAGCCTGGACAGAGAGAGATATCAGACGGTTTATGCATCAAATAATGGTGCGGTTGCTGCTCCTACCGCGGGTTTTCATTTCACTGATGAGGTTCTCGAAAAATCAGAGCAAAAAGGAGCTGATTTGAGTTTTGTTACCCTTCATGTGGGGCTTGGGACTTTTCAGCCAATAAGAGAATGTGACCTTGAAAAACATGAAATACATAAAGAATATTATAATGTTACAAAGAATGAAGCAGAAAAGATTGACCGGGCATACAGGGAAAAAAGAAGAGTAATTTCTGTCGGGACAACTGCTGCCCGGGTTCTTGAGACAATAACAGACAATAATAAAAGGATTAATCCGGGTGAAGGATATACAGACCTTTATATTTTTCCGGGATATTCCTTTAAATCTATGGACGCACTGATAACAAACTTTCATTTACCCATGTCAAGCCTTCTGCTGCTTGTTTCAGCTTTTGCGGGAAAGGATTTTATTATGAATGCTTACAGGATTGCTGTGGAGGAAAAATACCGGTTCTTCAGCTATGGGAGATGCAATGCTTATCTCTGTAAAAAAATTTCGCTTTTTTTTTAATTGTGTTAAGCTTACAACTTATTTTTCTAACTTTTTTGGAGGGTTTAGCGTGAATTTTTCTTTTGTTCCAGAGGCACATGCAATGGCTCAGCAGGCAGGTGGAAATGCCCAGGGAGGAGGCATGTCTTTTCTCATTACCATGGCTCTTATCGGGGTTGTTTTCTATTTCCTTCTTATCCGTCCCCAGTCAAAACAGGCAAAATCGCATCAAAAGCTTCTTGGCGGTCTGAAGCGGGATGATATGGTTGTAACCACTGGAGGTATACACGGCAAGATCACCAACGTTGCTGAGGCGGTGGTAACCGTTGAGATTGCACCAAATGTAAGGATAAAGGTAACAAAAAAGAATATTTCTGGACTTGGCAATATAAATAAACAACAAGATGAGAAAAAAAAGTAAGGAGCAGTTATGACTAAAAACCTTAAGTGGAAAGCTGTGCTTATCTGTTCTGTGATAGTTTTTGCTCTCGTCTACATTCTTCCCACTTTTTGTAGTGTGCCGATTTGGTGGAAAGATAATCTTCCTTCTGAAAAGATCTCTCTTGGGCTTGACCTGCAGGGTGGTGTTCACCTTCTGTTGGAGGTGGAAGCGGAAAAGGCTGTTGAGAATACCCTGGAAAGATATGCCGAAGATTTGGAGGAGATTCTTTTTGAAGAACGTATCCCGTTTGATCATGTGGACAAGATCAGTGCAACTGAAATAGAGATCGGTATCATTGACCCTGCTACCAAAGATAAGATTGAAAGTATTATCTCTGCCCGCTTTAAAGTGATGAAACAGAAGGGTAAGCCTGTAGAGGAAAATGATATAATAAAATATGTGCTTGAGATTGATGAACAGGAAGCTGAATATATAAGCCGGCTTGCAATTGATCAGGCAATAGAAACCATCCGGAACAGGATTGATGAGTTCGGCGTTAGCGAACCTGTAATAATTAAGCAGGGAACCGATAAGATCCTTATTCAGCTTCCCGGGGTAGATGATCCTGACCGGGCAATCGACCTTATAGGCAAAACCGCTATATTGGAATTTAAACTTGTTGACGATGAAAACAGTCTTGATGAAGCAAAAAAGGGAAATATTTCCGCAGACAGCCAGCTTCTTTATCAGCGTCAGGTTGACCCTAAAACAAGTGAAGTTAAAAAAACACCGTTTTTATTAAAGAAGAGAACCCTGTTAACCGGTGATCGTCTGGTTAATGCGTCGGTAAGAATAGATTCCCGTTTTAACGAACCATACGTTTCAATTGAATTTGATTCAAGAGGCGCAAAGATCTTTGAAAGAATAACAAAAAAGAACAAGCAAAAACGTCTTGCTATTATTCTTGATGACAATGTTTATTCAGCACCTGTCATTCAGGACAAGATTTCAGGCGGACAGGCACAGATAACAGGACGGTTTTCAATGGAAGAAGCCCGCGACCTGGCAATAGTGCTTAGGGCCGGTTCTCTCCCCGCTCCGGTAAAGATCTTAGAGAGAAGACAGGTTGGTCCGTCTCTGGGTCAGGATTCAATTGATCAGGGGGTTAAGTCAATACTTATTGGAAGCATACTTGTTCTGGTTTTTATTCTGATTTACTACGGTGCTTCCGGTCTTGTGGCAGACTTTGCCCTTGTGCTTAATATTCTTTTCATCCTTGCTGCCCTGGCAGCTTTCAGGGCCACTCTTACCCTTCCGGGTATTGCCGGAATGGTGCTGACGGTGGGTATGGCTATTGACGCAAATGTTCTGATTTTTGAAAGGACAAGAGAGGAACTTCGTCTGGGCAAGACTGCCCGGGCTGCGATTGACAGTGGTTACTCAAAAGCGATAGTTACTATTCTTGACTCGAACATAACGACCTTTATTGCAGCCCTTTTTCTGTTCCAGTTCGGTACCGGTCCGGTCAAAGGGTTTGCAGTAACACTCAGTATCGGAATCATCGCAAGTCTTTTTACATCAATTGTTGTGACCCGGTTTATCTTTGACTACTTCCTTATGAGAAGAAGCGTAAAAAAAATAAGTATCTAGAAAGGACTTATAGCGTGAAGTTCATAAAACAGGATATCAATTTTGATTTTATCGGGAAAGCCCGCCTGGCTGGAATACTGTCAGTCGTTCTTATCTTAATAAGTGCTGTCAGCATGATTGTAAAAGGCGGACCAAAATACGGAATCGATTTTGCGGGTGGAACGCTAATACAGGTTCAGTTCACAAAACAGATGGATGTTGCAAAAATAAGAGACATAATAAGCCAGATCGATCTTTCCAGTTCTTTGGTACAGCCTTTTGGAGATAAGGCTGAAAATGAGTATCTCATAACTATAAGCGATACGGCTGAAGACCTGCAGGGACTTTCGCGCAAGGTTAAAGATATATTTAGTGAAAGTTTTGGCGCAGAGACTTTTGAGATAAGACGTGTTGAAATGGTCGGGCCAAAAGTTGGAGCAGATTTAAGACAAAAGGGATTCATGGCTGTAATATGTTCTCTGTTGGGAATGCTTGTATATATATGGTGGCGGTTTGAGTTTAAGTTTGGTGTGGGTGCTATCATTGCTTTGACCCATGATGTAATAATTACACTTGGCGCACTTTCTCTTGCCAACAAAGCCATTGATCTGCCGATAATTGCTGCTATTTTGACAGTGGTTGGTTATTCTGTAAATGATACTATTGTTGTTTCAGACAGGATACGTGAAAACAGACGAAGAATGGGTAGAGAAAAACTTGCTAAGGTTATAAATATCAGTATTAACCAGACCTTAAGCCGGACTATCATTACCAGTATGACAACTCTTCTGGTTGTTATCGCGCTGTTCATTTTCGGAGGCGGTGTGATTCATGATTTTGCATTTACCCTTATGGTGGGAGTGGTTGTGGGAACATACTCCTCTGTGTTTATAGCCAGTCCTCTGCTTATCCTGTGGGAGAAGATTTTGCATGATAGCAGGTCTCAGCGTAAATAAAGTATGGTTGATTTTTAACCTTCTGACAGGAGAAATGTTTTTTGATTTCAGTTGAGGAAGCGCTAAATACAATACTGCCCCACATAAAGGTTCTTGGTACGGAACGGGTCAGCCTCCAGGATTCACTTGGAGCAGTTCTTGCCGAAGATATCATCGCTCCTTTTAACGTGCCTCCTCTTGATAATTCTGCCATGGATGGATACGCAGTCAAGGCTGAAGACCTTCAAGGTGCATCAGAACAAAATCCTGCAAAGCTTAAGATAAGCGGAGAGCTGCCTGCCGGCTACCGAAGCAAAGATCTTTTAAAAAAAGGTGAGGCTTTGCGCATTATGACCGGTGCTCCTGTTCCTGAAGGTGCAGACACGGTCGTGATGCAGGAGGATACCAGTGCGAATAACGGCAGTGTTGAGGTTTTTAAGGAGATTAAGCTTGGAACAAACATCAGAAGGGCCGGTGAAGACATTTCCGAAGGACAGGTTCTTTTTAAAAAGGGTACTCGTATCAGGCCTGCACACATCGGGTCTTTGGCTTCAATAAAAAGGGCGATAGTGAGTGTTTATCAGCGGCCAAGGGTTGCGATCCTGTCCACAGGAGATGAGCTTGTGGATATTGACGGAGATAACAGCGACGGAAAGATCGTGAGCAGTAATACCTATTCGCTGTTTGCGCTGGTGAAAGAAAACGGAGGGATCCCTGTTAATCTTGGAATCGGCCGTGATACAAAAGAAGCATTAAGAGGAGAAATTTCTGGAGGGGCTTAATTCTGATATAATCCTTTCTTCCGGAGGTGTTTCTGTTGGAGACTATGATTTTGTAAAAGACGTACTGCAGGAGCTTGGTCTTGAGATGAAGTTCTGGAAAGTTTCCATGAGACCGGGACAGCCGCTTGCTTTTGGGATGATAGAGGGGAAAACCGGCTTTTGGTCTTCCAGGAAATCCTGTTTCTGTAATGGTATCATTTGAGCAGTTTGTCAGGCCTGCCATCAGAAAGATGTCGGGGTATCAAAACCTTTTCAGGCCGCTGATAACAGGAATTGCAAAGGAAGAATTAAAAGTACGAAAAGGCAAAAAACATTTTATTCGGTGCGTAATAACCATTGAAGACGGCCAATATACTGTTTCTACAACCGGCGCACAGGGCTCTGGCATGCTTACTTCGATGGCAGCGGCTAACGGTCTGATGGTTGTGCCTGAAGACAGGGACTGTGTTAATCCCGGTGATGCGGTTAAGGTGCAGGTCCTTGATTCAGAATTCGGCGCTACAAAAGAACCCGCTTATTAAGATAGACTTCTGGTAACCATGCTCGTCCCGTGGACGAGGTCATAGGAAGATCCCTAATGGGATCAGATAGATTTCAATTATATTTTGTCCGTGCCGCAGTTTTAAGAGGGTTCTTTCGAATCCTGAAATCCTTGACCCCTCGAATCCTTTAATAAAAGACCGCACGGCTGAAAACCTTTTTTAAATATAAAGATTAATCAGTAACAAACATCCGGAGAATAAAAATGGCGGAACCTTTTGTAGGCCTTAAAAGAACAGATTACTGCGGCAGTCTTAACGCAAAAGATATTGACAGAAAGGTAACTGTGCTGGGATGGGTTCACAGTAGACGTGATCTTGGCGGGATGATATTTGTTGACTTAAGGGATCGGGAAGGCTTGCTTCAGGTTGCTTTTTCTCCGGCAGTTATTGCGCAGGAATTTCTTGACAAGGCAAGGGCCTTAAGAAGTGAATATGTCATTGCGGTCAGGGGAAAGGTGACACACCGGCCTGAAGGTATGGTTAACACTGAGATGCCTACAGGAGAGGTTGAACTGGATGCAGATGAACTTTATATTCTTAATGAATCGGAAACACCTCCCTTTGAAGTGGCAGGCAAAATCGAGACCTCTGAAGGAAATAAACTTAAATACAGGTTTTTAGAACTCAGAAGGCCTGAAGTCCAGAAAACCTTTCTCCTCCGGCACAGACTTTATCAGTCCACCCGGAACTTTCCTGGCTTCAAACGGGTTCATTGAGATCGAAACACCCTTTCTGACCAAAAGCACCCCGGAAGGCGCGCGCGACTATGTTGTCCCAAGCCGGATCGAACCGGGAAGTTTTTACGCGCTTCCGCAGTCTCCCCCAGCTTTTCAAACAGATACTTATGGTTTCTGGTTTTGACCGTTATTTTCAGATTGTGAAATGTTTCAGGGACGAAGACCTTCGCGCTGACAGACAGCCTGAATTTACCCAGATAGATATGGAGCTCTCATTTATTGATGAGGAGGACATATACAGAATCCTTGAAGAGATGATGAAAACTCTGTTCAAGGAAGTCTTGTCTGTTGATGTGGAGACCCCTTTTCCAAGGCTCAGCTATAAAGAATCGATGGACAGGTTTGGGGTCGACAATCCGGACATGCGGTTTGGCCTGGAATTAACAGATGTTTCCCCGGCTGTTAAAAACTCAGAATTTAAAGTTTTTTCAGACGCTCTTGAAAAAGGCGGGGCCATAAAAGCGCTTACCTTAAAGGAAGGCTCTTCTTTTTCCCGAAAGGATCTTGACGCGCTGACTGAAGTTGCCAGAACATATGGTGCCGGTGGGCTGGTGTGGATAAAGGTTAACCCGGACGGCTGGCAATCGCCAGTAAAGAAGTTTTTAAGCGATGAGGAAAAGAAGGAGATCGAAAAAATAACCGGCGCAGATACCGGTGACCTGATATTGATAGTTGCAGACCCGTCTTTTAATACTGCCTGTGCTTCTCTTGGCAATGTCCGGCTTCACCTGATTAAAAAGCTTGGACTTAAGCCCTCTCAAAAATTCAAGTTTGTATGGATAAACAAATTTCCTCTGCTTGAATATTCCGAAGAGGAAAAAAGATGGGTAGCAGTACATCATCCATTTACCTCCCCGATAACAGAAGATACGGCTTCTCTGGATACGGATCCCGGCAAAGTACGCGCCAGGGCATATGATCTTGTTTTAAACGGAAGTGAGATCGGCGGCGGCAGCATCCGTATTCACAGACAGGACCTTCAGTCAAAGATGTTCGGTCTTTTGGGAATAGGAAAAGAAGAAGCTGAGGCGAAGTTTGGTTTTTTGCTTGATGCCCTTCGTTTTGGCGCTCCGCCCCACGGCGGACTTGCACTTGGGCTTGACCGGCTTGTAATGCTGATGACTGGGGCAGAGTCAATAAGAGATATCATTGCGTTCCCTAAAACCGCAAAAGCGTCATGTCTGATGTCCGGAGCTCCCTCACCCATTGATGAAAAACAGAAAGAAGAACTTCACATCTGTTCGTTAAAGTAATTCACTAAATAGTGTAGTTACAGAGCTTAAGAGTAAGGACTATTGCGGAACGATGGTTTAAAAGGAACAGATTTTATTATAACATTCATCGCTCACATCGACATGATTGTCCTCATCCCTTTTGCCAGAAGTTTTATATTTCTGACATCTTCGATATGTTTTCGCACATTTCATGTATTTTATTATAAAAAAAGAAATTTTTGATTTATAATAAATGAAAAACAAAACTGAATATACCGCAGGAGGCAGAAAAAATAAAAATGAGTAGTTTGGGTGTGCATACCGTTCAGAGTATTGCTGCTGGTGCGGTCTTATATCCGTTTATTGGTGAAAATGTTGTGCCGTTCGGACTGGCTGCCATATTTATTGATCTCGATCATGTGGTCGAGTACATACGGCAGACTCGTAGCCTTGATGTGCGGGGGTGTTTTTGCCTGCTGCAAGCTGATTGAGAACAACCTGGATAAAAGATTTCTTGTGTTTAACATGTTCCATACCGTAGAGTTTCATTGCCTGATCGTTTGTCTGGCAATGCTTTTTCCGGTGTTTAATTATGTTTTGGCGGGATGTCTTTTTCATATGGCATGTGATATGGTTCACCTGCTGCGCAATGATCATTTCTTTGTTCGGGCTTATTCGTTGTTTGAATACATGTATCGCAGCAGACAGGGTCGCTATGTGCTTTCAGTAAGGACCTTGTTGAAAAACATAAACCGGATATCAGCGGTATATCAGGGGATTTGCTCCTGGCTGCGGAAGTGGGGCTGGAAGCAGGATGGGGTAATTGATGCAAACCCAGATTTTTGAAGGAGAGTAATCGTACGGAAAAATAGAACGAAACGACTTGTATTTTGGCGGTTACGGCATCTGCCTGTTGCATCGGTTTAAACTCCCGCTTTCACTCGCAGCTGAAAAACAGAAATAAGAGCCTTATATCGCTGACACAAGATAAACAGAACGGATTAGAAAATACTTTCTGTCTGTTTATGTGTTCCCTTCACGACTGATTGGTGGCAGGTAAATATTAAAGGTCATTCCCTGCTCTTCATTTCTCGTCAGGCTGATATGACCGTTATGTATAGATATTATCTGGTTGCATACAGCGAGGCCAAGTCCCGTACCTGTTGATTTGCTTGTAAAAAAGGGGTGAAATACATTTTCCAGGTCTTCTTCAGGAATTCCTATGCCGGTATCAGATATGGAGAGCCTGATAAAAGAATCCTTCATTCCGGTTACTATTCTTAACCTGCCCCCTTCAGGCATGGCATCCATTGCATTATTGAACATATTTTGAAGGACCCTGTTAAACTGACCGGAATCTATCTCAAGTTTCGGAACGGGGCTGAGGTCTTTCTCCATCACCACATTTCTCTTTTCAAATTCAAAGGCAAATATTTGAAGACTTTTTTCAATAACTTCATTAAGAGATATTTTTTCCAGGCGCAGCTTTTGAGGCCGTACGAAGCTTAGGAGTTCTGAAAGTAGCATTTCAAGGCGGTCAATCTCCTCAACAATGATCTGGAGATATTTTTTATTGTTACCCTCTTTGCTTTCATTTTTAAAAAGTCTGCGGGCAAATCCCCGCCCTATGGCAACAAGCGGGTTTCTGATTCCATGTGCAACTGTTGCTGACATTTCACCCACAGCCGCAAGTTTTTCAGCTCGAATTAACCGGTCCCTGTTTTCCTTTAATTCTCTGTATGCGATGTCAAGCTCTAGAACTTTTCCCTCATTTATTTTATAAAGCTCTGATTTTTCTATGGCAAGACTCGCGTTTATGGCAAAAGCCCGAAGCGTCTCAATGTCACGGTTCTCGATGGGTTTTTTTGTAATTGCATTGTCTGCCAGAAGTACACCCAGCACGATGTCTTCGGCAACAGAGGGAGTAATGGCAAATTCATTACACGTTAAGTTTGCTTAAAAATTCTTTAGGCACACAAGGGATTGTTGGCAGCATCTTTTATGTTGTACGATTCCTTGGAGTTGATAGCTTTAATGAGAATATTATTTTCATCGCTTAGAGGGAAATTTTATGCTTTTGGCAATATATTTACATGCGTGTCTGTCTCTTTTTCAATATCAGGGTAAGACTGGAGGGTCTTTCTTAAAGAAAGGTTTTTACCCAGTATCCCCCCCCATATTTTCTGAGCTTCTTTTTCATTTGCCGGTCCCGATGGCAACTCTTCCTTCAAGAAAAGAGCGGTCAGCATTCAGCAGCAAAAGAAATGCACGATTAAATCCAAGACCCTGATGAGAGGTTGCACCAGCCAGGATTACGTTTAAAACAATGTTCAAGTCAGTCGTGCTGGCAAGGACTTCGCTTATCTCATTTAATATGGAAAGCTCTGATATTTTTTCTTTAAGAGACTGCTGAGAAGCTGTGAGCTCATAAGTTCTTTCCTTTACCTTTTCCTCCAGGTTTGAAGTGTATTCCTGAAGCTCTATTTCCATGCTTTTTCTTAATGTGATATCCCGGGCTATAAAAGTAAGATTTTGATCGCCATCCCATTCAAAATAGCGAAACCGTTATCTCAACAGGGAAGGTTTCGCCTGTTTTTTTTATACCGAAAGATTCAAACATTTTCTCCCTGTGAAGAAAAAACTGCTCTTTTCAAGTTCCGGCAAAGCTGTTTCCCAGACTTCACTAGGTGTAATTTCAGTAAGTTTTTTTCCGAGAATATCTGTCTCGCTATAATTAAAAAGCTCTCTGGCCTTATGGTTGATATAGATAATACAGCCATCTTTATCTGTTGAGATTATGGAATCATTTGCAGTGCCTAAAAGTGTCCGGTAGCGCCTCTTTGATTGAAGTAGTTGCTTTGTCCTTGTCTCAACTTCTTTTTCCAGCTCCTCTGCATATGTTTTCAGCTTTTCCTCATAAGATTTTCTCACCGTAATGTCGCGAAGAATGGCGGTTATGGCCTGTATTCCTTTTGTTTTCTGGAATGAAAAAGTTGCTTCGACGGTAATCCTTGAGCCATCTTTTTTTAGACATATTCCCTCAACAAGCTTGCTTGTCTGTAAGGCGTTCTTTAAAAATATTTCCCGAACTATTTTTTTCTGCTGTTCATTGGGTTTCTTCAGGCATCAAAGAAAAGAGGGTCATATTCTTCGATTCTTCGAAAGAATAACCAAAAAGCTCTTGAGCTTTTTGGTTGAATTGAAAAATTTTTCCATCAATATCAAAAGATATTATGGCATCACTTGCATTCTCTATTATTTGCTGATGATGCGCTTCAAGTGATGATAATTCTTTTTCATTCAGGACTTTTTCTGTAATATCCTCAACAAGTTCGAGAATTCCCCAAACTGTTTCGTCAGGGCCTTTTATCGGCATACAGGAGACTTTTAGTGTAATGAAATTGTCTTCAATTTTTTGCTCTAAAATTACAGAATGTTTTTTCCCGTCCTGGAGGCTTTTAATTGACGGACAATTTTCGCAGGGTGAATCGGTTTGAGAATAAAAAGAATGGTGACATAAGGGGAAGGATGAGACCTGTGTTTTTGGGAACCACTCAAGCATCTTTGAATTTACTTCTATTACATGAAAATCTGAGGAAATTAGAGCCAGGCCGTAACTGCTGTTTTCAATTAGGGGACGCAGAAGGCTGGAGCTGTTTTTTAAGTTTTCAAACTCTTTTTGGATATATTTCCGATGACTGTCAGTAAGCATTTTATAGAAATCCTTAGAGTCTTTTAAGGTATATATATTAATATAATGTAAAAAATCGAAGAAGGGAATAAACTTTATAATATATTTGTAAGCTTCTAAAGAAGTTATGCTGCTGGAAAATGAAGGGTAATGGTGCAGCCAGGCCCGTTATTGTTGGATGCGGAAACCGTGCCACCCATTTCAGTCACAAAATTTTTCACCAGGGCCAGACCGATACCTGTTCCCCCGGTTTTTCGGGTAAGGCTATTATCAACTCTGTAGAAATCTTCAAAAATCTTTTTCAGGGCATGGCCGGGAATTCCAGGTCCGGTGTCTGATATGCTGATAGTAGTATATTTCTTCTCATTTTTGATTGAGATGACAACCTCTTTTTTTTCAGAAGTTCTTCCGAATTTGATACTGTTTTCTACCAGATTTATGAGGATCTGGATCATGGCTTCACGGTCATAATTGAAGGGCTTTAAATTCCCCTTTTCTATCCTGAGATTGAATCCTTCCAGCTGTAGTTTTTCTTTAAGGATATCGGTAAAGTCCTTAATGACTTCTTCAAAAGTTCCATGCTGCAGATTTAAGGAGCGCTGTTTTTTTTCGAGTTTTGAAAATTCTAAAACGTTATTGATAAGTCTGGATAGACGTGAGCTTTCTGAACCAAGGATACGGTAGTACTCCTGTTCACGTTCGGGAGTGGAAGCTATCCCCTGTTCAAGCATTTCTATGTACAGCCGGATATTACTTAATGGAGTTTTAAGTTCATGAGTAACAGCAGAGACAAAGCCTGAGCGGCGTTCGGAGAGATCTACCACTGCCTGGGTGCTTTTGTAAATAGCAAATGTTCCAATGAGGATTATCGCTATGACAACAAATATCATAATATTAAGTGTTTTTCTGCCCGAAGACCTGGGTATTTTGATGCATGAAATTTTTGCGGTAAGAAATGAAAAAGGCCGGGGAAAAGAACGGCTTAAAACAAAACCGGTTGATGATGATGCTACACCGGCCTGAAGTGTTGAAATGTTTTCTGTCTCATCACTGACACTTAAAGTAAGGTTTGTAAACTCAGACATGGGCTGTCCTTTAAAATAGGTGTTTACCATGCGCTCAAGAAATTCATGGACTTTCACCACAGCACCCTGACGATAGATCTGGTTATTGAGGATTATTCTCCGGAAGATAAAAACATGTTTGTCATCCACGAAAACTGACTTCAGCGGATCAACTTCAACCTGCATCTTGTCATTATCACCCGAAAATTCAAACCTGCTGTCCTTTAATGCGTCCCGTTCATAAATACTTGCATATGTTTGCATTCTTAAATTGCTAAGTTCCGAAAGTTTTTTCGTTATATAATCATTGAAAATACTTATGTCAGGCTTTCCTTTTCTTGCCTGCATTTCCATCTCAAGCAGCTCTTTCTGATCAGGCTGGACAATACTCATAAGCTGATCAAGGGATATATTCTCTACTCTTTTATGCTGCGGAGAGACTCTTCTTTTCCTTGCAGAAGAACGACGCAGATATTTTTCTTCGAAAGAAGATTTTGTTTTTTTATTGTTTACAAAGATTTCAGAAGGATTTTTTCTTTTCTGTTTATCAAGGAAAGCACGTTTTTTGTTAAAAGCATCATTTATTTTTGCCAGTTGAGCCATCTGTTTTCTCCGAAAGGCGAGAGAATCACTTTTAACTCTTACTGCGGGAGTTTGAAAAGAACCGTCTGGATTATTCTGAAGATAACCCAGAATATATGAAAGATTATCTCTAAAATGAAACAAATGGTTATTAAAATTATATGCATCTATGGGCCGGCCCTCTTCCCGGGTTATAAGAGAAGTCAACTCTTCTTCCATCTCATCAAAAAGCTTATCCGCAAAATACTGAAGTTCCGCCCTTTCCTCTTTTTCAAGATTCTTGTGCGCCTGCAGCGAAAAATAGATAAAAGGCGCTGACACGGTCAGAAAAAAAATGAAAATAAGAAGTTTCAGTTTTTTCACTCTTCAAACTCCAGTCTGTACCCTTCTCCTCTTATGGTCTGTATTGCCGGAATGTCTCCAATGAGGGAGGCAATCTTTTTTCGTAGTTTCAGTATGTGGATATCTACTGTTCTTGTTTCAATGTTTGCATCAGAGTACTCCCATACGTCTTTTAAAAGTTCTTTTTTTGATACGATCCGGTCTTTGTTGCGGTGAAGGTGCGAAACAATATCCATCTCCCGGCGGGTTAGCTCAACAGAAGACTTGCCTTTTGATGCGAGGAGGTTTTTACCGTCAAAATGAATACCGAGAGTATCTATTTCTTCATCTCCTGGATTTTTACCGGAACGCCTGAGTACGGCTTCAATACGCACCATTAATTCTCTTAAAGAGAACGGCTTGCCTATATAGTCATCTGCTCCTGCTTTAAATCCAATAACAATATCATCTTCAGACCCTTTAGCGGTCATGATGATGATCGGCTGGCTGGGTTTTTTCTGGCGGACTTTTTTACATATGGATATTCCATCCAGAGTAGGAAGCATTAAGTCAAGTATGATAAGATCATACTTTTCTTCAAGGGCTTTTTTTAAACCCTCTCCGCCGTCCTCTACCCCTTCGGGAAGATAACCATTAAAAACAAGCACATCAAGAAGCCCATTAAGTATTGCGGGATCATCCTCAACAATAAGGATTTTTACTTTAGATTTAACCATTAATTTTCTCCGTTTAAGTCAACAACCACCCGCATAGCGGATAGTTTGAACGTTTCCCACAGGGGCATGCTCAAAGGTAACACCAGACCCCTGGGACTACTCTTCATGGACTCTTCTCCAAAGGCGAATGTTCCATGAATAAAATTAGCTCACAAAAGAACTTTATATATTAACAATTATATACAATTACTGCTGTTTATAAAGCAAAACTTATGCAAATCAAAAGGTTTTTAGTTTTACAGTTCTTTGAATTGCATTTCTTTTATCATCAGCTAAAATCTTTAATCAGAGACAAGAGTTAACAACATTTCTGAGAGGAACAATTTATGAAAGCAATGGCATCATTTAATAAGTTCTTTTCGAGCAGTCTAAACATTTTAACTCAAAATCAGGACAACCAAAAATATTATTATAACAAATCTATTCAAAAAATTGAGAAAGAACTTGAAAACAAAGAGACCCTGCTTACTGAAAAAAAGAACAGGTTCAGACAGGCAAATAATGAGTTTAAAAACTGCACCAGAAGTTTTGAAATTCTGGAAGATACTCTATTAAGGACTAAAGAAAAACAGAAAGCGCGCCGATTAATAAACAAAATAAACCCTTTGATAAATCACAAACTTCACCTAAGCCGTGAGATAGAGATATTGCAGTGGGAAATTAATAACCTGAGTAATATTATAGAGAAAAGACGAATACAGTATCTGCGGCTCAAATTTGATCAAGGTGAACTTTATCCTGAAAAAAATGTTCTTCAGCAACAATAAACAACTTACTGTTACAACCGGTAACTCCCGGTTTTTAAAGCCGAAAGGTTTTTTTAGGCAGGAGGAAGAGGTTTTGAAGACCCCCTCCTCTGACTTCTTTCTCCTGCCGCCCTCCTCCTTTTTCTCTCATAAATTTTTAAACCCTAATTTTGCTCTACAGCAGGTTTCTACTGCAAATTCCAGATTAAATATGCTAATCTAAACAAATCAAAGCATCAGGAGATTTTTATGGAAAAACATAAGATTGTATTTTTCGGTACACCGGAATTTGCTGTCCCCTCTTTGCAGTTGCTTATTGACCGAAAAGAAGAGGTGTTATGTGTGGTTACCCAGCCGGACAGACCTGTGGGAAGAGGACAGAAACTGAAATTTTCTCCCATAAAGGAACTGGCCTTAGAACATGATATTAAGATACTGCAGCCTGAAAGAATTAAGGATCCAAAATTTATTAACCAGTTTCAAAAACTTTCTTCCGATCTTGCAGTAGTTGCGGCTTACGGACAGATATTCCCAAAAACACTTCTTGAAATACCCCCAAACGGTTTTATAAATGTTCACTCTTCTTACCTTCCTTTCTACCGTGGCGCAGCCCCGATTAACCAGGCAATTATTAATGGAGAGAAAGCGACCGGTGTGACTATTATGCTTCTTGATGAGGGTATGGATACGGGTGATATAATTTTACAGGGGAAAACTGTAATAGCTCCCGAAGAAAATGCTTCTATGCTCCATGACAGGCTTTCAGCTTTTGGAGCAGAACTTCTCGGCAAAGCAATTGATATGCTTAGATCCGGAGGATGGAATCCTGCTCCACAGGATAATCAAAAAGCGACCTATGCACATCTGCTTAAAAAAGAAGATGGCCTTATAAACTGGAGCCTTCCAGCAGAAACAATTTTTAATCAGATAAGGGGAATGACTCCATGGCCGGGATGTTTCACCCGTTTAAACAAAAAGATCCTGAAAATTCATAAAGTAAAAATTTTGGATACAAAAAAGGAAGCTGTTACTGGACAAATTCTTTCCGTGTCAGGAGACGGGATAGAAGTTTCTACAGGAATGGGGACTATGCTTTTAAAAGAGATCCAGCTTGAAGG
>PVMK01114297.1_pt1 | contig 15842 bp, 14 predicted proteins | sample 1853481 | NCBI WGS metagenome assembly PVMK01 (sample SAMN08533507, study PRJNA380276) | Marine sediment metagenome, whole genome shotgun sequencing project.
CCAGAAAATATTTTGGTTCTTACCGGGTGGCCTCATACTTTCTTGATGAAGTCGATTACCCAAACTGGGATTCCTGGATAACCTGTTTAGGCCGGGGTCATACCCCTTGGGGAAAAGGCCAGATCTATATGGTTCCCAAGTATCTGCCGGATGCAAAAGAGGGGGATAAACCTATTTTGGATGTTTTTTGCGGAACTCCCTGCGGGATGCCGGCTAAAATGGGGCTTGACTGGTTCTTAACCGAAGGACCGTTTAAGGAATGGTTCCATAATGCCAAGATCGTGCATAAGGCTGCCTGCGTGCTTAATTTTTATACCTGTATTATGAACCCGGTAGAAGGAAATATCGTTGTGGTGGGTGACGCCGCCGCATTTATAGAAACCTACTGTCAGTCGGCATTGATGTACGGTTATCTGGCGGCTCAGGCAGCGCTCAAGGTTCTGGATACGGGTAAAGGCTATGAGGATTACACTAATTTCTGGCGGGAAAGTTTTGAATATTGCAGACCCGGTGAGATTGAAAAGTCGCTGCAGGCCTTTGGGCTCGGAGCGCTTCAGGATGAGGAACTGGATTATATTTTCAGTCTTACCAATAATGAAGAGTATGACGGTTATGTGAGTGAAAATACTGCGCCTCTGGTAATGGAAAGAGCCATTATGGGCCATATTGATCAGATAAGAAAAGAACGTCCCGGAATTGCAGATGTTATAGAAAAACATTGGAAGGCATCGGCAGAAGATATTGTTAAAGGATAATCTAGTAAACTGTAGTGCTGCTCGCCGTATAAAAGCCGGGATTAATTTATACTGAATTTGCTGAGCTCAAGATAAAAGATAAAGGTTAAGACAGGGATGACCTGTTCAATAAAAGTGGTTTAAACTGCTGTTTAAAGAAACAAGATTAAAGGAGTGTCGGTAATATGATCAGGATTGAAAGACAAAAATGTGTCGGCTGCGGAGGATGTGTTGACCTTTGTCCTCGAGCCGCAATTGGTTTTTTTGAAGACTTTGCGCTTATTAATACGGGTCTGTGCCTTGATTGCAGAACCTGTGTAAAAGTCTGTCCTATGAAGGCTCCTCAGGAAATCTAAACAGGGAGTGTGTGCCGCATAACAATTTCTTAATCCCCGTCTGCAAGAAACGACAATTATTTTATAATGTAGACACATGTGAGGAGAAAACATGACAAATGCGTATGATCTAATTATTGTAGGAGCCGGTCCAGCAGGTCTTATGGCGGCAAAAACTGCCGGTGAAATGGGGTTGAAGGTTGCCCTGCTTGAAAGAAAAAAAAACATCACCGATATTAACCGTGCCTGCAGCATGATGATCGTTACCTTGACCGGCTGTTATCTTAGCGATCGAGTATCAATAAATTCCCGAGATCAACGGCTTTGCTTTCCAGCTTATGGATTTACCATTCCCTATGAAGGTGATCATCAAAATTTTTATTCCTGGTCAATATACTCATATAAGGGCAACAAAATACAGCTTGGGGATTACGTCAAAAACGAGGCTATGGGTGATGAAGGCCGAATCAGTGCGACCTATGATAAAGGGGCTTTACTTAAAAGTCTTATGAAGGAATGTCTTAAGTATGGTGTAGATGTTTTTCCAGGATTAAATGTAATCGGCACGCAGACCCAAAATGGACAGGTCACTGTTTATACCCGGGAAGGAACAAAGTTTAAAGGGACTTTTGTGATCGGTGCGGATGGCAGGGCTTCCCGTCTGGCAAAAACTCTCGGAAAAAATAAAGCGCGCACCTTCTATGGTACCAGCACCAGCTATGGTTTTGAGATGACCGGAGTGGAACCTTCTGAAAAATACGCATTATTTCAAATTTTTCTGGGTGAGAAGACTCCAATGCGTATCTGGATGACTCCCCGGGCTGACGGTGAGACCTACTTTCCCTTTATCAGCTGTACTCATCCGGGCGCTGATGTAAAGGGCGCTTTTGAACGTTTCACCCAACAGGGGTATTTTGCTTCCTGGTTTAAAAATGCTGAGACAATCCGGCCCCTGTGTATCGAAGGCAATATGTATTCTCATATCATTGATCCGTATAAAGATCAGGTTCTCCTTGTGTCTGATGCGGTATGGTGTCAGGAAGCAGAGATGACTGGAGCGATTATCAGCGGCTGGAAAGCTGCTAACGCTGTAAAATATGCGCTAACCGAAGGAAATATTTCACGCGAGGGCGTGTTTGTATACCTTGACTGGTGGCGCAGGGAGATCATTGATAAACTTGATCACCGGGACATGATCCGCAATGCAGTGATGCCCTACTGTTTAACTGTGGATGATATTGATTATCTGCTCAGTAAAATTACAAAAACACTGCGCAGTATCCTTGACCCCTATGAAACTCCTAAAATTGTGGGTGCTGCCATGGCTGAAATTATGCCGATCGTTTCTAAAGAACGTCCCGATGTGTTTCAGAAACTTAAAAGAATGAAAACCGATCCTTTGGAGGAGATTTTTAAGGGCACGCATTATTTCAAATTTTTCTGGGTGAGAAGACTCCAATGCGTATCTGGATGACTCCCCGGGCTGACGGTGAGACCTACTTTCCCTTTATCAGCTGTACTCATCCGGGCGCTGATGTAAAGGGTGCTTTTGAACGTTTTACCCAACAGGGGTATTTTGCTTCCTGGTTTAAAAATGCTGAGACAATCCGGCCCCTGTGTATCGAAGGCAATATGTATTCTCATATCATTGATCCGTATAAAGATCAGGTTCTCCTTGTGTCTGATGCGGTATGGTGTCAGGAAGCAGAGATGACTGGAGCGATTATCAGCGGCTGGAAAGCTGCTAACGCTGTAAAATATGCGCTAACCGAAGGAAATATTTCACGCGAGGGCGTGTTTGTATACCTTGACTGGTGGCGCAGGGAGATCATTGATAAACTTGATCACCGGGACATGATCCGCAATGCAGTGATGCCCTACTGTTTAACTGTGGATGATATTGATTATCTGCTCAGTAAAATTACAAAAACACTGCGCAGTATCCTTGACCCCTATGAAACTCCTAAAATTGTGGGTGCTGCCATGGCTGAAATTATGCCGATCGTTTCTAAAGAACGTCCCGATGTGTTTCAGAAACTTAAAAGAATGAAAACCGATCCTTTGGAGGAGATTTTTAAGGGCTGTAAACGCTCCGGTTTTCCGAATAACACGAGCACAAGTTAAAGATCAGCTTTATCTTTAGTTTAAGGATAAAATATACAAGACAGCATTATTTAAAGAACAAGAGGAGATGATATGAGCGAAGAACCGAAGGTATCTAAATTTGCCGGAATTGAAGTGGCGCCGGATCTAACCAAAGCTAATTTTTTCTTTCTTTATTTAAATACCCTGATCATGGGAATGCTGATGGTTCTACCGGCTATTATTCAGCCGGCTTTTCTTCAGGATATTATTAAAGTTGCCCCTGACTTTTTCGGTTCAATTAATGGTTTTCTGCAGAATATGAGCCAGATTGCAACCCTGGCATTTGTGGCCATGGTAGGGGTACTTTCCGATAAGGTCGGCCGGAAGATTCTGGCGGTGTTCGGATTTTTGTCTCTGATTTTTTCTTATTATGCTTTCGGTCAGTCTGTTGCTATTGCAGAATGGCTGAACATCTCAGAAGAGTTTTCTTCAACTTTTTGTGCATATCTTAGTTTTGTTCCGTCCAGAGCGGCAGAGTTTGCTGATTTTTCTCCGGGCCTGTTTGTAGCTTACATTCTGAGACTTGTAGTAGGTGTGGGGATGATCCTTGTCTATCCGCAGTTTATTACCATGTGTGCTGATTATACCTTTAAAAAAGACCGAGGTAAGGGCATGGCCCTAAACGGAATGATGATGGGTCTGGCCAGTATTATCATTTTTGCGGCGGTCGCACCGATAGGACGCAAAAGCGGGGTTTCCGGACTTTTTATTGTTGCATCGATCATGGCAGTATTTGGACTGCTTTCAACCTGGCTCTTTTTAAAAGACCGTATGCCTGAGACTAAAAAAGAAGATCAGAAAAGTTTTAAAGAAGTGATGCAGGTAGTTATGAAAAGTCCCACCTTAAAGTCAAGTTTTCTTTGTTCTTTTATCAGCCGCGCCGATATTACTATAATGGCAACCTTTATCATTGCCTGGGCTGTGCAGGATGGCGCAAAACTGGGTATGACCTCTGAGGCGGCCACGCTTAAAGGTTCTATACCCATGATCATAATGAGTGTTTTTACTTTTATAGCCTTTCCAATTATCGGTATACTGCTTGACAAGTGGGGCAGATTAAAAACAATTATTTTAACTCTTTTTCTGGGCGGGACGGGGATGTTAATTATTGCTGTTTCTCCCGGGCCTTTTTCCGGAATTGTTATGGTCACAGTGGTGATTGTTGCCTTTGGCATCTCCGGTTCAATTGCAGGTGCAAATACCATGGCAACTGATGTTACACCCAGGGCAATGCTTGGTTCTATTCTGGGGGGGCTGAACACGATGCAGCCCATCGGAATGCTCCTGTTTCTTCAGCTTGGCGGTTATTTATATGATGTACTTGGACCCGGCTGGGCCTTTGGTCTTAAGGGCGCCGCTGATATTCTTCTGGCTTTATGGTTGATAATATCAAGCAGGAAAATTAATGCTGAATTAACACCCGAGGGCAGGGCTGTCGCTAATTAAGGGAAATATCTTATTATGGGTTGGCGCGTATGGATCTCATATTTTATATTGGGAAAACCTTTTCACTTGACAAGCAATTAATCAATTAATATAATAGTTTTAAAATAAGTCTGTCAGACTACATTTGAAAAACCAGTTGCTTGCTTCAGATACGAATAAAAAAACTTTAGAGCAAAAAGTGAGGTATAGATGTCTGAAAAAAAAGATGAGCTAATAAAGATAGTTGGTGCGGAGAACGTAACTAATGATCCGGCTACATTGGATGTTTACTCCAGGGACCACAGTTTCGTTACTCCGATGATGCCCCTGATGCTGGTAAAGCCTAAGGATGCCGATGAAGTGCAGGGTATCGTTAAGTGGGCTAACCAGACGAATACGCCTTTGGTGCCTGTAAGCTCAGGCCAGCCGCACTTCCGTGGTGACACTGTCCCCAGTGCAGAAGGGGCAGTTATTGTGGATCTTAGCGGGATGAAGCGTATCATCATGATGGACCGGAGAAATCGTGTGGCTATTGTTGAGCCCGGGGTTACTTACAGTGAACTTCAGCCGGCCTTGGCTAAAGAAGGATTAAGACTTTCCATGCCATTGATGCCGCGGGCATCTAAATCTGTGCTGGGCAGTGTTCTGGAAAGAGAGCCGATAACAAATCCCAGGTATGCCTGGTCGCTGAACGAGCCGCTGCGCTGTATTGAAACGGTCATGGGGAACGGAGAGATGTTCAGGACCGGTGAGCTGGCGGGTGGCGGTGTTAGCACATCTACCAGAGAAGAGGCGAAGCTTGTACCGATAGAAGAATTAATGGAAAAACGAAAACTAACGCAGGAAACTGCGCTATATCAGTATGGCCCCGGACAGTTTAATTTCCACAAGCTGGTATCTGCAGCCCAGGGAACCATGGGGATTGTCACCTGGGCGTCTCTGAGATGTGAAGTGCTGCCCAAGGTTCAGAAGTTTTTGCTGGTAACCTCTGATGAGCTGGATAAGCTCATCCGCTTTGCCTATAAACTCTTAAGGATAAGGTTTCATGATGAGTTAATGATTTTAAACCGTTCCAGTCTGGCTGCCATTCTTGGAGAAGGAACTGAACAGATCGCTTCCTTAAAAAAAGAGCTTCCTTCCTGGACACTCGTCCTGGGTCTGACCGGGCGTGACATTTTGGCGGAGGAAAGAGTCGAATTTCTGGAAAAGGACATTGTCGATATAGCTCAGCAATTTAACCTGCATCTGGAGTCGGAAATCCCCGGGGCAACGGGTGAACAGGTAGGGGAAGCAGTGCTTAATCCTTCAAAGGAACCTTACTGGAAACTTCGAAGTAAGGGCGGATGTCAGGATATCTTCTTTTTAACCACACTAAACAGAGCGCCGGAATTTGTAACAAAGATGAATTCTTTGGCCGAAGCATCTAACTACTCGCTATCAGATATAGGCGTTTACATTCAGCCGACCCACATGGGTACAAGCTGCCATTTGGAATTTAGTTTGCCATATGATCCAGACGACGAGAAAGAGGTGGCTAAGGTAAAAGATCTCTTTACCAGGGCCAGTGATGAACTCTCAAAACAGGGAGCGTTCTATACCCGACCCTACGGGATCTGGGCAGACATGGCATATAATAGAAATGCCGAGCATATGAGCCTATCAAAGAAGCTGAAGGGAATATTCGACCCCAATAGTGTTCTTAACCCCGGCAAGCTTTGCTTTTAGGTAGAAACTAAACAAGGGAGGAAGTATAAAGTGGCATTGGAAGACCTTAGGGCAACCGTAAGTAGATGCAGTAAATGCTCATACTGTAAATGGATCCCATTAGCTCATGTGAAGAGCTGGCGCTTTGCAAAAGGCTGTCCCAGCATAGAATATAATAAGTTTCAGAGTTACTCGGCAAGCGGAAGATTAAGTACCTCCTTGTCTCTTCTTGAGGACAGGAGCAGTTACTTTGATGAAGGGCTGGTGGACATTGTTTTCAAATGTATGCTTGATGGATGCTGTGACGTCGCCTGCAAGGTTAACCGGTATGATTTGGAGCCCGTAGAGGTAATGCGTCAATTACGGTTTAAAATGATAGACAACGGCTGCTACCCGCCTCAGGATATGCCTTACATAGATCATCTCCGCAAAGAGGACAACATGGTGCTGGAGCCCAAGGCTGATCGCGTCAAATGGGCAGAGGGGATGGATGTTAAAGATCTGACCCAGGAGAAGGCTGAAGTTGCTTTCCATGTGGGCTGCCGGTTAAGTTTTGATAAGGATCTGTGGAGAATACCCCAGACAGTGGTGACACTGCTCAACAATGCCGGTATTAATTTTGGTATTATGGGAAAAGATGAGAACTGCTGTGGCGGCCGGCTTTGTGACATGGGTTACCGCGGGGAATTTCTTAAATATGCCGAGAATAATATTGATGCCTGGACTACTGCAGGTGTGAAGACAATAATTACTACCTGTTCTGATGGTTACCATGCGTTCAAGCGTCTCTATCCTGAAGAGTTCGAATTCAAGTTTGAGGTTCTTCACATTACCCAATATCTTGAGCGGCTCATCAAGGAAGGAAACTTGAAATTTACCAAAACTGTTCCCATGAAAATTACCTATCATGATCCCTGCCATTTGGGAAGACGGGGTGAACCCTATTTGCCATGGCAAGGCGAACAGAAAAAGATCCGCGGTCAGATCCTGATATACGAGCCGCGAAAACCAAGATATAACGGTGCCCTGGGGATATATGACACGCCGAGGAATATACTGAAAAGTATTCCGGGTATTGAGCTGGTTGAAATGGAAAGAAATAGAGAATATGCGTGGTGCTGCGGTGCCGGTGCCGGTGTCAGGGAAAGGTATCCGGAATTTTCCGCATGGACCGCATCAGAGAGGATCGAAGAGGCGAAGTGCTACCGGAGCCGAGGCGATAGTAACTGCATGCGGCTGGTGTGAAAGGAATTTCACTGACGCTGTTAATGACCGAAACGAAAGCATGAAAGTATATGACATTTTAGACCTTGTTCGAGAAGCAATCTAACAGGAAGGAATAAATAATGGCACTATTGAAAGAGGTATATGAAGCATTGGGAGAGATTGTAGGGCCGGATAATATTACTGAGGAGCCGGCGACGCTGGATTCATATGCTTATCAATGGATGGCTGAGTTAGTAACTGACGTAACCGGCGGAAGCAAGTTCTTTGACAGGCCTGAGGCTGTGCTGATGCCGGGAAGCACTGAGGATGTCCAGGCTATAGTCAAAACCTGTAATAATAATAAAATAAAGTTTCATGTCTTCAGTACGGGTTGGGGGCCATGGGCAGCAACGCCGTCTGCGGGACAGATTCTGCTTGATTTAAGGCGGATGGATCGAATAATTGAAATTGACGAACAAAATATGTTTGCTGTGGTCGAGCCATATTGTGTGGCCGCTCAGCTTCAAGCCGAAGTCATGAAGGTTGGGGCTGAACAATCATATTAGCGGTGCCGGAGCCGGTACTTCTGTGCTTGCCAATGCCTGCTGTTTTCAGGGCGGGGGGCCCGGATGTTATGTATTTTTCTTCTCCCCAGGATAGTATCCTGTCGATCGAGTGGGTTATGCCAACCGGTGAAATACTAAGAACCGGTTCTAAGGGTTCCGACCTGGGCTGGTTCTGTGCGGAAGGGCCCGGACCGAGCACACAGGGAGTTATCAGAGGTTCCCTGGGAGGTGCAGGTGGCTGGGGTGTTGTGACCAAAATTGCAATCAGGCTGGTTAATTGGCCCGGCCCATCGCAAATGCCCATTGAAGGTACAGTGCCATCCTACAAATCGCCGCTTCCGGAGGACCATTTTAAAGCAGCATTCCCGGCCTTTCCCAGTCTGCAGGGCCTTTGCTGATGCGATCTACAGGATCTATGACTCGGAAATAGGGTATATCGCTCACAGGCAGTTTGTCATGTGGGGCGATGAGCTGCAGGCAGCATTTCTAAAAATAGTAACCGATCCTACCAAGCAGCTATGTGACATTCCCGGAATTACTTGAAACGCCTGAAATACAAAAGCTTACAGAAGAGATGAAACGCAACTTCCAGCTAATACTTGTCGGCATGACGCCCAAGAGATCTTGAGTATCAGCAGAAAGTCCTAGACCAGATACTGAGTGAGACTGGAGGCTGGAACATCGCATTAGTGGATGAGCCTGACATGCAGAGTTATGTACTTTTGTTTATGCTCAAACTATGCTTCAAGAGTGTCAATTTTACCGCTACCGGTGGCTTTATTGATACGTATAATTCAGTTGCCTCTCCGGATGTCTGGGCATCAGGGGAGAAATTGAAGCAGGTAAGGCCTTATTGAAGAAATATGCCGGCAGGATTGCTGATGCCGGAGATCAGGCGATGGGACCTATAGGCGGACAAGGCGGCGGCGGTGTCACCGGATGGGAGGACTTTGTATTTTATGATCCCCAGGATCCTGATTCATCAAAAGCTGCGGCTGAAGTTTCAGACGAAGGAGACAGATTAAAAGCTGCACAGGGCCGGCCTCCAGGAGGAATGCTGTTTGGACTGGCAAGGAGCACGCATGCTGATGTCGATGTCCGCGCAAAGAAACTTTCAAAATCACCGGAATATAACTGGCAGCGCAAGCTCAAGGAAATACTGGATCCCAACGAAGTCGGAAGCGGTAATTACTTCTGGGGAGCAGACCTGTCAAACGATGCTAAGAGCTGAGAATTCTCCTCATTTTAAAGGTTCGATATAGAAGAAACCAAGGGAGTTAAGTAACATGAAAATAATTGTTTGTATAAAACAGGTTCCAGATCCCAACCTCATCCTCATCGGGCACGACGGTTGACACTGTAGCAAAGCGGGTAATCATGCCCCAGGGCACCCCGCCGGTGATAAATCCCTACGATGAGAATGCTTTGGAAGCTGCTCTCATGATAAAGGATACGTTAGGTGCTGAAATAACGGTGATCAGTGCAGGGAAAAACCTGGCCAAGCCGGTATTGAGGAAAACCATAGCTGCGGGTGCTGATCATCTTATCCTATTGGATGATGCTGAGTTTGAAAAGCTTGATAGTTATGCAACAGCTCACATACTAGCTGACGCTATCAGGGAGACAGGTGAATACGATCTTATCCTCTGTGGAAGACAGGCATCAGATACAGATGCCGGTCAGGTGGGTTCCGGTATTGCTGAGATTTTGAAAATTCCGGGAATTACTGCTGCCTGCAAAGTAGAACCCGGTGATGGCAAGGTAATAGTAGAGCGGGTGGTATCAGACGGTACTGAAGAAGTTGAAGCTCCATTGCCGGCCCTGGTGACAGTAAGCAGTGAGCTTGGCGAGTTAAGGTATCCCGCCGTGAAGGCAGTTATGGCTGCTCAGAAGGTACCGGTTACGGTTCGGAAGGCGCAAGAATTGGGAGTAGATATTTCCCAACTAAAAAGACCAAACATGGTCAGCCTGTCTGCTCCCCCGGGCCGGAAAGCTGAATGTCAGTTCATAGAAGCTGAAACCCCTGAGGAGGCAGGAGCTAATCTTGCTTTAATAATGAGGGAAGCCCAGCTCCTATAATCTGAAACCGGGCAGAACATCAGCTTGATCGACTATAGATGAGAAAAAAACTTAGATGTAGAAAAAACTAAATGAGCAAATCTGAAAAGATAAATAGTATGGCTGAATATAATGGTATTATGACCTATTGTGAGATCGTTGATGGTGAACTGCCTTCAATTACTGCTGAGGTATTGGGCTGCGGCAGAAAGCTGGCTGATGAACTGGGAGAGGAATTATGTACTGTGCTGGTTGGAAGCGATGTGGGAAGTCTGGCTCAGGAAGCTATTGCCTTTGGTGTGGATAAAGTATATCTTGTTGAGGATTCGCTGCTTAAAGAGTACCAGACAGATGCATATGTATCCGTGATGGAAAAAGTAGTCAGACAGGTTATGCCCCAGATACTTATCCTGGGACAGACTTCTGTCGGCCGTGACCTGGCTCCCATGCTGGCCTTTAGGCTGGATACGATGGCCACTCTGGATTGTGTCGGCCTTGCTATTGACCCTGACACAAAATTGCTGCTGCAGACGAAACCTGTCTACGGAGGAAATGCCCAGGCTACTTACACCTCCGATTCGTACCCTCAGATATCCACGGTTAGAGACAAGGTAATGTCTTCTCCAGAGCCCAATGACTCAAAACAGGGAGAGGTCATTACTCTTGATGCCGGATTAGACCCCTCAGCCATAAGAACCCGATTGCTAAAAAGGCTAAAGGAAGATGAAGAAGGGGTGAAGCTTGAAGATGCGCAGGTAATCGTTAGCGGCGGTAGAGGTATTGGCAATGCTGAGGGGATTTAATCAGCTGAAGGAGCTTGCAGCAATGCTGAAAGGGGCGGTGGGTGCTTCAAGGCCTCCCTGTGATAATCGCTGGGTAGCCCCCAACCGGCAGGTAGGGATTACCGGGAAAATTGTCAGTCCCGATCTTTATATTGCCATAGCTCTTTCCGGTTCCATTCAGCATTTGAGTGGCTGCGGCCAGTCCAAGAGTATCGTCGCCATAAATAATGACAAAGATGCAAGTATCTTCAAATATGCCGATTTTGGTATTGTTGGCGACTGGAAAAAGGTACTGCCTGCGTTTAGGGATAAGCTAAAGGAACTTATTCCTGAGTAAAACAATAATCATTATAGTGTAAGAGAGATAAATCAATCTAAAGGAGAGTAAAATGCCCCGGGTAGCTTACGATGATATGGTTAAATTTATTGATGAGGTGATAACGCAGCCGCGTCTGTTTGATCATTTTGATATGGAACCAATGGAGTCATATCTTGGACGGGACGCAAGGCCCTACCTTGAGTTTAAAAAGCCAATGGCTTTTGGGACTTATCAGGGCTATAAAGTCAAAGGTACTGATAAGATCGAAAAAATAGGTTATGGCGAATTAACCTATATGAAGCGAGCCAAATATAACTCCTTAAATATAACAGCCGGCGATAACTATGACCTGCCTATTTTTGCCTGCGAATTTGATGAAACACCCAAAAGAGTATCAATAACGATTGATTTCATTCCGATTGTGGATGTTGCTGTTTACCCTGAGTACCGTGAAAAATATCTGGATCCTCTTGACAGTATCTGGCGTAAATTTCGTCAGATACCGGGCTTAACAGAAGGTGATCGCTGCCTGGTCCAGCGCCGTTATGCTGCATGGCCCTGGGCGCGTGCCAGTATGTCACACTATCCAATTGACGGCCGCGTATATGAGACAGAAGACAGACAGCAGATTGTTGAGGCTGTCATTGCCTATGCAAAAGTATGGCTGGAGTTACTTGAAAAGGCCGAGCCGATACACGACCCGGAATATCAAAAAGAAGTAGAGGTTCGAAGGAAAGCTATTCAGAAATATTACCGTGACCTTGATCCGGGCGGTGAGGTTCTGAAAAAGATATTTGGTGATGAAGGCGAAAAATTGATTGTCAGCCTGATTTTTTAATAGATATGTGGATGGACGGTTACCGGACAAAAAGCTTTTTTTTTCTTTAAATGAACAAGGAGAACAGGATAATGAATACACCTTATATCGAGAAAATGTTGGAACAGCTAAACCAGCTTTCACTGGCACGGATAAATGAATGCGCGGGAAATGATATCAGTAATCTGGCTGAATATGAGAAAGACGGTACTCGGTTAAAGTTGAATGTCTATCAGGCTGAAGCAGCTGAAAAAATTGCCATCGGCAGTATTGTTGTTGACAATGAAGTGAGTGTTGGTGCCTGCATGATTATACCAAAAAATAATATTGCTCTCCCGGTCTATGTCTCACGATGGGAGGAACGCCAAGACACAATCACGCTTTTGGTTGACCTCATGCCTACGGTGGATATGATTGTTGATGAAGCGTACAGGGTCAAATATATTGAGCCCCTGAATGAATCCTGGGAGCGTTTTTCAAATCTTGCGGGCATTCAGCCTGAAGATGATAATGATCTTCGTGCGGCCTGTTCGATTATTTATACCGGCGCCTGCATACCCATTGAAAAGGAAGGGATGCGCATGGCCGCGTTGGCACCGCACCTGGATTACCTTAAAAAGTATATTGCATATATGACAGCTGATAAACAGTTGAGCGATGAAACAAAACAGAAGGAAGTTACGCGAAGAATTGCAGCTGTTAGAACGCTGTTTAGTGCTAACCTGAAAAATCTATTGAGTAAAACAGCAGAACCAAAGCTGGGCAAAGAGATGACTGACCTGTTTTGCACTGCGTTAACTTAAAAGAGGAGAGGGCAATGAGTATTGTTGATGTTTTAAACAAAGGGGTTGAGTTCACAAATTCAGATGAAACCGCACAGGAGATGCTTGCTGATTTTACAGACCATAAAGTCGGGATGAAGATCGGTGAAGAAGAGGTTACGCTTGTGGTTAAAGACAGTGTGGTGTCTTTGGATCAGGGAATCCGTGAAGACTGTGATGCGGTCATGTCACTAAGCACTGTAGATATGTGCGGTGCAATTGACGACAGTTATGATCTTATGGAAATAAAGGACAAAGGAGAGATCCTTAAAGGAGATCCAAAAGATCCTGCCATTGCAGTACATTTTATGGCAACCTTTCCATACTTTGATGCCATGGTCCGTCTATATCAGGATGATGAAGGCTTTAAAAAACAGGTCGACGAAACAAAATCATCATTATAAGAAAAGGACTGTCCAATGGTAAAGCATATACTTGATGAAAGTAAATGCCGCGGATGCGGAAAGTGTGTTGATAACTGCAGTCTGGAACTCTGGGAGCTAGAGGATACGCCAGACGGAAAAAAGATAGCAGTGGTTATCGAAGAAGCAGGTGAGATATGTCATACCTGTATGGTCTGTAGAGATGTCTGTCCGGAAGAAGCAATAACCGTTATTAGAGAAGAAGAATAAGTTTGATATAGTCTGTATCAGAATAACCGTTTAAAATGTAGGATAATTTATGGCTGAAAAATTTAAGAAAACAATGTTAGTCTTAACCATCGCAGCTCTGTTCTGTTGTCTGACGACCGGCTGTAAATCAAAGAGTAAGTTTAAGGCGCCTAATATAAAAATGGTTACTTCAGAGTATGTTCTTAGCCTGGATGAGCCAGAAGAGGGAAATATCTGGATTGTCGGAAATTTCGGTGTGATTTTTAGTTCTTCTAATGGCGGAGAAACCTGGGAAGAACAGAACTCCGGTGTTCAGGATATGCTCTGTGATGTTGATTTTGTAGACAGTAAAAACGGCTGGGTTTCAGGAATTAAGGGAACAATGCTGCATACAAATGACGGCGGTTATAACTGGGTACGTCAGACGACCGGAACGCAGAGGCATCTGCTTGCCCTGTGTTTTGTTGACAAAGAATACGGCTGGGCAGTGGGAGATTTTTCAACCATCCTGCATACGCGTGACGGCGGTAAGACCTGGGTGTCTCAATCTGAAGAAAGCGACAGAATTTACAGTAATATTTATTTTACGGATCGAAGTAACGGCTGGATTGTCGGTGAAAACGGCACTATGCTTCATACAATTGATGGCGGAAATCGCTGGGAACCCGTTATGCCAAAGAATTTTGAAAGAGCTACTATTGAAGAAGAATACACAAATCCGAGGCCCGGACTTTTTGGAGTGTATTTTTCGGATAAGGATCATGGCTGGATATGCGGTCTTGATTCCACCATTATGTACACTGCGGATGGCGGTGTCAGCTGGGAGCTCGTTAATTCGGGAAATGATATTCTTTATAACATTATTGTACGCGGAGACAGAGGATGGGCGGTTGGTACACAGGGTGCATTTCTGCTGTCAACTGACGGTGGATTAAGCTGGGAGAAACAGAAAGAAGCCATTAAGTCAAAGCTATTGTTCTCGAATGTCTTTTTCACAAATCCTCAGAATGGCTGGATCGTTGGCGCGACCGGTACGATAGTTCGAACAATGGACGGCGGTGTGTCCTGGGAATTTGTTTCAGGATTGTCATACGAGTTTGAAGGCATGAAGATGCCGGAAGGGCTTGAAAAAAGAATTATTGAATAAATAATAAATAGAAATAAAGTATATTATGGAACGTATTGCTGATTTTATTATTGATAAAAGGCATCTTCTCTTAACCGTTATTATTATCATCACACTTTTTTTTGGTTATCATGCCAGCAACATGAATGTTGGAACCATTTACAGTGATCTTTTGCCTCAGAACCATGAATATATTAATGTTCATAATGAGGTCCGTAATGTTTTTGGAGGGGCGAACCAGGTTCTTGTGCTGGTTCAGGTTAAGGATCCGGAAAAAGGCGGAAAGTATCAGGATATATTTAATTCAGATACCCTGGGCCGGGTTAAATACATAACGGATGAGCTTAGAAAATTTCAAGCGGTTGATCGTTATAAAATTATTTCCATTGCCCACCGAAAGGTCCGGGATATGAAGATGACCAGTCAGGGCTATATTTCTAAACCGCTTATGTGGCCCGAAGTTCCACAGACCAAAGAGGAGATTGAGAAACTGCGCCTGACAGTTTATGGTAGCGGAATGGCTTATCCTGGCCTGGTTTCTCTTGACAGTAAGAGCGCCCTGATCATGGTTGATTTTTTTGAAGAACAAATTGATTATGCCACCTGCTTCCAGGAATTCCGTGAGCTTAGAAAGAAAATGGAAGATGAAAATCATACCATTGCGATTGCGGGAGAGCCTATGCATCTGGGCTATATTGACAGCTATGTCGGAGATGTAATAAAGATTTTAATATATACTGTTCTGGCCATGATGGTAATATTTAATATTTATTTCAGATCAAGGCGCGGGACGATACTACCTGTTCTTGCTGCTCTTGTGAGCGCGGTTTGGGGGCTGGGTTTTCTCAGTATGCTGGGGTATCAGCTTGATCCGCTGGTCCTTGTCTTTCCTTTTCTGATTGCCGCCATGGCAGCATCCCATACTACCCAGGTCGGTAAGCGTTATAAGGAAGAGGCCGCTAAAAATACATGTAATTTAACTGCCTGCAAAAATGTTATTAAAGGACTTTTTAAACCGGGACTGGGCGGTATCCTAACAGACGCATCCGGAATAATAATTATTGCCATTACCCCTATTGCCATTCTTCAGAAGATTACCCTTTCATGTGCGTTCTGGGCGATTGCAACCGTAATTATCGCCATGGTCCTTGTGCCTATTCTGCTGGCATATATGCCTCTTGAAAACCCGGATA
>PVMK01157292.1_pt1 | contig 15840 bp, 15 predicted proteins | sample 1853481 | NCBI WGS metagenome assembly PVMK01 (sample SAMN08533507, study PRJNA380276) | Marine sediment metagenome, whole genome shotgun sequencing project.
ATGCGCAACAATATTGTTGTTGCCATCGGAATCAGTTCCTCTGGAAAATCGTAACCGGGGTTATGCAAATCTGGTACAGACTCTCCTGCTCCGATTCCAAACAGGGCTCCCTCGGATAACGCCGTAATCTGGCCAAAGTCTTCGGACCATGGAAACGGATTCTTCGGTTCGTGCACAGATTGGGCCCCTGCCGCTTGCTCAACCAGGCTGACCGCAAGCGGAGAGTTAACTGTTGCCTGAAAGACATCCTCGTAATTGATGGCAACCTTGAGTCCATGTTCCGATGCCAGGGCATTTATCACCTGCTCGAAGAAACGCACAATAATCGCCATGGTGTTATCTGTCTCGCTTCTGAGCGTCGCCCATACTTCAGCTTTTCCAGGTGTCGTGCCAAAGGATTTTTCACCGAGCCTGGCACCGACAACCGTTGCAAACGCGTTTTCACCCGGCGGTATGACTCCAGACGGTATCGCGGAGAATTTCTGAAGGAGCTCACACATGGCTTTCGCCGGACTCAGCCCCGTTTCGGGTTGCGCCGCGTGCGCGGTTTCTCCGTACATGCTCACTGCCATGCCGCGTGATGCGCAATTGCTGACTCCCCTGCGAAGAATGACCTGGCCCAGCGGAAAGCCTGGCAGATTGTGTAGTGCAAATGCGAAGTCCGGCTTGATCTGCTCAAACCCCGGATCACTAACCACGGCGTTGGCACCTTTGCCGTTCTCTTCGGCCGGTTGGTAGAGCAACACGACCTTTCCACGTTTTGGCCGGTTTAAGGCGAGTTCCGCTCCGACAGCAGCGAGTATGGCCATGTGACCGTCATGACCGCATTTGTGTGAGATTCCATCCTTCCTGGAACAGTAGTCGGTCTTGATACTCTCCTGTATTGGCAATGCATCCAGCTCGCAACGCAGCAGCACAGTCGGCCCCTTTTCCTGAGCTGAAAAAACAGCGGCCACGCCATTACCACCGAGACCCTCAATTATTGAATCCGGTTTGAGAGGTTTGAAAAACCGCATGATCTCAGCTGCGGTTTCCTTTTCGTCACCGGACAACTCCGGGTGACGATGAAGGGCTCGGCGAAGTTTGATTATGGAGTCCACTCAGGAGGTGTTCTTCAGACCAGGTGCATTGCCGTAATATCCAACTGCCAGTACTTTTATCATTCTATTTTCCCAACTGTGGCGCCGCATATTGACTGGTCATTTTGCCATACAGTAGCCAGAATGACGAAGCCTTGTCACAAATGAGCCGTGATTCAATGCGGTAACTTGGTGCCATTTATGGATGTCCTGATTCTTTACAAAGGTGCCGGATACATTTTCGAATGTCTTTCTGAAATACTACAAAAAATATTGTATCCGGCCCCATTTTCCCCCTAGGCCTGGAAAACGGTTTTCCCATCCACGATGGTTCGCAGCACCGGGATATTCTTGATCTCATCAGCCGGGGTGTCGTGCGGGTCTGAACCAAGTATCACGAGGTCAGCCAGTTTACCGGCTGTAATACTGCCTTTGATGTTCTCCTCCATGGAGGCATAAGCACCGTTGACGGTACATATCTTCATGGCCTGTGCTACTGATATACGCTGACTTGGTCCCCACACGCGACCGCTCCAGTCTTTGCGGGTCACCATACTTTGAATAGCCATCAGTGGCTCAAATGGTCCCGGCGTGTAATCGGATGCCGGCGCCACGGGAATTCCGTAATCGAGGAAGGATTTGTGCGCAAACATCCATTCCATTTTTTCCGGCCCATAGTCCACCCATTTGTTGCCATGAAAATGGGCATAGGTATAAAACGGTGTTGGTATTGAACCAGTTTTCTTGATTCTGCCCAGCAAGTCCGGGTTCACCAGTGAGCAATGCTCCAGCCGCAATCGTGGATTGGGGCCTTGCCAGCCAGAAAGCACTTTTTCATAGGCCTTGAGCACCATGTCGATGGTGACATCACCATTTGCATGTATCCCGATGCGGAAATTGTTGGCAATGGCATCTTCCACAGCGACATCAATTTCCTCCTGCGACATGGTCAAAATTCCATAGTCATCAGGCCTGCCTTTGAATGGAGTGCTCATCCGCATGGTGCGTTCACTGGCGGAGCCATCGGCACCGTATTTCACGGCCCCGATTCGAATCCACTCATCTCCAAAGCCGCTGCGTAATCCTGCCTGCTTCAGGGCGCCATAAATGGGTTGTGTTCCATGTGGCATGTAACTCAGCCGGGTCAGTAATTCACCGGCGGCACGTGCATCCTGAAAAGCCCTGAAACCCTCCGCGGTACCCCAGGCGTCGGTGGTCGATGTCATACCGGAGGCCGCCATGGCTCGTGACATCAGGGCTACACCCTGTTGGCGAACTTCCCGGGTTATTTCAGGCCAGTCTCCTGATTCCCGGATCACATCCATCGCATGTTCCGCCACAAAGCCTGTCAATTCACCATCTTTACGCCCAAAATGCCCGCCTTCAGGATCGGGTGTGTCGACGCTTACACCGGCCAGTTTCAAACCATAGGAGTTAACCACTGCCGTATGCCCCCCGCGATGAATGATTATGGCCGCCTGGTTTGGAACGGCGGCATCCAGATCATTCCTCATGACCGGCCGTCCTTCGTTGAGCTTGGTATCGTCGTACTTATTGCCGATGACCCATTGTGCAGATGGTGTCATGGCTGCCTGTTTTGACATTGCCAGTTTTATTTCGGCAATACTCCGTAAATTAACATCGGCACCCGTTACCTCATTGGAACCATCCGGATGACTGTGCGCATCGATAAAGCCGGGGGTAACCGTTGTACCGCTGCCATCAATAATTTTTGTATTCGGCCCGGCCAGGGCTTCGAGTTCATTATTGGATCCAACGGCCAGAATACGGTTTCCCGTCACCGCAACAGATTCAGCCAGAGGCAAACTGTCGTCCATTGTATAAATGCGCGCGCTCTTGATGATCAGGTCTGCATGAACAGACCCCGTGTTTGACCGGGCATGCAAAGCTGCAACAGGTGTGAATGCTGCGGCACTGCCGAGCAGACTGGATTGGCGGATAAATTTTCTTCTTTTCATTGGACTTCCTGGGGTCAGACTGACGGCTGAGGAGAAAAGCGACAGTGGTCTGGTTCAGTGTAGACCAATCTCATTCAATTTTCTGTGGGCACGCATCTAATAAAAGGGACCGGATACATTGAGTCATAAGATGGGCATAAAAACCTATCCGGTCCCTTTTTTCCACATTAAATGTGTAATATAGATTGATATCGGACATGCTGGCGAATTGAAATAAATGGGGTCAGAGTCAAGTGCCAGGGTTGGTTTCAGTTGACTCTGACACTTGACTCTGACCCCAATTTTTCCCCAGAATCACCACTTCCGCTCTGATCGCCTCATTGACATGCTTTGCCCAGCCTGCATTTGGTTTGAATCTGCTGGACCAAATAGCTATTATAGCTACTTTAGCTATTTAAATTAGAGAACACCATGAAAACAGTCGCGGCAAAAGATGCCAAAAATCGGTTTGGCCAATTGATTGATGATGCACAACGACAGCCAGTCACCGTTGAGAAAAATGGCAGGCCGTTTGTTGTCGTACAATCCTTTGAGGATTTCCAAATAGCACAGCAATTGAAGATGGCATCATTACGCACTGCAATCAATGAGGCACGCGCAGAGTATGCCGAAGGCCGGGAAATGCCATTTGATGAAACTGCGGTCGAGAGAATCACAACTATCGGGCGTCGACTATTAGCTAAGCGTGATAGCAACCGGTGACCGTTGTTCAGTACCAGGCCGCTGCCGAGACAGACCTGGTTGAGATCTGGCTGCAAATTGCTGGTGACGGAGATTACAACCACGCCGACGAGTACATCTCAAGATTGCAGGAAGTCTGCGTCTTACTTGCTGGTCAACCCGGTATGGGTGTGGACAGGCAGGACATCGCAATGGGGGTTCGATCATTTTCGGTGGATCGATATGTAGTCTACTATGAACAACATGGCTCAGTTTTATCCGTGCTACGCATCTGGCACACGGCTCGGGACCCGGAGACGCTATAACCAGCGGCGGTACGCCCGCATCCAGGGCTTCCTGCCAACGGGCGGCGCACAGGCACCATTGATCACCGGGCCGCAAACCCGGGAAAACAGCATCCTCAATTACAGTCTAACCATCTGTATTCTATATATAAAATGTAGACTAAAACTCCTTTAAACTGTATACTTATACAGTATTAAATACAGCGAACAAACCCATGCCAAACACCCAACAAACCTCACCAACCAGCCACCTCCCACGTGCCGGCTACTACCCCGATCACAAACGCGTCACCAAGCTAAACCACCTGGCAGACAACATCACCGAGCTGGTCGCCCACCTCGATGCTGGCACCTTCCAATTGCTGCGGCTAATCTGCGAGTTCGACAAAGACGAAGGCTGGGAAGGCCCAGGCATCCGTTCATGCGCGCACTGGCTGAACTGGAAGTGCGGTATGAGCATGGGTCCAGCCCGCGAGCGGGTGCGTGTGGCAAGGGCCCTGCCGGAATTACCGGCTATCAGCGCAGCTTTTCGAAAAGGGAAAGTCAGTTATTCCAAGGTGCGGGCCATGACGCGGGTGGCGACACCCAAAAACGAGGCGGCGCTTTTACAGGTGGCGCTGCACGGCACCGCCAGCCATGTTGAAACCCAGGTGCGTTTGTACCGCAAGACAAAACGCATTGAAGCCCTCGAGGAAGAAAACCTGCGTCATGGTCACCGCGAACTGAGTTGGTATATCGATGATGATGAGTACTGGGTATTTAAAGGTCGCTTCACGCCGGAGCAGGGGGCCTTGCTGCAAAAGGCGCTGGAGGCGGCGGGGGATCAGCTGTTTGAAGAACAGCAACACGTACCAGAAAATGTTTCTGCGGAAATCGACGCCAGCATTCCGCTGGATAGCACCACTCCGGAACCCATTTCTCAAAAACGTGCCGATGAGCTGGCGCGGGTGGTTGAAGGGTTTTTGGCCAGTGCAGGTAGTGATCAGTCCGGTGGTGATAAATACATGGTCAATATTCACACCGATATCGAGACACTAAAAGAAGACGGCAGCGGTGCCGAGGCAGAGATTGAAGACCGCGGCCACGTTCCAGCGGAAACTTCCCGACGTTTGGCTTGTGATTGTTCCATCGTTCACTGGCATGAGAATAACCAGGGCGAGCCTCTCAATATCGGCCGGAAAACGCGCTCCATTCCGCCAGCTATCCGGCGGGCTTTAAAACGCAGGGACCAGGGTTGCCGTTTTCCCGGCTGTACCTGTATCCGTTTTGTCGATGCACACCATATTCAACACTGGGCAGATGGTGGCGAGACTTCCATGGATAACCTCGTTTTGTTGTGCCGCACACACCACCGCCTGGTGCATGAGGCGGGTTATGGTGTTCGGTTTCAGGTGGCCAAAGGTGCTGTTTTCAGTTTGCCGGATGGAAAGACCATCCCGCAGGGGCCAGATACGCGTTCCCGCGGGAACGTTTTTACACTCCAGGCGAGCAACCACAAAAGTGGTTTGAACATCACGCCCGCGACGGCAACCCCACAATGGCATGGCGAGAAAATGGACCACGGTGTGGCGGTTGATATGTTGTTGCAGTGTGAAGGTGAGTGAAAGCTAAAAGCGCTCAGAGCCCTTTTTCCAAGCTCCGCCAATTAAGGGGCACTTACTCACCAGCTTAGGCACCGCCTGCGGCGATTATCAGCTTCTTGAACCTGGGGTGGTCACGCAAGTTGTCCAGGTCACTGTCATTCACCATCCAGTCGATCTCGGCCATGCCCTTACCGACGCTTTGTTCCAGGCAGTCGATGGCCTCTTCTATCTTACCCGTGCGGGAATAGACGCAAGCCACGTTATACATGTTCATGGCGTCATCGGGGTCTGCCGCGATCGCGCGCCGCAGCATTTCAGAACCCTCGTCATCACGACCCTCGTCGAACAGGCTCATTGAACCGAAGCACAGCGCGCGCGAATCACTGGGGTTGGCCAGCAAATGTTTTTCGATCGCCTCCAGGGTTTTCAACGAGGCCTCTTTGCCTTCCTTCTCGCGGCCCAGGGTTCGGTAAACCTGGGCCAGCAAGCTGATGGCCTGGTAGTCGTCGGGTCGCACTTCGGAGGCCTTTTCGAACAACTCGGCCGCTTTTTCGAATTTCCCCTGGGCAAATGCGTGACGGGCGTGAAAATAATAGGCGTCAAACAGCTTGGGGTCGATCTCCGCCGCCCGGGTGAAGGCTTTTTCAGCCTCTTCGTGGCGTTTGCCCAGCGACAGGGCCAGGCCGCGTGACGCATGCACCGCGGCCAGCTCGGGCTCCAGTTGCAAGGCAAGCCGGCTGTTGGTTTCTGCCTGAAGGCGATTCGATGCCGAGCTGTCTGCGTACATGTACAAAAATGAAAAGCAATCGGCCAGGCCGGCGAAGGCCAGGGCGTAGTCGGGATCGAGTTCGATGGCCCGGGAGAACTCCTCTCGCGAGATCGCCCAACCGGATTCACTAAGCTGGAAGAAGTGCCTTCTGCCGCGCAGGTAATACTCGTAGGCCTCAATGTTATCGGTTGGTTGGCGCTCGATGGCCCGGGTTTCAGAGTCGGAAAGGGTCAGCTTGAAGGCTCGGGCCACGTTCTCGGCAATCTCTTTCTGGATCCCAAACACGTCTTTCAACTCGCGGTCGAAGCTCTCCGACCAGATGTGGTAACCGTCCTCCACCTTGATCAACTGGGCGGTCACACGCAGTTGCTCACCCGCTTTGCGCACACTGCCCTCCAGCACGGTGTTTACTTTCAATTGCCGGCCGATGGCTTCGATGTCCATCGAGCGATCTTTGAACTGGAATGAACTGGTGCGCGAGGCCACGTGCACTTCGCGGATTTTGGCCAGCGCATTGATGATTTCTTCCGACATGCCCTCGCAGAAATGATCCTGGTCTTTATCCTCACTCATGTCGGCAAAAGGCAGCACGGCAATCGAAGGCTCAGTGCTGATGTCGGGTTGGGTATTCTCCCCTTTGGGTTCAACTGCCGGCGTGCGCTTGATGCCCTCGGGGGTTACATCCAGCGCCCAGGCCAGGATCATCGCGACCGGAAACCCCAACGCCAGCAGCCACAGCACCAATGATGCCGACCACGCGGGTAAATTGAGGGGCTCGAAAGTTGCATCGGCGATCTGGATCAGTATCCACGCACCCAAAACATAAACCACGGCCACCCGGAACACCTTGCGGCGCTTCAGGTCATCAATAATTCGTTTGAAGCCCGTGGGTTCTTCGCCCATACCTTATATCTCCGAGTACAAGTAGTTTAAACGCTATATTGCCAGAAACCTCAAAGTCTTGAACGGCTATTGATATCGGTTCTTCAGCCAGATCGCAGCACAATTTAATCACATTTGAGCGTTCAGGGCTGAATTGTATCTGGATACAACTGTATTTCACGCCAGCTCCCATGCCCGGGGCGAGAGTAGGCATAGCATATAGATACCGTCTGTTGAGTGTATCGCAAGAATGAACATTATGCCTTTATGGAGTTGACGATATGTCTGGCTAGAGTTTTTGGACCGGAACGTGCACTATTTGTTTATGCTGCCGGTTTCTCTTTTGCCTATGTCAGCTGTCTACATCATTGAAGATGCCGGCCACGGCAAAGCCACTCAAGCCTGTTATTTTTGCCTCCTAAATTTTGGTTTGGATCTTGATACCCATCAATTTTTTATGAACCGGTTCACCGAAGTCAGTGATCAACAGCACACCGTTGAATCGCTGATCCTCCAGGAGGTCCCGAAGGTGCCGGTCCGCACCTTGCAGGATTTCAGCGAGCTCAGGATCATCATCGTCGAAAGCGCCTGCAATGGAGAGTTGTAGTCCACGGTGGAAGTCAAAAAAAGCCTGGAGGTTACGCACACCGTCGAAAAATTGTGCAAACCGCACACGTTCATCTATGTCGTGGCAGGCCTGCATGAACTGGATTTGAATCGCTTCCCAAACCGAGACCTCAAAACGTGTGTGGATTAACTCAAAAGGTTTCCGCTTATCAACCCGCGGTCCCAACCTGCTGGCTTCGTTGGCGTTTTTTATTACGCTGCCCAATACCGTGTGCCTGGCCCGGGCGTACTGTTGTTGGCGTTCTAGATCACTTTTGGTCTCTTCCCGTGATTGTCGGCGACGATCCGTTACCAGCGCCAACCACACACCCACGAACACACCAACGATACCAGCCACGGTCTGGACCCAGAACTCGACCATCGTGGCATTCATTTCAATCTGTAAATTCTCCGGGGAGGGACCTAAACAGGCATATAAACGAAGCTGGGGTCAATCACCTTTGATATCTGCAATATGGAATTGCACGGAATACCCGTCAGCCGGCCATGCTCCCGAATGAGTTCCTCATCCGCGGCAAGATAGACACAGTAAATCTTGTCGCCACAGATAAAGCTCTCGACCCATTGAATTTCTACACCCAACTCAGCAAGAACATTGGCGGAACGGCGGGCAACGGTTTGTAGTTGTGAAGGAGTCATACTGCCCACACCCGGTATGTCTCTTTCGATGACGAACTTTTGCAAAAACTACTCCCAATTGGCTTAGGTGACTTTCGCGCTTCTTTGTCACTGGATGCGCATGTGAATCATTCGCTATATAGCCAGTATACTAGATGAAACTGAAAGTGCTCGAACCTTCAAGAAAGAGAGGCGCGAATACGTGACCTGTTTCCCTCGTCTATACTCAGTTAATGTGGACTGGGAAAAACACCAGGGAGCAATATGTCGGTAGCACGGGTCATCATATTGACATCCATGGCTATGCTGGCGTTCGCTGGCAATTCCATTCTGTGTCGAGTTGCACTTAAACATACCGCCATCGACCCGGCTAGCTTCACGACCATCCGGTTGATTTCCGGTGCCCTCGTTCTGTGGCTGATCGTCAATTTCAGGCGCGATGCTTCAAGCGTCACGGGGAACTGGCCATCGGCGCTTGCGTTATTTGTTTATGCTGCCGGTTTCTCTTTTGCCTATGTCAGCCTGTCTGCCGGTACCGGTGCCCTGCTACTGTTTGGTGCGGTGCAAGTCACTATGATCAGTGCGGGGCTTTGGTCCGGAGAAAGATTGCATGGTTGGCAGGTGATTGGGTTATTGCTGGCGTTTGCCGGGCTCACCGGCCTGATGATGCCGGGGCTTTCAGCGCCGCCTTTGCTGGGTTCGGCATTGATGCTGGCGGCTGGTGTCGCCTGGGGCATTTATTCTCTACGTGGCAAAGGCGCGGGGCGATGCGACGCGTGTGACTGCGGGTAACTTTATGCGGTCAGTGCCCATCACCCTGCTGTTGGCCCTGGTGCTATACCAGCGGTCCAATCTGGACGTGAACGGCATATTGTATGCTATGGCTTCCGGGGCGCTGGCGTCCGGTGTTGGCTATGCCATCTGGTATACGGTTTTACCCGCGCTTAAAAATACATCGGCGGCCAGCGTGCAGTTGACCGTGCCGGTGATCGCTGCGGTCGGAGGGGTTATTTTTCTTGCCGAACCGATGACATTACGATTGTTGCTGACATCCACCGCCATACTTGGTGGAATTGCACTGGTCATTGTGAAAAAGTGATTTGTGACAAAAGGGGCCGGATACATATAGGAATGAAAAATGTATCCGGCCCCTTTTTCGGGATGTAAATTGATGGGTGTCTTTGCTTTTTATTTGCCTTTTAATCGAGCCTTCTAATCCGCTTTCTCCCCTATATCTTGGATACGTGGTTCGGCTAACGGGAATTATTTTGTAATTGCTTTCCAGATAGGAGACCAGGTCAACCAGTTGCTGCACGGTCATAACATGGTTATAAACCACCATCTTCGATTCACTATCCTCGGTGGCAAAACCCTGTTTATTATTGAGCCGGCTTATCCTGTGAGAGGGGTTTATTATCGACGTTACCAAGTCACCGTAGGTCTTGACCACAGTAACCGGCCCGCCCAGCTTTATATCAATATCAGTATTTTCGTTTCCGGCAATACGCTCGATATCACCGACCGAATGGCAGGTGTTGCATTCCAGCTCAACAAAGGTTGCGCGGCCTGCCTCGAAACTGCCCTGGGGAAGCGAGAATCCACGGCCTGAATTTGGGTCAAAACCGCAGGAAGCAAGAAACAAGAACAACAAAAACAATGGAGTCAGGAAAATTCGTCTCATCGCACCATTCTCCTTTTGGCGGGTACTAAATAATATCAATACCTGTCTATTTTTCCACTGATCCAAGTCAAATATATTGCTTTTTTTCCAACTTATGAGTTCACCCATATCTTTACTAACATTCTTGAGGGGTAAATGAATGGTTGTCTTCGCTTTTCTTCGCTTTTCTCCTTCATATCCAGTGTTTTCTGGGAAAGTAGCTTTTATACCTTTTATACTTCACTGCTCATAATGATGGGCAATCCAAGACTATGAGCAACTTTTGCTTAGATTTTTCTACCGATGAAGATTTTCGCCCACTGGCAGCGCGAATGCGTCCTGTTACTGTGGACCAGTTTTGCGGTCAGCAACATATACTGGGCCCGAATAAACCACTGCGTCGGGCCCTGGAAGCTGGCCACATTCATTCCATGATTTTATGGGGACCACCCGGAACCGGTAAAACGACACTTGCCGAATTGGCTGCTAATTATGCAAATGCAGAATTTGAACGAATTTCCGCGGTAACCTCTGGTGTGAAAGATATCCGTCTTGCGATTGAAAAAGCCCGTGAACACAAACTATCTGGCCGTAAAACCATCTTGTTCGTAGATGAGGTGCATCGCTTTAATAAAAGTCAGCAAGATGCCTTCTTACCTCATATTGAGGATGGTACCGTCACCTTTATTGGCGCGACCACTGAAAACCCATCTTTTGAATTAAACAATGCACTATTGTCCCGGGCGCGGGTGTATAAGCTAACGTCATTGGGCTCTGCTGATATTCTTCATGTATTAAACCAGGCCATTGAGGATTCCGAACGTGGTTTGGGTAACATAGCTGCGACATTTGAAGAGAACACCCTGGATAGACTCGTTGATCTCGTCAATGGTGATGCCCGGGTGGCATTAAACTATCTTGAGCTTATCTATGATTTAGCAGAAGAGAGCGAGCAAGGTGTGAAAGTTATTACACTGGCGTTATTGGCTGAAGTTGCTGGTGAGAAAGTTGCCCGTTTCGATAAAAAGGGGGACATGTGGTACGACTTGATTTCAGCTGTGCATAAATCGATTCGTGGTTCTAACCCTGATGCGGCGCTTTATTGGTCGGCTCGAATGATTGCCGCTGGCTGCGATCCTTTGTATATCGTACGCCGTTTATTGGCGATCGCTTCAGAAGATATTGGCAATGCCGACCCAAGAGCGATGCAGATTGCGGTCTCAGCATGGGACTGCTTTACTCGAATAGGGCCTGCTGAAGGTGAGCGCGCCATTGCACAGGCGGTTGTCTATTTGGCCTGCGCACCGAAAAGTAACGCTGTTTATACCGCCTGGAAGCAAGCGCTTGGCGATGCGCACAGCCAACCTGACTATGACGTACCGCTACACTTACGTAATGCCCCAACGAGTTTGATGAAAGATTTAGGCTATGGCGCTGAGTATCGATACGCGCATGATGAACCAGGGGCTTATGCTGCCGGGGAGAATTATCTGCCACCTGAAATGGCGCAAACTCGTTACTATCAACCCAGCAATCGCGGTTTAGAAGGGAAAATTCGTGACAAACTGGAATATCTAGCTGATTTAGATGCAAAAAGCCCAAAAAAGCGCTATCAAAAATAGTGCTTTTTTGAGGATCTTTTTAGCCATTAAACAATTCCTTTGAAAGTATGCTCAACGAAGTTTTGCAAAACATCATGACGGTGAGTAGAACCAAGCTCAAATGTATAAACCGAAACAGATGGACAAGCTCAATTCCGATGGGACGGATTGTTGTAATTAATGAGGGTAGAGTAAAGGGGCAGATCCAATTCACCTTCATTGTTACTTAATTGAAGCAATCGCAAATTCCGGATCAGTCAGTGACTGCTCACTCGAAAGGTTGGTATCCAGGCGATATCGCTGTACAGAGTATTCCTTAAACGTCTTGTCCAAACTTAATCCAAGCTCAAAAGCGATGTCAGAAAGCGTACCAATTGTCATATTTGAACTACCGCTCAAAAGCTGAGTGATTCGGGGTTTGCTTTTCCCTAATCTCTTTGCCAATTCAGACTTGGTTACGCCAAGGTCTTCCATAGCAACAAGAATATCTTCTGTCACCCGAAACAAATACGACCCTCTGGCAAGATCACGTGCTCTATTGCCTTTTTCACATTTTGCAAAACCAGTCATTTTGATTCTCCTGCATTCTCGCTTTCCCAGTTCAATTTTACTAAAACATCGATCAATGTAGCCTCGTGGCCTCTTTGGCCAACTTTATTAATAATAAAGCGTGCGGCTTTGATACCCTGGCGTGCCTTGCGGACACTGCCGTAAATGACTGCAATTTTGAGAGGATCGGAGCTTAACATTGTTGTTTCCATTTTGAGCTCTATAGCTGTTTGGCACCGTTGTGTGCAATCACCAAATCATAACAAATACCAGACCTGGTGTTGTTCAAGGGCCTGTGCGGCTAAAGAGACAATGGTCCCCGTTTGAACCACATCCTGCGTTTGGACCGTTTGATTCCCTCGGCAGACAAGACCCGAATCCTGTTGGCATCCTGGCTTGTGTAGCGCCAGTCGTCGCCGGCTATCCCTGTTTAGCCTTTCTTCTTGAGAGACGGCGGCTAGCCACTAACAGCAACCCAAAAGCGGTTAACAGTAATCCGTAGGTATTGAGGGTCGAAATCGCTACCGGTGCTGGGCTATAGGCCCGATACAACCAGGCACCGATGGCTATTGACCCGGGGCCGGCACAATAGCCATCGCCCAGACTGACTGCCGACTGGATTCCAATGAACCCATATTGGTCAGACTGGCAATTGGGGTCACTGATGGCGTCACATATATTGGCATCGCTGGCATTTGCCTCCGGGAACCGATTGCCGTCAAACTCAGATGTTAGTGAGAAGTCGGCGAAAGCAGCAGTTGCCCAAACACTATCAATAACGCGGGCTGCCTCACCGCCACCAGCCGAACAACTAGTCCCGATCCCGGCCTTAGCCTGGCGCTGCTTAGTCTGATGCTGCTGGGTGTGGCCGCTTTACGCTGGCGCCGCATAATTTAGACGGTAAAGCCCTCGGTTGGGCAATTTGAAAGCACTGATCATGAACAGATGCTGACCACCGCGGAAAGCTGGTAGGCAAGCACGCTTTTGCCACGCCTTCACAATGTAGGCAACTACTACCCTGAATACACTCCAACGTTCGTTGAATAAGGATAAGGTCAGGCTTTTTGTTGACCAGTGTTGTGAACGAGCATAATTGTTGGGCCCCGGAGTGCCAAATGTATCATCAGAAACGGTGGCCCTTTTATCCGAATCGGGTTCCCCATTTTCAAAGGTGCTTTCTGAAGAACCCGAGTGTGCGCGACCAGGCCAGTTCCGCCTCCTCGAGGGCGTACCTCCCGGTAGAGTCGTTGTGGAACCCGTGGTTGACTCCTTCGTACGTATAAGCAACGTATTCGGCACCGTTTTCCTTGAGTACGTTTTCGTAATCGGGCCAGGTAGCGTTCACCCGCTTGTCGAGGCCACCGAACTGGAGCATCAGCGGGCCCTTCACATTGCCCCGGAGCTCCTCGGCCGCGGGCGTGCCGTAGAAGGGTACACCGGCATCCAGTTCATCCGGGATTACGGCGGCGAGCATGTTCACGATGTAGCCGCCGAAACAGAAACCCACTGCCCCGAGCTTGCCGTTTCCCGATGGGTGGCTTTTCAGGAACCGGGCTGCGGTGATGAAGTCTTCCTCGATTTTTGCCCGATCCAGGCTGCGCTGCATGGAGCGGCCTTCATCGTCGTTGCCGGGGTAGCCACCCAGGGGGTACAGCGCATCGGGTGCGAATGCGATAAAGCCGGCCTTGGCCAGGCGCCTGGCAACGTCCTTTATATACGGATTCAAGCCTCGGTTCTCGTGAACCACCAATACCATCGGCGCAGGGCCTTCCACCGTCGATGGGATGACCAAGTATCCCTGTCCTTCACCATGCCCCGATGGCGAAGGAAACTTTTCGTATTGGGCCCTGATGTCTGGATCATTGAAGGAAACCTGTTCGGCCTCAGCATAGTTGGGCATTAAGGATGCGGTCAGAACACTCATGCTGAAGCCGGCTGCGGCCAGACCGGACAAGCGGGACAGGAATGTCCGGCGGTCGATGAATCCGTGAGCGTATTCGTCGTACCAGTCGAAGGCCTCTTGTGGGATCGGGCGGTTTGGTGCGGGAATGGGAGTGCTGGCATCTCTCTCGGCCATCGTGTGTCTCCGGTCTCTAATTAGGAGGGGTACTTTTACATCAGTTGTAAAGTGAAAATCAAGGTTGAGGTTAACGTCATCTCAGGCTTCGCTTTCAATTCAATGGCGAAAATTATGTTCACACGAACTACGCGAATATCCGTATATGGCCGTTTCCCGCTATACGCGATGCTGAGAATTGTCCTTATTCTATAACCGCTTCGCGACACATAGCAGCCATTCACCTGGCGTGAATTTTAGTGATTTGAATAACGGGAAACGGCCAGAATGAGTCCATCAGTTGTGAGTCACGGTCCAGTGGCGACCAATGAACCTGGGCGGTCAGAATGACAAAGAACATCCCGGTCGAGATCGGCCGGGATGTCTTTGTCCAGCTTTGTATTACTCGACCTTCTCAGAGGCCCACAGTGAGTTGCCCTTGCAATCGGCCACTTCACTCCAAGCCACATCCGCTTTTTGCACTGCAGAACCCTCATAAGCTTTCGCCAACTTTCCCCAGACTGCAAGATCCGGTGTGATTGAGATGAAGTTGAAGCCGTTTTCACCGTCGTAGGCGACCACCGAGAAATTGTGATAGGCCTCGACTTCTGCGCCACCTTCCATGCTCTTCATGGCTGCCAGCCAGCCTGATGAAGCCACCCTCAGATCATCCGCGGTCTTGCCGTCTTTCAACTGGCATTGCCAGACTTCGACCACAGCTGCATTGGCCAGGGAAAATGAGCCTGCGAATAATGCAGCAATTAGGAATTTAATAGTAGATCTCATATTTGTCTCTCCAGGTGGCTAAATTGCCACTCTTAAGTATAGGAGACGATCACTGTATTGTTTTGGCTCGGCCTGATGGTCGTATTGACTCATATTAAATGTAACCCTACGGAGAAGTAACGCAGCATCGTTGACTCATATTACATGTAACCGAAATTTGAGGGTTGTAATATGGGCAAGAACGAGCGTCAGGTTTATCTCAAGGCCATCCGTCTCCGTTATCGGCGAGCAAGAAAGAAGATCAAGGTTACCATTCTTGATGAGTTCTGCTCCGTGTGCGGATATAACCGTAAATACGCCATTCGGTTGCTGAACCAGCGTCCTAAGACGAGAAAGAAACGCCGCACCGGACCAAAGCCGGTTTACGCCTCAGCAGAGCTATTAACCGCCCTGAAACGCATCTGGTTTGCCAGTGACCAGATGTGCTCCAAGAAGCTTAAAGCCGCCATTCCGCTGTGGCTACCGTTCTATGAGACGGTCTACAAGGTACTGTCACTGCAAACACAGAAAAAACTATTGACGATTAGTGCTGCCACCATTGACCGGGTGTTAAAACCTGTAAGGGTAGCTTATGGACGCAAGGGGCTGAGTGGTACCAGGCCGGGCACGTTATTAAAGAACCAGATACCTATCCGTACCGACTTCTGGGATGTCACCCAACCCGGCTTCATGGAGGCTGATACCGT
>PVMK01175475.1_pt1 | contig 15840 bp, 18 predicted proteins | sample 1853481 | NCBI WGS metagenome assembly PVMK01 (sample SAMN08533507, study PRJNA380276) | Marine sediment metagenome, whole genome shotgun sequencing project.
CAGCATCGGCGCATCCACGCCGCGGCCTAGAAATATTGGTTTCAGTACCGCATCACTCATACTGACGAGGATACTCCAGACCATAAAGACCACCGCCACGGTGGTACTCTCCGCTGAAAAGACATAAATGACCACCGGTAGTAACACCACTAATGGTGGTAGTTGGGCTATAGCGAGCACCAGTATGATAATGGCCAAAAGCCCGGCTGCCGGTACACCTGCGAACATCATACCCAACCCGCCTAACATTGCCTGTATAAATGCGATGCCAATGACACCAACCGCCACGCTGCGAATAGTGGCCGTTGATAAGGTCAGCAATGGTTCGCCATGCTCGCCTGCAAGGCGTATGGCGAGCTTGCGCATTGCCCTGCCGGCAGCATCAGCACTCGACAGAAAGGCTGCGGCGATCAACATGGAAATGATAAATTGAAAAACACCGGCACCCACGCCCTTGGCAGCACCCATCAGTTTTTTGCCAACGGCGGTTAGCTGATTGGGGTATTTTTCCAATAAGGCGCTCAGGTCAACTGATGCCTGTTGCCAAAGATTATAGGTTTTTTCACCGATCAACGGCCATTCACGAACGGATTCAGACGGCGGGGCTATTTCAACCTTGCCGGTACTGATTTGATCGCCAATGGTGGTTGCGCTTTCTATCATTGATTTAGATAGCCCAATGACCGGAATCAAAATCACTGCGATACCGAGGACAGCGATTAATGTCACCGCCAGTTTCTTTCGTCCACCCAGTTTTTCAACGAGTTTCAGGTATGGTTTGTAGATGGCAACTGCGATGATCGCTCCCCAGGCAACCAGCCCGATAAACGGCGTGAGTATTTGCAGGCACCAGGCCAGGATCAGAAATATCACACTCAGCCGAATTGCGATTTCGATGGCTTGAGTAGTAGGAGTATCTTGCGATTGACCGGATAGATTCATTATTGCTTGCTCCAAAGGTTATTTCCCTAAGGAGCAAGCATACACTGACCGGACTTTTCCGGTCGAATGGTATTTCGGTCAGGCTGCTTTGTCGCTCAAACCCAGCAGTTCAGTGGCGTCTTCTTGTGGGTCAAGCACATCCGCCAATGTAAAATGTCCCAATGCTTCGAGATAGGCTTGTAATGCATGCTGCAAGTAGCTGCTGAGGCGGCTATCCGCAGTTGGTTCATTTGCGTTGGATAGATCGTGTAGTTGAAGGTGCTTTTCCGTGTTCGAAATGACGTCGTTAAGACTGATGTCCTCGGGTGAGCGGTTCAGTTGGATACCACCACCGGGACCACGCCGGGCAATAACAAACTGCGAGCGGGTGAGGTTGCTGACAACCTTCATCAAATGATTTTTGGAGATATCGTAAGCTTCAGATATCTGGTGGATGGTTACCCTGCTATCGTTGTTTTGTCCAAGATAAATCAGAACACGAAGAGAGTAGTCAGTGAATCGGGTAAGTCGCATTTTGGCAAATTCCATATCAAGATTTGAGCCCCCCCCAAACTTGTGCATGTATTATACCTTTTTTGATGGATCTCCAACGGTATTGAAACGGAAGGTTTGCGGAATTTATGCAGAAAAAAAGCCGGAATTAGATTCCGGCTTCATTGGAAAGCGAAAAACCTTACTGGGCAGCGAAATACGCAGCCAGATTGGCAATGTCATCATCGGTGAGCGCCATAACCATAGGTGCCATGGTTGGATCTTTACGAGTGCCGTCACGGAAGGCCTTGATCTGCTTGGCAAGATACTGTTCTTTCTGCCCTGCCAGGTTGGGCCATAAGGGGTTCATGCTGTGGCCAGTGGCGCCATGACAAGCGGCACATACTGCTGATTTGGCTTTGCCGGCTGCGGCATCACCCGCCATGGCAGAAGAAGATACAAAAAGCAGGGCCGTAAGTAGTGCAAAAAAGAATGTTTTCATTGTGTGTCCTCTATAAATGTGTTGAATTTGCCAAAGGTGTATTGAATCTCATTCAGATTCTACCGGAATTTGGTGTATTAGTAACCATAACAACAGCCACGACTAACATCGCCGGCATTAAATACAGGATTTTTCACCCGGACGGGCGAATTATTTAAGTAGGTAGCAGGTCGGTCGCAGTACCGCAGTCTGATAAATCAGTTTATCTGCAGTTGTTCCTGTGTTGGCCTGGTACGCGTTTGCTTATTCTGGATTGCCATTTGTGCAGGCTTGTCCGCAGTTAACTCCGCAGCCATCAACCCATGATTATCACCTGTCGACAGAAAACCTGCGGACATTTCAGAAATGGTTTTTGAATCAGGCGACGGGGCGCTTGCCAGAAATAAGGCGGTGGTCAAAAGAATGGTAGACTTCATGTCAGTTCATCCCTGTTCTGTTCATTGAAATGTAGTGTTTTATTAAAAACAAACACTCCCTTTCGCTCTTAGCATTCCTTGCTAAAGCACATCAGGGTCAATAAGTATACCCCAATTGCGATATAAATTTCTAAAAAATTAATTCTGCTGTGTATTTATATCAGAAATATTTGTTCAAACCCGCTTGATACCATCCTCGGTAGCGATCAATACCAGGTCTGCGGGGCGTAGTGCAAATAGCCCGCATGTCACCACGCCGGCCAGGTTGTTGATGGTCTTTTTCCATGCTGACCGGGTCGATCAGATCCAGGTTGTGAATATCAAGGATCCAGTTTCCATTGTCCGTGGTGAAACCTTCACGCCATTCCGGCTGTCCACCCAGTGCAACCATTTTGCGGGCCACCAGGCTGCGTGCCAGCGGGATTACTTCCAGCGGTAAGGGAAAAGCGCCGAGCACATTAACCTGCTTGCTCTGATCCGCAATGCAGACAAATGTCTTACTCGCAGCCGCTACTATTTTTTCACGTGTCAGGGCCCCGCCACCGCCTTTGATCAGACGCCGGTGGGCGTCGAACTCATCCGCACCATCGATGTACACGTCCAGGCCGCCAGTTTGATTCAGGTCTACGACCTCTATGCCTCCGGCCTGCAAGAGCCGGGTGGTGGCTTCCGAGCTGGATACCGCCGCTTCGATGCGGATACCACTGTTGATCAGCGCTTCAATAAAACAATTAACCGTGCTGCCCGTACCCACACCGATAATGCTGTCAGGCCGGACGTGATCCAGTGCGGCCTTGCCGACGAGGCGTTTCAATTTGTCCTGGTTCATGCTGCTTTCAACGCCATGATGTAATCCCATTGTTCAGAGGCAACCGGCATCACTGACAGGCGGTTACCCCTTCGGATCAAGGGCAGGTCCCCCAGTGTTTCGCCATGTTCCTTGATGGTTTTGAGTGCAATGGGCTGCTCCAGCTTGGTGGTCAGACGGATATCTACCAGGAACCAGCGCGGATTCTCAGGATCACTCTTCGGATCAAAATATTTGGCTTCCGGGTCGAAGGCATCCGGGTCAGGATAAGGTTCCGAAGCGATCTCGGCGATGCCAACGATGGCAGGAATATCGGTATTGGAGTGGTAAAAGAAAACCCGGTCGCCAATTTGCATATCGTCACGCATAAAGTTGCGTGCCTGGTAATTACGTACATGCTTCCACCAACGCGTCTGGTTGGGACATTCCGCCAGGTCATCAACACTAAAAACATTCGGTTCGCTTTTTACCAGCCAATGCTTCATTCAATACTCCGGGTTCTGATAATTCCAGGTTCTGATAATTATTACCCGACAAATGTAAACCATCCGTGCTCATTTAGTACAGGACACTACACTGAGTAATGGAATATTTCATTTATTGGGGGGGGAGAACAGAAAAAACCCTCCGCGGATGCCGCTGCGGACCTGATTACCCTTGAACCAAAGGTTCAAGTGGGACGGCGCTCTGAGCTTCAGGCTTTTCGCTCCAGGGCGAACATGCACAACAGCATCCAGATTTGCCACCCCGAGGTTATAAAGTAGGGACAAGGTATCTATCAGGCCTACTGGCAAACACCACAGAGGGCATATTCATAATAGCCCAAATAGCTATCGAGCGCATCTCAATTAGCCATCGAGTGCTTCATCGAGCTCATCTGCGAGCATGCGGATACGACTATCCACGTTCTCCTGTCGGTGTTTCTCATTCTTTTGTAACTTGAGCAATTCATCGGAAAGATTCAGTGCTGTCATGACCGCAATCCGCTCCAGGGCCATCAATGTGCCGGAATCTTTAATGGAGCGCATACGCTCATCCAGGTAAACAGCGGCTGCTTTAAGTGCCTTGCGTTCGTCAGGTTGGCAGGCAAACTGGTAGTCACGATCAAGAATGGCAACCGAGATAGGTTCAGGTGAATTTTTATCCATACTTGTTCAGGCCTGCTCCAATCCTTTGAGGCGATTGATCATGGCCTCGACCTTGGTGCGAGCTTCATCGTTCTTGGCGACCAGTGAAGCGCGTTCAGTTACCAGTGTTTCCTGGCGTACATGCAAAGACTGATTTTCTTCACGCAGTTTCTGAATTTGAGAGAGTAGCTTGTGCAGTTGCTTTTCAAGCCGTTGCAGATCTTTATCGGTTTGTTCTAAGGAATCCATGACAACACTATAATTTGGCAAGTAATAAGGGTCAATCAGCAATGTTAAATTTTTCCGGGTCTGATGATCTTGCTTTGAAGCCAACTGCCCACCTGATAACATCGCTGTTTCCAGCGTAAATCTATTTCGCGATATTGAGAATAACGACCATGAGTGCCGTCAATTTACCTGATTTTGAACATACACTGGCAATTGCCCAGGGTAACCTTGAGGCGCCTGAGCTGGCAGAGTGCCACGGTATTGTCTGTGGCCTGTTGTGCCGTCTTCCGGATGCCAGCCTGGATGTTTTTATTGGCTTGCTGGATATGCTTGAGCTGGTCAACACACCCGGCCCGGGTCTTAAAATGTCACTGGAAGAATTGTTGAATTCCAGCAGGGCACAATTGGCCGATGAAGATCTGGGGCTGGCTTTGTGGCTGCCGAATGATGATGAGACACTGGAAGATCGCACCATGGCGCTGTCGCAATGGTGCAGCGGATTTCTTGCCGGTCTTGGCAGCAGCGGTGACGATACATTGAAAGCCATGTCCGATGACGCCAATGACGGCTTGAAGGACCTACAGCAAATATCAGCGGCTGACGTGTCCGATACTGATGAAAGCGAAGAAGATGAAAATGCTTTTGTAGAAATAGTTGAGTACATACGCGTGGTAATTCTAATGATAAGGGAAGACCTCAGGGGACCCGACGGAAAGGATTTAATTCATTAATGATTAAACAGAAAGAATATGCAAAGCGCCGCCTCCAGTTAATGGAAATTGCCGGCGAAGAGTCCGTCATCATTGTGCACGCTGCTGCTCAAAAGATTCGCAACAATGATGTTGGTTATCCCTATCGTCAGGACAGTGATTTTTTATACCTCAGTGGTTTTTCCGAACCCGAGGCTATGATGGTATTGCTGCCGGAAGAAAAAGGCGGCCACTCAATCCTGTTTTGCCGGGAGCGGGATCCTGACCGCGAAATGTGGGACGGCCTGATGACCGGAACCGAGGGCGCGGTAGAACAATTTGGCTTTGATGATGCTTTCCCAATCAGTGAAATGGAAAAACGCCTTCCCAGATTGCTGCGTGGGCGCGAAAGGGTTTATTACGATCTGGGTAAAAACCCGGATTTTGATCAGCTCCTGATCGGCTGGATGAATGATTTTCGTGCGAAAACACGCAAGAAGTTTCTCGCGCCTGATGAGATTGTTGCACTTGATCACAGCCTGCATGAAATGCGTCTGTTCAAGAGTCGCACAGAAATAACCACGATGAGAAAGTCAGCACGTATTGCGGCAAAGGCCCACCAGCGTGCGATGCAGGTTTGCAAACCGGGGATGAATGAGGCGGAAATTCACGCGGAGTTATTACATACTTTTACGCGCAATCAGTGCGAGACCTCATACATTCCTATTGTTGGCGGTGGCGCCAATGCTTGCGTGCTGCACTACATCAGCAATCGCGATCAGCTCAACGATGGTGACCTGCTCTTGATTGATGCCGGTGCTGAATACGATGGTTATGCTTCGGATATCACCCGTACTTTCCCGGTCAATGGGAGCTTCAGCGGGCCGCAAAGAGATTTGTACGAAGTGGTGCTGGCGGCACAGTTGAAAGCCATTGAAGCGGTACGTGCGGGTAACCCCTGGGAGCATGTGCACGAAACGGCGGTACAGGTTGCGACCGAGGGTATGATTGAGTTGGGTATCCTCAAGGGCAGTCTTGAAGAAGCCCTGGAAGAGGAGTATTTCAAGGATTATTACGTGCATAACACGGGGCACTGGCTGGGCATGGATGTCCACGATGTGGGTGAATATGAAATCGATGGCCATTCGCGGGTGCTGGAGCCCGGCATGGTGCTAACCGTGGAGCCGGGCATCTATATTCCGAACACAGCTACTGCAGTTGATGAAATCTGGCGCGGCATGGGCATCCGTATTGAAGACAATGTTGTAGTAACCAGGGACGAGGCCGATGTGCTGACTTCCGATATCTGTAAAACCATAAATGATATTGAAGAGCTGATGGCCTCATGAGTTGTGACATTGCCATTGTCGGTGGCGGTCTGGCAGGGGCCAGCCTGGCTGTTGCGCTGGCGCCGTTGGGTTACGACATAAAGATCATCGAGGCGGTCGCTTACAAGGCAACTGAACAACCCAGCTACGATGACCGGACGCTGGCAATTAGCCACAGTTCTTGCCGTATTCTTGCCGGAATCGGTTTGTGGGAAAAGCTGGAAGCCGATGCAACGCCCATTCGCAAAATCTATATTACCGAGTTGGCGCGACCGGGGCAGGTCGTGCTGGATTCGGCTGAAATGGGACTGACCTCGTTTGGACACGTGGTCGAGGCACGCAGGTTTGGCGCCGCTGTCACCAGGCAATTGGAGCAGACAGAGAACATTGATGTTGTAAGCCCGGCCAGTGTTAAAGATATTGAACCTGGTGGACCAACATGTAAATTACATCTTGAGTCCGAAACGGGTGTTGAAGAGCTGCGGGCACGCCTGGTGGTTGCCGCCGACGGCGCCAATTCTTTTATCAGGAATCATCTACAGATCCCCACAGAAACCCGTGATTATGGCCAGACTGCCGTGATCTGCAATGTGACACCCGAGCTGGCACATGAAGGCCGGGCATTTGAGTGCCTGACCGATACTGGCCCATTTGCAGTTTTGCCGCACACAGGTAAACGTTGCGGCCTGGTCTGGTCGGTTGCCAGCGAAAAAGCGCAAGAGATACTGGAGCTCGACGATGCGACATTCATCTCTCTCGCACAGGAGCGATTCGGCCGTAACGAGTTGGGTGCTTTTAAAAAAGTCGGCAAGCGCACGGCCTATCCGTTAAAACTGGTGCGTGCCCGGGAAGATGTCCGTGAGCGACTGGTGATCATCGGTAACGCCGCCCATGCCATCCATCCGATCGGTGCGCAGGGTTTTAACCTGGCATTAAGGGATGCTGCTGTATTGGCAGAAATATTGGCCGATGACGATCAGGATGACCCGGGTGAAACAGGGCTCTTGAATACCTATAGTCAGTGGCGCCAACAGGATCAGCGCGGCACCATTGCGACCTCCGATGGCATGACCCGGCTTTTCGCCCATTCATCCTTACTGGCAGCGGGTTTACGTACCACGGGTTTGATCGCACATGCAATATTGCCATCCCTGCGGCGCAAATCGGCTATCAAGGCCATGGGTTATCGTGGCAGGACTCCCCGCCTGGCACTCGGCGAACCACTGAGGCCGGCATGAGCATTTGGCCATGAGTGATTCACAATACGACGTAATCATTATCGGTGCCGGCATGGTCGGCGCCACGCTGGCCAGCCTGCTTTCCCGTAGTGGTTTCTCAGTAGCGCTGGTAGAAGCTAATGAACCTCAGCCGTTTGATGCTGAAGCCGACGTTGGCCTGCGGGTATCTGCGATCTCACCTGGCTCTGCAGCTGTTCTTGAACAGGCCGGTGCATGGAAACCGATCAGCGCGCAACGAAACCGGCCCTACCGGCGTATGCAGGTTGAAGATGGTGTAGAGATGGATCCGCTCTTATTCGATGCACCGCAGTTCAACATGGAACGCCTGGGCACCATCGTTGAGAATGCATTGGTGCAATGGTCTCTTTGGCAAGTGGTAAATTCGGGCGGGTTGGTTGATATATTTTCTCCGGATGAACTGGCGAGTATCGAATTCTCAGAAGACCAGAACCAGGTAGTGCTTGAAAGTGGTAAAGTTTTGAATGCCAGGCTGGTGGTGGGCGCTGATGGCGCCGCATCCAGGGTGCGTAAAACCATTGGTATACGTCAGGATCACTACGCCTATAACCAACACGGCCTGGTAGCTGTTGTAAGCAAACAAAAACCCAACCCGGGAGTGGCCTGGCAACGGTTTCTGCCCGGTGGACCGCTGGCATTCCTGCCACTTGCTGATGGAAGCTCTTCCATCGTCTGGACACGACCAAATGCCGAGGCTGAACGTCTGTTGGCGCTTGATACTGAGGAGTTCATTAGCGAACTGGATACTGCCAGTAGCGGTTGGCTGGGCAGGGTCGAGTCCTGCGGACCACGGGCAGGCTTTCCGCTTAGCATGCGCTTGAGTGAGTGTTATGCATCGCAACGGACGGTATTGATGGGGGATGCGGCACATGTGGTTCATCCACTGGCGGGGCAGGGTGTAAACCTTGGCTTTGCAGATGCGGCTTTTCTGGTTGAAGCACTGATTCGCGAGCGACTTGCGGGTGGTGATATTGGCTCTGCCAAAGTGCTGCAAAACTATGACCGCCATCGCCGTTCGGAATCTGAAGCAATGGCGTTTGGTATGCATGCCTTGCGGAGTTTGTTTAACATCGAGGGCTTGTCTCCTTTGAGGCGTATTGGTATGTCACTGGTTAAACGTAGCTGGACCATTAAGGATATGTTTTTGCAGCGGGCTGCTGGCTTGGGGAGAGGGGCTCCGAAACTTGCTACTGGTAGTAGTTTGAATGAGCTTTTGCAGGGGAAGGGTTGAATCCTATAAGACCAGTGCCAACCGAACGCCGGGCTACGGGTAACTTCCCCTGAGACACGCTGCAAGCCCGTCCATGGGGCGCTTGGGCGCCGACATCCCTGTCGGCTCACAGTCTCAGGGGAAGCTACCCGCATCCCGGCTTGTGCTTCAGTGGATTCTACGTTTCTACAAGCACCTTTCTCGATTTACAGCCCCCCCCCGCTGACCGAAAATTGCTGATCATGATCAGCACCCAAAGCATATTTGATCTATATTAAGATTTAATACCCAATCACACGCTCACCAAAAAAAGGACATCGCCGTGATCTATAACAATATCCTCGAAACCATTGGCAATACGCCTGTAGTACAAATCAACCGTATGGCGCCTGAAGGCATCGACATGTATGTGAAGGTTGAGTCTTTTAATCCAATGGCTTCGGTCAAAGACAGACTGGCTATTGGCATTATTGAGGACGCTGAACGCAAGGGTCTGTTGAAACCCGGTCAGACAGTCATTGAAGCGACATCCGGCAATACCGGTATTGCGCTGGCCATGGTTTGTGCGGTCAAGGGTTATCCCTTTGTGGCTGTGATGGCCGAATCATTTTCCATTGAACGCCGCAAGCTGATGCGTGCACTGGGTGCACGGGTAGTATTGACTCCGGCTGCAGACAGAGCGAGCGGTATGATTCGTGCAACCGAAAAATTGGCTAAGAAGCATGGCTGGTTTATGACTGAACAATTTGATAACCCGGCCAATCCGGAATATCACCGCAACACCACCGGGCCGGAAATTATTCGTGATTTCACCGGACGGCGACTGGATTACTACGTTTCCGGTTGGGGTACCGGTGGCACCATTTCCGGTGTCGGGGATATTCTGAAGCTGGCACGACCAGACGTCCGGATAATTGCAACGGAGCCGGAAGTCGCTGCCATGCTGGGTGGTGCACCATGGGCCCCACACAAAATCCAGGGCTGGACCCCCGATCTTATTCCATCTGTACTGGACCGCGAAGTCATTGATGAAGTACTAACCGTGACCGATGATGAAGCAATTGAAACCGCAAAGAGGCTTGCAATCGAAGAGGGAATTTTCTGCGGTATTTCATCAGGTGGCACCTTCGCAGCAGCATTAAAAGTGGCTGCAACTGCCAAACCGGGCTCAGCAATCCTTGCCATGTTACCCGACACCGGCGAACGCTATCTTTCAACCCCATTGTTCGAGGGTGTGAAAGAAGGTGGGGACGACGAATTGCTCGAAGACTTATAAGACTGGCACTATCTCAGTTATTGGCACCGTCATCCCGGTAAAAAGAGGCACCGTCATCCCGGAATTTGCGAAGCAAATATCCGGGACCTCTATCCGTTTACCGTAAGCTAAACAAAAGCTCCATATTGAACTTCACGGAAGCGTGTTGAGGTCCCGGATAATGCTTCGCATTTCCGGGATGACGGTGTCTCTTCTCGATTCAAGGTTCAAGCAACAAAGCAGGTTCCACCTTCAAGCTTTCAGCCAGCTTCCTCAAAAAACCACCAAGCGGCGAACTACTACGCCACACCAGGGCAATTGTGCGACTGGGCGCCGGTGAATTAAAGGGTCGGAGTGCGATGTTGTCCGTTAGTGGTATGGGTGGTTTGATAGCCAGCACGGGCATCAGGGTGACCCCGGCGTTGGCTGCAACCATCTGTCGCAGGGTTTCCATGCTGGTGGCGTGAAAATCAAGACGTTCATGAGCGCCGGCCATTTCGCAGACGGCGAGTGCGTGTTGCCGTAAGCAATGACCTTCTTCCAGCAACAAAAGCTCTGTGCCTTCCAGATCCCGCAAGCCAATGGACTGCTTTTCGCTCAATGGGTGAGAGGATGGCATTGCCATGACAAAAGGTTCTTCAAACAGTATTTCGATTTCCATGCCGTGTTCTTCAACCGGCAACGCAAGTAAACCCGCATCCAGTCGTCCCTGGTCAAGCATGCGCAGGATATCTTCAGTTTTTTCCTCGGCAAGTTGTAACCTCAGCTCCGGGTATCGTTGACGAATGACAGGAATGACATGCGGTAGCAAATAGGGCGCCAGCGTGGGGAAAATTCCCAATTTAATCGTGCCCGTTTCCGGATCCTTACTGCGTCTTGCTGCATCTTTTATATGTTCAATATCACGCAGGACATGCCGCGCACGGTGTGCGATGTCTTCACCAACGGGTGTAAGCATGACTTTCCGGGGAGCCCGCTCAATCAAGGTGATACCCAGTTCTTCTTCAAGTTTTCGGATTTGCGTACTCAGGGTCGGCTGACTCACAAAGCAGGCTTCGGCAGCTTTACTGAAGTGTTTCAGTTCGGCGAGTTTGACAAAATACTGTAATGCACGAAAATTCATAATCAGATTATAGATTGTAGCTATGATTTATGCGCGTGCGATATACAGTAATAATGAATGCAAATGACCACTAATGCGGTCGTTTTCTACGATTACCATCTATAATCAGGTTTATATGCCAATAAGCTTTCCAATCAAAACCCTTGCGAATAAATTCTGCCTGAAGCTGTTTTTTCAGACCTTAGCACTGCTGATTCTGGTTGCACTCTTCAGTACGCGATCTTCCGGGGCGGCTTCAAAAGATCCGAGTGACGACGAGATGTCACGTTTGCAGCGTGGTGAAGTTCTGCTGCAGATCGTACAGGATGATAAACCGGGTGCTGCGGCGCGGGTCACAGCCTTGTTTCATACCAACTCTCAAGCAATTTGGGACATCATTGGCTACTGCGAGTATGAATTTATTTACATGCGGGGCCTGAAGTTATGCAAAATGCTGGAGGGGGATCAGTTTCATATGATAATGCGTCATCGTATTCGTAATAGTTGGTACTCCCCAACGCTGGATTTTACCTTTGAAGCTAATCGGGAGCCTGGAGGTGATGGGGAAGCTCACCTGATTGATGGCGATCTAAAAATTCTGGAGGGTCGCTGGAAACTTTCCCCACTGGCGGATGATAATAATGTGATTGTTGTTCATGAGATCAGGATTCAACCCAAATTACCGGCACCTGAATGGCTCGTGCGCCGTAACTTGAAACGGGATTTACCTGCTATGATGGCCTGCATACGCGGCCTGGCCAGGGCCTCGGGGGATGATGATCACATTGAAGGCGATCTGAAACAATGTCCGGGTGAAATTTCAGGGGTTGCCAAATAAAAGCAACTATTGGCCTGCTGCTTCGCTTAAAATGGCGCATCAAAAATTATCACAGGCAGATTCACCCATCATGAGTAAACATACGGTTCTGACCGGCATCACGACCACCGGCACACCCCACTTGGGAAACTATGTTGGAGCTATCAAGCCGGCCATACAGGCCAGTCACAACGATGGGGTTCAGGCCTGTTATTTTCTGGCTGATTATCACGCGCTGATTAAATGTCGTGACCCTGAGGTTGTTCATCAGTCTACCCTCGAAATCGCTGCCACCTGGATGGCCCTGGGATTGGATACTGATAAGGCAATTTTTTATCGCCAGTCTGATATTCCCTGAGATTTCTGAGCTGACCTGGCTGTTAACCTGTATCACTGCCAAGGGTTTGATGAACCGTGCCCATGCCTACAAGGCTGCGGTGCAGGAAAATGTGGAGAAGGGCGAAGACCCGGATTTCGCTATTGCCATGGGTTTGTTCAGCTACCCGATCCTGATGGCTGCCGATATTTTGATGTTCAATGCCCACGATGTTCCGGTAGGACGGGATCAGGTTCAGCACCTTGAAATGGCCCGTGATATCGCACAGCGTTTCAATCATCATTTTGGAGAGCATTTTGTTTTACCCGAAGCGGTGGTGGATGACAATGTCGCACTTTTGCCGGGAACCGATGGCCGCAAAATGTCCAAGAGTTACAACAACACGATTCCTTTATGGTTGCCGGAAAAGAAACTGCGTAAATCGATCATGAAGATCGTCACCAATTCACTTGAGCCCGGCGAGCCCAAGCAGACAGAGGGTTCCGCACTGTTTGCCATCTATTCCGCATTTGCGAGTGCCGAACAGCGCCAGGAAATGAAGCAGGCATTTGCAGATGGTATCGCCTGGGGTGCCGCCAAGCAGCAATGTTTTGAGTTGATCAACGGTGAAATTGCGTCTGCCAGGTCAGTGTACGAGGAATTGATTTCAGAGCCTGCAAGGATTGAAGCCACGCTGCAGGAAGGCGCTATTCGGGCGCGTGAAATTGCGCTCCCGTTTATGCAGGAATTGCGTACTGCAGTAGGTATCCGACCTCTCGCGTGAGCGATGTTAGATCGGGGTTGGAGACACACGTACGGCTGTTGTCACCTGCCTGTACTGGAAGCTTTTCATGATCACGGATAAGATGAACCCAGACCAATTCCCGGGCGTGACACATGCAAGCAACTGAAGCAGTAGAAACAGTACCAGCAGATACAGCGTACAAAACTGACCTGGATATTTCTTATTTGATTCCGGATTGGCTGCAGCCCACCTGGGATTTCTTTGCACCTTACCCATGGTTATTAACCCTGATGCTAATCGCAGTTGCCTGGCTTATTGGCAAGGTGCTCAAGACGGTGATCACCCACAGCATGACGAAGCTGGTTGCAAAAACCAGCAGCAATGCGGATGACCATCTGGTTCAATACCTGACTAGCCCGTTAGTGCTTACAACGGTCACACTGGCACTGATGCTGGCGGTTTCAGCCTACCGTCTGCCACAGGGCCTGCATGACGCAACCCTTTCGGTATTGGCGACGATCCTGCTGCTGTCCTGGTTGAGGGCTGGGTTCCGTACCGCTCGCGTCATACTCGAGTTGCTTGCCAGCAATCATCATCGATTCGAGATTGTGCAGGAGCGCACCATTCCGGTATTCGATATGACCGCCAAGATATTGTTGTTTGGCTTCGGTGCCTATATCTTTTTGCTGATCTGGGGTATCAACCCCACAGCCTGGCTGGCCTCCGCCGGTGTTATTGGTATCGCAGTAGGTTTTGGAGCACGCGATACTATGGCAAACCTGTTTTCCGGGATATCAATCATTGCCGATGCACCGTATAAAATCGGTGACTATATTGTTCTTGATACCGGTGAGCGTGGAAAGGTTACCAGTCTGGGTATGCGTTCAACCCGCTTGCTGACCCGTGATGACGTGGAAGTAACCATTCCAAATGGTGTCATTGCCAATGCAAAAATCGTTAATGAAAGTGGCGGCCCATGGGTAAAGCACCGAATCCGCGTGCCGGTTGGTGTGGCCTATGGCAGTGATGTAGACGAGGTTTGCCGCGTTTTGGAAGAGACAGCCACCAGCCATCCGGAGGTCGTGAAAATACCGACACCCCGGGTACGGATGCGGGCCTTTGGCCTCAGTTCACTGGATTTTGAATTATTGGCCTGGATCGACCACCCCCAATTGCGTGGCCGTATCCGTCATGATCTGTTGATGAGTATCAACAAGAACTTTAAGCAAAACGGCATCGAGATTCCGTTCCCGCAAACAGACATTCATTTACGTACCATGCCGGAGAAAGACGACCTGGAGATGATTCTTAGAGTGAGAGCGGGGTTTATCGAATGAGATTTCTTTCCAGGGCAGTCGATTAGTTGTGCTGATCCGGATATGACTAACATTCGATACCAAAAACACTGGACTCGTAATCCGGAAAGACATTTTTAACTAAACTGACAGCCGTCCCTCTAATTCTTCCCAGTTTTTCAAGGATAGCTTGCAGCGCACCATCCAGCGGGATTTCAGAGTTTTCTGAATCCTTGCGATAACGGTATTCGAGTGCACCGCTGTCGAGACCGCGCTCTCCGATAACCACCCGGTGCGGGATTCCGATCAGTTCCATGTCAGCGAACATGACGCCGGGTCGCAGATCGCGGTCGTCATAGAAAACTTCCACGCCCGCTTCCATAAGCTCCGCATACAGTTTTTCAGCCGCTTCACGGACACGATGGGACTTTTTGGCGTTCATGGGTAGCAGGGCGAGCTGGAAGGGCGCGATTGGCTCCGGCCAGCAAATGCCCCGATCATCGTTATTCTGTTCAATGGCCGCGGCCACAATACGGGAAACACCGATGCCGTAACAGCCCATTTGCATGACGTGGGCTTTACCATCTTCGCCCAGTACAACGGCGTTCATTGATTCCGAGTAAGCAGTACCCAGCTGGAATATATGTCCGACCTCGATACCACGCGCCATTTGCAAAATGCCTTTGCCATCCGGGCTTGTATCACCTTCGACTGCCGTCCTCAGATCAGCGGTTGATGGTAGCTCCACGTCCCGGCCCCAGTTGATGCCGAAATAATGCTTGTCATCGGTATTGGCACCGGCAGCAAAGTCCGACATCAGGGCAACTTCCTGATCAGCAATGACTGGCAGCGACAGACCGACAGGACCCAATGAGCCCGGACCCGCACCGATGGCATCGCGAATATCTTTATCGCTGGCAAACAGTAACGGGCTGGCAAGCTGTTCCAGTTTTGCAGCTTTGAGCGGATTGAGTGTCCGGTCGCCGCGGATCAGCAAGGCAACAAAATCAGCTTCATGGTCTTCGGATGCATGTACGATCAGCGTTTTAATGGTCTTTTCAATCGCCACACCATAACCGTTGACCAGTTCGTCAATGGTGTGGGCGCCGGCGTATCCACGCTGCGCAATTCTTCATTGCGTGAGCAGCCAGGCTTCCCTGTGGTTTGGCGACGGCGGTCATCTCCACATTGGAGGCATAATCCGACTGGTCAGAGAATGCGATCTGGTCCTCACCGGAATCTGCCAGTACATGGAAACTCATGTGACTTATTGCGCCGATCGCGCCGGAATCCGCCTCTACCGAGCGAAAATGCAAACCTGTGCGGGTGAAAA
>PVMK01121449.1_pt1 | contig 15837 bp, 12 predicted proteins | sample 1853481 | NCBI WGS metagenome assembly PVMK01 (sample SAMN08533507, study PRJNA380276) | Marine sediment metagenome, whole genome shotgun sequencing project.
GCTGAATGTCGCTGCCATGTTCTTGCTCATGCGCTATCTATATCGCCTATCTGCCCCGCTTTCGTCATGTCCTCAAGATCCTGCATGTGTATGCGCAAAACGCTTCGATGCTGCGGCCTAGCCGTCATGTTGGTGTCCGGATTAGCTGCCTGCAGCTCGGGCGGCGGTGAAAACGGCGCGGGTGGCACGAGCGGGACTGGCGGCTCGGGCGGTGACGGTGGTGTTGCAGGCAACGGCGGTGTCGCGGGCAGCGGCGGTGTCGCGGGCAACGGCGGTGTCGCGGGCAACGGTGGTGTCGCGGGCAACGGTGGTGTCGCAGGTACCGGTGGTGTCGCAGGCAACGGCGGTGTGGGCGGCGTCGCTTATGAGCTCGTGTTCGCGGATGAGTTCGATTCAGGCACATCACCTTCGGATGAGAACTGGACGATAGAGACCGGTTACGGCCCCGAGATCCATGGATGGGGCAACAATGAGTGGCAGCTCTACACAGATTTGCCCGCCAACGTTCGCGTCGAGGACGGGAATCTGGTCCTTTCAGCCCAGTGTCCCGAAGCGCCTTGTGGCGTACGTGACGGTTCGATCACCTCAGGCAAGATCAACTCGCTTGGCAAGTTCGACTTCAAATTCGGGAAAGTCGAAGCCCGAATCAAACCGCCCGTTGGAGAAGCAGCATGGCCGGCATTCTCGAGCCTGGGCGTGAATTTCCCGGCCGTCGATTGGCCGTATTCGGGTGAAATTCATTTCATGGAAATGCACAACGCGTTTTCCGATGAGATGACGACGCATTTCACCATGCATTGGTGCGATGACTCGATACAGGCACCTGCATCGTGTGCCCATCCCGAGGGTTGGGTCTACGACAGTCAATACCTGACCTTCGACGACTCGCTTGGCGATGATTTTCATCTGTTCCAAGCCGAATGGGATGAGAACAAGATCATCGGAAAAATAGACGGCATGGTCTACTTCACGAAGGCCATCGATCCAGCGACGATGGAGGAGTTCCTGAAAGAGTTTTACTTGATTCTCAACGTCGCCATGGGTGGAACGCTCGGTAGTGCCGACCAGCCGCCCAACGGCACTGAGACATTCCCCCAGACCATGCTGGTCGATTACGTCAGGGTCTACCAACGAGTTGACTGACCAGGTCAACTCTTCGAGTCATTCAGCGGCGCACCAGTTCGGCCTCGAGCTCCTCGAGGCTCTTGCCCTTCGTCTCCGGCAACAGGCGCATGAGAATGATGAGGCCCACAATCGCGAACAGGCCGTAGATCAGGAACGTGACACTGTTGCCGAGATTCTGCAGCTCCCAGGGAAAGATGAGCTGCACCAAAAAGCTGACAGCGGAGTTGATGAGTCCGACGAAAGATATCGCGAGCCCGCGAACGCGGTTCGGAAATAGCTCCGAGAACAGCACCCACATGACCGGGCCGAGCGAAATTGCGAAGCTCGCGACGAAACCCAGGATACCGACGAGAATGATCGTCGGATTCATGTCTGCGGCACCGAAACCGTAGGACAAGAGCAGCATGCACACCGCAATGCCCGTGAGTCCGGCGCCTAGCAGCGGACGCCGGCCGAGGCGATCGATGAACAGTATCGCGAGCACTGTGAACACCAGGTTCACGAGGCCCACCAGCACGGCCTGCATAAAAGACGCATCCGTGCCAATGCCAGACTGCTCGAATATCATTGGCGCATAGAAGAACACGGAGTTGATTCCGGTAACCTGCTGCAGAATCGCAACCGAGACACCGATGACGAGAACGAGTCTCATCGCGGGTCGGAACAGCTCACGCAGTGCCGCACGTTCGGCGCTCCGCTCGGCGTGCAGCGACGCTTTCACGGCCCTGATGTCCGCCTCCGCCTGGGCGCTGCCACTCACTTTTTCAAGCACGCGCCGCGCGTCATCGTCCTTGCCGTTCATCACCAGCCAACGAGGGCTCTCGGGCACCGCGAACAAAGCCAGAAAATAGAAGATTGCCGGCAGCGCCTCGACGCCCAGCATCCAGCGCCAGTTCCATTCGCCGAGGCGAAGCGCTTCCGCCCATGCAAGGTCCGACTGCCCGAATCGAAGAATCAGGTAATTCGTGAAGAATGCGGCGGATATGCCGATCACGATATTGAGCTGGTTGAACGACACCATGCGGCCGCGCATCGCGGCCGGCGCAATCTCCGCAATGTACATCGGCGCAATGATCAGCGCGGCACCGACCCCAAAACCACCGAGCATGCGCGCAGCGACCAACGTGATGAAACTCGGTGCGACCGCAGACGCCACTGCCGAGATTGCAAACAGCACGGCCGCGATCTTGAGGACCGGGCGCCGACCGAGGCGATCGCTAAGCGGGCCCGACACCATCATGGCTAGGGTTGCCGTTAGCGTCAGCGAAGCGACAGACCAGCCGAGCTCGATCTTGGTGAGTTCGAACTCCGGCTGGATGAAGGTCACGACACCGGAGATCACCGACGCGTCGAACCCCATCAGGAAACCGCCGAGCGCGACCGTGAGCGCGACTCGGATGGTATAACGTATGTGTGAGCCTGTGCGAATCATGCCCATCGCGTCAGGGGACGCCTAACTGACAGCTAACGGCCAGAAGCGTTGGATCTCCACCTTACCTTCTTCACAGTCGCACATGTTAGACTCGCGCGTCGGCACGTCGTGTGCGTCTAGGAGGATGGATTGTGTCTAGATCGGGTTACAAGGTGCCCGGATTCCCGGCGCTTCTGGGCACCGATTTCTCGCAGATGTCGCGCGCGGACAAAATCGAGCTGCTCCAGGCGATCCTGCGGCACAAGATACACGGAATATCGTTCAGCCCCTACGTCGACGGGCAGTCTCCAGGGGCCGAGATCAGCGAGCACCAGATCCGCGAGCGGCTAAGCATCATTCAGCCCTACACACATTGGATTCGGAGCTTCTCGTGTCGAGAGGGAAACCAGGAAACGCCACGCATCGCGCATGAAAACGGTTTGAAGACCATGGTCGGGGTGGTGTTGTCGGAGGACCTCGAGTTGAACGAAATCGAGCTCCGCAATGGAATCGAGGTTGCCCGTGCGGGGCATGCCGACATCTTTGCGGTGGGCAACGAAGTCATGCTGCGCGAAGACCTGACCGAGGACCAACTGATCGATTTCATCGAGCGCGCGAAGGCCGCCGTGCCCGGTGTCCCGGTGGGCACCGTCGACGCTTATTTCCTCTTCGAGAACCATCCCCGCGTGGCCGCGGCCTGCGATACGCTGCTGGTCAATTGCTATCCCTTCTGGGAGAGTTGCCCCGCCGAGTATGCCCCGTTGTACATGAAGGAAATGTATCGACGGGCGCAAAACGTCGCGGGTAGCAAGAAGGTCATCATCAGCGAGACCGGCTGGCCGACCGTGGGGTCCCCTTTTGGTGCGGCGGTACCCTCGTACGACCACGCTCTGGAGTACTTCATTCGGACTTACCAGTGGGCGCATGAAGAGGGCATCGAGATCTTTTATTTCTCTTCGTTCGACGAATCCTGGAAAGTTGGCGATGAGGGCGATGTCGGCGCGTACTGGGGATTGTGGGACTCGCAAGGCAATCTGAAATATGAGCAGTAGAGCCATCCTGTGCTTCGTGATCGCAGTCGCTTTGCCGCTTGCGCCGGCGATCGCTGCGGCCAAACGCAGCACGCACGACCCGGGGCGGAGCGAGTACCGTGCCCCCAAAGCGCAGCATGCGCCTACGGTGGACGGAGTCGCCGATGAAACCATCTGGAAGCGAGCCCGCTGGCACGAGCTCACGCATCGCTGGCTCGGCCCCGAGTATTCGGCCGAGGACTTCCAAGGTCGCTTCAAGGTCGTTTGGACGGCGAAGAGAATCTACATTCTCGGCGAGTTCGTCGACGACATCTTGTTCGATAGCCATCGCGATCCGCTCATCCAGTACTGGGATGACGATTGTCTCGAGATCTTCCTCGACGAGGACAACTCGGGCGGCAATCATCAATACGACCACAACGCGTTCGCCTACCATATGTCGCTCGACAACCAGGCGATCGACATCGGCACGGACAAGCTGCCGCACAGCTACTCCCATCACGTGCAGAGTCGTTGGCAGCAGCACGGCAACAAGATTGTCTGGGAGCTGGCGATTGACGTCTACACGGACGACTACGTCGACGGTTCGGACAAGAACGCACCCGTGAAGCTATCCGCCGGTAAAGTGATGGGGCTGATGATTGCCTGGTGTGACAACGATGGCAGCGAGCTCCGCGAGAACTTCATCGGCTCTGAGTCCGCGCCCGGAGAGAAGAAAGACCGCGGCTGGATCGACGCCGGTCTGTTTGGCTCAGTGCTGCTGGTTGACTGACGCGTCCGGACGTTCCTGAATCAACTGCTTCGGGGTTCGGTCGACGTTGAACAGGCCCCAGTGCTTTTCAGCCCCGAGCGGAGCATCCGGATCGCCTTTCCATGGCTCGTCGAACGCCTCGAAGAAGAACACGGTCGTGTTCGTGGCGCGCGCCCATTCTTCGAGCTCGCGATAATATCGCACTTGGTTCGCCTCATTGGCCCGATCGCCAAACTCGATCGCGACGGTCGCCCAACCCGCTTCGAGAATTGCGATGGGCTTGTCGGGCAGCGCTCTACGCACACCCTCAATATGCTCGATGGTGTATGGAAGCGCGTCGTCGATGTTCTTTCCTTCCCATTCGGGGTAGGTATGTACGCCAAGAAAGTCGACCTGGGCTGCCAGTGCGGCGCCGTCACGGATCCACCATGCGTAGTTTTCGGCGACGGTGACAGGCTGATCGATGGCGGATTTCACAAGCCGAACATAGGCGATCACTTTTTCCACCGGCACCATGTGGTCGTTCCAATCGACCAGCGCCTCGTTGCCGACATTGACGGCGACCACGATGTCTTCAAATCGCTGCGCAAGCTTGATTCCGTGTTGCAGTTCGCCGGCGTTTCTCCAGGTGTTGGCTGCTAACTCACTTTCCGGTATCGGCTCATCGAGCCACGGACAGCCCTCATGATTGCTGAACTCGGCCTCCAGCCAGATACCCAGCATCACCTTGATCGGGAGTCGGTGCTGCCTGATCAGCTCGAGGGTGAGCAAGGAGTTCTCGCCGGAGTCGTACAGGCGGATCAGATTGAAATTGTGCGCGGCGAGGATCTCGAGGTCCTCGAGGATCTCGTCAGCGCTAGGGTTCACGGCGCCGTTGCCGCGATCCGGAAACTGGCCTTCCCGAAATCCGGAATACGCGACCGCCATGACTTCACCGGCCACCAAAGCGTTTCGCGACTGGCGCCCAAGTTCCGCAGAGATCGGCGAGGGTACTTTGTTGGACGCCGAGTAGCATCCGGCAACTGTAATCGCGATAGCGGCGAATCCTTCGGTTGGTTTCATGGATAATCCGATGCGCGGTCCACCGCGCTGCTTGAAACGACACCGCGCCGCCGCTCGAGCTCACTCCGAATCTCGTGAGCCTTTTCTTCCGTGATTTCGTAGGAGGCGACGATCCAAATGGCGACCGCCGAGGAGATCATCGGCACGAAGATATCGCACAAACGCATCCACAGGAGTGTCGCGTCGGTCTGGGCCCCCTCGAGCGCTACGTCGAAGCCGGTTGCCTCGAGTAGAAAGCCTCCGCCCGCAAGCGCCGCAGCCATTCCGAGCTTGACCACCCACCAGTAGATGGACCCAAACATCCCCTCTCGACGCTCGTTCGTATCGAGCTCATCGAGGTCGACGACGTCGGCGATCATGGACCCCATCAAGGTGAAGAGTCCGCCGAGGCCGAACGCCATCAAGGGTGCAGGTAGAAGGAGAAGCCAGGGGATCTCTGGGTCGTAGCACCACCACTTGAGACCGTAGCCGACGATAGAGACCCCGGTCGCCACGTAGAACGCACGGCGTTTACCGACCTTGGTGGCGAGCCAAGTGATGAACACGATGACAACGAAGGTACCGGCCGCCGAGAGGGTGCCCGAGTAACCGACGTACTCTGCGCCCAAAACCTTATCGCCCCCAAACACATAGTAGATGATGACGTAGAACTGAAACGAGGAGATCAACATGAAGCCGTTGAACACCAAGAAGGTCGCGGCGCAGAGCTTCAAAAACGGCCGGAAGCGGAGGGTTGCGACGAAGCCTTTGAAGAAGTCGCGCAGGCTGGCAACGAGGGGGCTGCTTTCGGTTCTCCGTTTTTGTCTGTCGGCTCGGGCGGGGTCGTAGAGGTGGGCCATGGCGTCGGCGCGGTAGGGCTCCTTCAAGAAGATCGCCGCCAGGATGCCGATGGCTGCCGTCAGCACGCCGACCACGATGGCCAGCCACGCCGCCCCGGTCACCATGTCGTCGAAAAACGGCTCGTACTGCATGAAGAGGAGGAACCAAGGAGAGATCACGTATGCGAGTTGACTGAAGAAGTTCTGCACACCCATCAGTCGGGTACGTTCGTGATAGTCGGGCGTCAGCTCGAACCCGAGTGCGACCCAAGGCGTCGCAAAGACGGTGTACGCCAAGTAGAAAATCACCGAGATGGCGAGAAAGGTCCAAAAATAGAAGCTCTCGCTTCGACCTTCGGGCAGCTGCCAGAGAAGGGCGAACATCAGGCCTGCCGAAATGGCGCCCGCAAAGATATACGGCCGTCGCCGTCCCCACTTCGACCGCGTGTGGTCGGAGATGTAGCCCATCAAGGGGTCGGTGAAGGCATCCGTAAGCCGCGGTAGCGCGCCGAGAAGACCCACGAGCCAGGGGCTCATGCCGAGCCCGAGGTTCAACACGATCAACATGCCGCCACTCGCGGCGGCCAGGAGATTGTTTGTGAAACCGCCTAAGCCGTAGATCAGCTTGTGCGGTAACGAGATGCGATCTTCGGGGGCGGTCTCGTAGTGTGTCGACGCAGGTTTCGTCACTGGGCGCGCTCGAAGATGCGGACGTAGTCGACTAGCACTTCAGCGGGGAATACCGTATCCGGTCCCACCGGACCGCCCAGGGTACCCCCGACCGCGAGATTCAGGATCACGAAGAACTCGTGATCGAAGACCCACTTATCCCGGGGGACCTCGGTGCTTCGGACGGTATGATACGCTTCCCCGTCGACGGAGAACCTGATGAGGCTAGGGTCCCACTCTACGGCGAGGATGTGGAAGTCGTCGGCGAAGGTCTCCCCATCGGGCAGTGAGAAGTCGCCCGAGATCGCCTCACCGCCGGAGTAGCCCGGCCCGTGGAGGCTGCCGAATACCCGCTCGAGGACCGTTGACCCTGATACTCCATGACGTCGATCTCGCCGGCTTCAGGCCAACCCACCTCGGCGATGTCTGCGCCAAGCATCCAAAACGCGGGCCAAAGGCCCTGACCCTCCGGTAGCTTGATGCGCGCCTCGAACCGACCGTACTTCTGCTCAAACCCGCACTTTTTGTCGTCGTCGCAGACGAACCCCTGGGTCTTGATGCGGGCCGAGGTGATCGAACCGTCCCGTTTGCCACACGGCGGGATGGGGCACTGTGCGGAAATCACCAGATTGCCACCCTCGACGCGAACGTTGTCCGGCGAATCTGTATAGAGCTGCGACTCGTCATTGCCCCATCCATCGTCGTTGGCGCCGTAACCGGTCTCGATCGTCCAGAGCTCAGCCGAAGGTGAGCTGCCTGAATCGAACTCGTCGGCCATGGTGAGGGCCCATTGTTCCGGTGGGCTGACGATGTTGTCGGAGGATCCGCAACTGATACCGAACGGACCGACAGCAAGGGTGATGGTGAGCGCGTAGAGAGTACTTATCTTGCGGTTCATGCGACTTCTCGTGACTGGTTCGGAAACAGAGCTGGTGTTTCGAGTGCGCCCTCCAACACGAGCGTTGCGGCGCCCACTGCGATGCCCCATTCGTTCAATCCCGTGGTTCGGATCTCGGTATTGGAGATAGACGCGGGCAGAGACAGGCTGCGGATGGTCTTGTGTACGGTGTCGAGCACCAGGTCGCCTGCGCGTGCGATGCCGCCTCCGAGTATGACCGTCTTGGGGTTGAGAAGGTTGAGCATGTTGGCAACCCCAACACCGAGCTTATCACTCGCGTAGCGAATTAGTTCGACGGACATTGGATCGCCATCCAACGCCGCGTTGACCAGTTCGTCAATAGTCGCAGGTGGCGGACGGTCCGAGCCGCTCGCGCGCAACTCGTCTTTCGCGCGTGCGAGAAGGGCAGGCGTGCCGATGAACGTGGTTAGGCACCCCTTGAGGCCACAGATGCATTGGGGCCCGCTCGGGTCGATGGAGGTGTGACCGATTTCGCCCGCAATGCCGCCGCTCCCCCGGAAGATGCGACCGTCGATGATTATGCCGGCACCGACTCCGGTAGCGACTTTGATGTACGCGAGATCTCTCGCGGAGGAGCCGGCACCCCACCAAAGTTCGGCCAAGGCCCCCAGGTTGGCATCGTTATCGACAAACACAGGTCGCTTGAAGCTTCGCTGCAGATGGGAGGCGATGTTGTAGCCTGACCATTTTGGGAGGACGAGCGGCAGCAGCTCCCCCGGTCGTTCGCGGTCCACAGGGCTTGGAACAGCCACACCGACGCCGAGCAACTGGGATTGCTGCACGCCGTCCGCCTCGAGGACGGAGTGCACCGCCATCGTCATCTTCTTCAGAGCGACTTCTGGTTCATCACGAACCGGAGCGGGCGCGGACCAAGAGGCCCTGACATTGCAGCGCAAGTCCGTCAGGACGCATGACACGTGCGTGGCGCCGAGCTCGATCCCGACGATGAAGCTGGATTCGTCCTGGCAGCCGAGCATGATGGGGCGGCGTCCGCCGCTCGACCTCCCACTCCGCTCCTCTTTCACCAAGCCTGTGCTCAGCAGGTCGTTCACGATCGCCGACACTGTCGAACGGCTCAAGCCCGTGTGCCTCGCCAACTCGGCTCGGGAAATCTCGCGTTCCTTCCAGAGTAGGTTCAGGATCAGGCGGCTGTGTTGCGCCCGAATTGCGGAGGCGTCGAGCACTTCGTGGGTGGTTTGACGAGCCGTTCCCATGGCTCGGTCAGGCCCCCTTCGGCACTTCGTTCGTCACTCGAACCAACTACGCCGACGCCCCGTCAAAGTCAAGACTACCCAAAAGGCGGTGTAGCCCGGTCCGCGCGTCGTCGCGCGGTGTCAGCATGGACTCGGTCCGCGTTTGGTCCCGGGAAATCCGGCATGTAGTCCACATTCGGTTTCGGCGCAGCACGTCGCGACAGTGCTTGACACATTTTTGATGGATTGATAGTTAGTTCATCAGTCGAACAAACTGGTTATCGGTCCGGCTCGCTGCGCCATTGAGAGGGAGATGATTAGACATGGTGGTTGAAGCGTTTCCCAACGGCTTTCTCTGGGGCGTCGCCACTTCGGCCTTTCAAATTGAAGGGGCCCACGATATCGATGGCAGAGGGCCGTCAATCTGGGACACCTATGCCAATCAAACCGGCTTCATTGAAGACGGCAGCAACGCCAAAGTGGCGTGCGACCACTACCACCGCTTCGCAGAGGACATCGGATTGATGGAGTCTCTCGGCGTGGGCGCCTACCGATTCAGCGTCGCATGGCCGAGGATTCTTCCAACTGGGCGCGGCACCGTGAACACTGCCGGGCTCGATTTTTATGACCGGCTGGTGGATGGGCTTCTAGGGGCTGGGATCGCGCCGTGGGCCACGCTCTACCACTGGGACCTTCCTCAGGTGCTTGAAGACGAGGGTGGCTGGAGCAACCGCTCAACCGTTGATGCGTTCGTCGAGTTTGCTGACGCTGTCAGCGAGCGTCTTGGCGATCGCGTGGCGCACTGGATCACCCATAACGAGCCCTGGTGTGTGAGCGTCCTCGGATATGCCCAAGGTGCCCACGCCCCTGGGAAACGAAGCTGGCCAGACGCCTTGGCGGCGTCGCATCATTTGCTGCTCAGCCACGGGCGGGCCGTACCGGTGATTCGAAGCAACGCGGCTCGAGCCGAGGTCGGCATTACGCTCAACGTGTCCGAGTGCGAGCCCGCGTCGCCGAGCGAGGCCGACCGGATTGCGACTCGACAGTTCGACGGCGAGTTGATCCGTTGGTTCCTCGATCCGATCTACTTGGGCCAGTACCCGGAAGATGTGATCGAGTACCACGAACGCGAAGGTCGGCTGCCCCGCGGCATGGCCTTCGTGAAGCCCGGCGACCTCGCGGAAATCAAGACTCCAATCGACTTCTTGGGCGTCAACTACTACAGCCGGGCCGTCGTGCGCAGCGCCGCGATTCCCGAGGCTGACAACGAGCCGAGAACCATCGCCGTTCCCGACCCCGCCGAGCTGACCGACATGGGCTGGGAGGTTTATCCCAAGGGGCTGACTCATAGCCTCGTGCGATTGAACGCCGACTACGAGCCGGCGTCCCTGGTTGTCACCGAAAATGGCGCCGCTTATGCGACGGGGCCGGGGTCCGACGGGTCCGTGCAGGACACTCGGCGCTGCGACTATCTGAAAAGCCATTTGCAGGCGTGCCTTGCCGCGATCGACGCGGGCGTTCCTCTGCGCGGCTATTTCCTATGGTCGCTGCTCGACAATTTCGAGTGGGCGTTTGGGAACGCGAAGCGCTTTGGCATCGTCTGGGTCGATTTCGAAACCCAGGAACGAATCATCAAGGCGTCGGGGCACATGTACAGCCGCATCGTCCGAAACAACGAACTCCTTGGAGAGGAGGCCGCATGAGGGTTGCTCTCGTGCTTGTCTTTGTCCTGTGGCCCGGACTCGCAGCGGCACAGCAGTACGGTGAAGAACCCCGGGCGCCTACGCCGTCCGGTGCACCCACACTGCCGGGCGGACAGCCGCTGCCGGACGCGCCGCCACCGCCCGGCGCACCGGTACTGCCAGACGACCCCGCACCCCCGCCGCCCGACGTTTCCCCCTCGCCAGCGGCGGCCGCGCGGCCAACGGCGCCCGCACCAGGATCCGCCGCAACCACCGCCAGGTTAGACGGCCCCAATGTCGTGAAGGTCCACAAAGACGAACGCGGATACCAGCTTCTGATCGACGGCAAGCCGACCATGGTCTTCGGGATGAACTGGGGATACATGCCGATCGGCCAGAACTACACCTACAACTTCTGGAGCAAGCCCGATGAGGTGATCATCGAAGCGCTAGAGGGCGACATGCAACTGCTGAAGGACATGCACGTCAATGTCATTCGGCAGCACGTGGGAATTCCGCCTCGATGGATCACGTACATCTACGAGAAATACGGCATCTACACGGTCTTGAACCACACGGTGGGCCGCTACGGCATGACGATCGACGGAGTGTGGATCAGCCCGGTCGACTATTCCGACGAGCACTTTCGGTCGTTCGTCAAAGAGGAGATCGCGGCGCTGGTTCAGCAATACAAAGACACACCCGGCTTGTTGATGTGGCTGCTCGGCAACGAGAACAACTACGGGCTCGTCTGGAAGTCCAACGAGATCGAAGACTTGCCGAAGGATCAGCAGAATGATGCGCGCGCAACCTTCTTGTATTCCCTGTTCGGGGAGATCACGGACCAGATTCACGCTGTGGACAAGAACCACCCGGTGTCGATCGCAAACGGCGACCTAGGGTTCCTCGAGGTCATCAAGCAGGAGTGCCCCAACATCGACGTGTTCGGCAGCAACGTCTACCGCGGCGCGTCGTCCAGAGACATCTTCGAACGCGTCGAGACGGAGCTTGGTCTTCCGTTCATGTACACCGAGTTTGGCGCCGACGCGTTTGACGCGAAGCGCGGGATTGAAGACACGGTCGCCCAAGCGCAGTACCTGCAGTCCCAATGGCAGGAGATTTACGAGCAGAGTTACGGCAAAAGCAGGGTCCAAAACGCCATCGGCGGCATGATCTTTCAATGGAGCGACGGCTGGTGGAAGTACAAGCAGGAGGAAAACCTCGACAAGCACGACACGACAGCTTCGTGGGGGAACGCAGCGTACCCGCTCGACTACGTCGAAGGTCAGAACAACATGAACGAGGAGTGGTTCGGGATCGTCTCCAAAGGGCGCTCCAACACAGACGGTATCTACAACGTCTATCCGAGAGCCGCCTACTACGTGTTGAAGGACGCCTTCACGCTCGATCCCTACGCGCCGGACACGGACATCGAGAAGATCCGGCAGCATTTCGGGAGAGTCGGTCCGAGGATGTCCGCCAACACGCAGAGCAAGCTTGCCCAGCTCGAACGGTTCCGCCCGATCCTGCGAATGGACTTCGATACCTACAGCACGGGTGGACGCCAGCTCACCGATCCGAACAGAGAGCGGACGCGTTTCGACCATACGGAATCGTTCTACTTCGGAATGGAGATCAAGCCGACGACCGGTGTGAGGGCCGATATCGTGGTGAACGGGCTCGGAAACGTGGCCACGAACCCCATCAACGAGATCTTCTACGAGAACCGTGGCTTCCCGTTGGTGGTGCGAGATCCAGACGGTGAGGTCTTTGCCCTCACGGGAAGCAACCGCTTCCAGGTGTACCAAGCGTCCTTCGACTGGGATAACAAATACTTTCTGCTCGAGAGCTTTTTTCGCGGCGAAGGGCACTACCACTGGGGCTACGAAGGCGACTTCTTTGGCCTCTATCCCGAAGTGCACCAGCAAGCCGACATCGATACGTACAACGCGAATGCCCCGACCGGCTTCGTGTTTTCGGGCAAGGGGCCAGTAGAGGGGCTCAAAGTCGCATTCGGGCCTCAGCTCTGGTGGGGCGCCAACCCAACGCTCATGGCGAAGTACTATCGGGTCTTCGGTGACTTCAAGTTCTCGGTGATCCATCAAGAGGACATCGCCCAACAGCAAGCCGAGATCGCGAGCTCGGTGATTCCACAGCCAAAGAGCAGAAAGAGTACGCTGTACTTTGGTTACTCGCGCCGTCGAGTCACGTTCGAGGTCGGTGGCATCACGGCGCGTTCGAACTTCATCGGCGACACGTACGAGACAGCGCGCCAAGCAGATGAGCCTACCTATCTGGAGTCCGGCTACTACGTACGCGATGGTACCGTTCGTTTCGCGGACACGCTTGGTGCTCGTGCCAAGTTGACCCTCAACTCTGCACCGTTGTTTTGGTATGTGCAGGGAGGATACGGAGGGCTCGTCGCCGACGGCGGCAAGGACAGCACGATGACCATTACCGGTTGGTCGCTCAAGGAGAGCGGCCAAGGCAACCACTGGGCGGTGTCTACGGGGCTCGCGTACTACCTGGGCAAGGTCATGTTGGGGCCCAACGTCCTGGTGCAACGGCCCATCGAAGGCCCGCTGCCGTTCATTCCAGATCTCTTCGACTCCACCGCCGGCACTTACTATCCGGGCACCGAAGGCAGGAATCAGCTTGATGACCCGTTCTGGGTCCGCTCGAACCGGGAGACGTACGGCTTTGAGTTCTTGCTGGGTTGGGACCCTACACCTGAAACACCCATGCACGCATGGGACAACGCACAGCGCGAAGACGCAAGCGCGAGCGTCGCACTCGATTTCGTCTACAAAATTCTTCCGACCAGCCAGGATTCCGCCGTCGCGATCAACCAAGACCTCATTCTCTTTGCTTTCCCAACGGGGGCCCCGGCAAAGAACCTTTGGGACGCGAGTGTGCGGACGATCGCGAACTTCACCTACAAGATGCGTTTGGTGAACTGGATCTACGCGGGACAAGGTCAAGCCAATGGCAACGACTCTCGTACGGTGACTCGTTTTGGTACGTACGGTTGGTTCACGTACGGCAGTTTCAACATCAACTATCACCTGAAGTTCGACGATTGGGGCCCGTATGATTACCACAAAGACTTCAACCTGACGTTCCCACTGCAGGCGATGCTGGACTTCTCGTACGCCTACGAACCGCCCAAGCTCTATGCCCCCGCCGCCACGAGATTCGGAGTGCGAGGGGAGTTCCGTAACCTCGACAGGTTCTCGAATCGATACAGTTTCGATCCGGTCAACCCAGGCCTCAAAGGTCGCGAATGGGAGATCAAGACTTATGTGCAGTTCTCATATTAAGTGCCTCTTCGTAGGCCTGGCGCTCCTTGCGGCCGCATGCGGCGGTGACAACGAACAGTATCGCTTCGGCTTCAACACCACCGGCATCCAGTTCGAGCTCTTCGACGAAACCGAGGGAATTCACCCCTCCGAAGTGACCCTGGACAATCCTCGCAATCCATTCCGCGAGTTCGCCATCGGAGAAGACACCAAGTTCGACATCCTGGATGACGGCGGCAATGCGGCAGCCTTCTACGCGTGGGCAACTGTGCTTGCGGGTCAGCCCACCGGAGAAAACCAGTTCTACACGGCGACCAAGCTCCGCGACATCGTCCAGGCCAACGAAGTGGCTCAGGAAGACCGTGAGACCGTCCGACAAATGGCGATCGAGGGGTTTCAAAGGGTGTTGGACTGCTTCCCTAACTCGGTCTTCTTTGACGTCACGGGAACGTTTTCGCGCAGGCTAGCGCCCTTGGCATATGTCGAAATCTTGGAGCTCGGGGGAGCGCCTCAGGGCGACTGGATCTTGGTGGAGGACTCCAACGGGAACCCCACGGCCGTACGGAGCACCGGGTTCGATACGCTGGCTCGGGAGATTCTATGTTTCTGAGAACCCAATGCCTACCTTGCATCCTGGCGTTGCTCGCCTTTAGCCTCGCCGGCGGCTGCGCGGCCGATCTGGGAACGCCCGACTATTCGGATCAAGTCGGCCTTCGAGAGCCGATTAACCCGTTTCCACCGGTTCCGCCCGACCCGTTCCAACCCGGAGATGCCCGACTATCCGTGGGCTACTTCTACGAAGGCGGCAGCTCATCCACGATTCTGATCAACACCGTGAGCACCGACTACTTCATCTTCGCCATCGATGTAGATGACCCCGTCGCGACGAGGAGCTTCGGCGAGGGGACTTCGACCGACCGGGTCGAAGGATTGACCTCCTATGAGATCACCCTCAACGGCTCACCGTTTTGGGGAGGCGGCATCATTTGGTTTCAACCGTTCGATCTCTCCCGCTGGACGACGATGTTCGTGAGCTTCAAGTCGAGCGACCCGTCGTTTGCGAACTTCGACCTCACGCTGCAGTCGGGAGAGGGGGAAGAGCCTGCGGGCGTTGCCCTCGATCCCACCGCGTACGGCTATACCAATGACGGGGAATGGCATTTCCTGGAGATCCCGCTCAAGGACGCGATCGACCGTGGCTGGGACCCGAGCACCGCTCGGTCGCCCTTCATCTTTGGAGCGGGCGGCGGGGATGCGGGAGACGTGCTGTTGATCGACAATTTGTACTTCACGAAGGACTGAGTCTGGGTGGTCTCGAAGGAAAAGCCCCGCGAGTTTATGGATCTGGAGAACTGGGAAAAATCTAATGTTTCGCATCGCGAAACGAGGTAGGAGACGAGGATGAAGAAAACACTATTTGCGATTATATTTGCGACGCTTGCCGTCTATGGGTGCAGCTCAGAGGAAGGGGGTGGGGCGGCCGGTTCAGGCGGTAGCGCCGGCTCAGGCGGTAGCGCAGGTTCGGGCGGGGCCGGAGGCGAGGGCGGCTCTGCCGGTGCGGTCGGAGAAGTGGTCTACGAACAAGATTTCAATCTGCTCGACATTGGCGGCACCACGATAGGTGACGGCTGGTTGTTCTTCGTCAACGTGTTCAGTACCCCTCCGAATGGCTACGGCGGACCCGCGCCCAATGGCCCGCAAATCTGTGCATTGGTTGACGATCAAGGCGGTACGGAGCAAGCGCCCCAACAACTGAGCGTCTATAGCGACTACGAATGCTGCGGCGGGACCCCGGAGAAAGGACGCAGGAATTGCACCGACCTGGTCGAGACCAACGTGTTCCGAGAACTCACCATCACAGCGGCCGATATCGGTAA
>PVMK01155403.1_pt1 | contig 15832 bp, 15 predicted proteins | sample 1853481 | NCBI WGS metagenome assembly PVMK01 (sample SAMN08533507, study PRJNA380276) | Marine sediment metagenome, whole genome shotgun sequencing project.
TGGCCCTCGCTTTTTCGCCTGAGATAGTCACGTAGGGCGGAATGCTCTGGTTCACATGGCTGGCAAATGAAGTGAAGCTGTGCTCGCCCACGGTGCAAAATTGGTGGATCAGTGAATAGCCGGACAGGATGGCCCAGTCACCCACGGTCACGTGTCCCGCCAGGGACGCATTGTTGGCCATAATGATATTGTCGCCCAACTGGCAATCATGAGCGATATGAACGCAAGCCATGATCCAGTTGTTGTTGCCGATGACCGTTTTGCCGCCACCCTGGACGGATCCACGGCTGAAAGTGCACAGTTCGCGGATGGTGTTGTTGTCGCCGATGATCAACTCGGTATCTTCGCCAGCATATTTTTTGTCCTGGGGCTCTTCGCCGATGGACGAAAACTGGAAAATACGGGTATTCATGCCGAGGGTAGTGCGACCGGTGAGCACTACGTGTGGCCCAATCCAGCTGCCGGGACCGATCGTTACTTTGGGTCCGACCAAACTGAAAGCACCAATTTCCACGTCATCTGCAATCTGCGCTGAAGGGTCGACCAGCGCTGTTGCGTGGATTTTGTTCATGCACTTTTCCCGGCACAAATAAGTTCGCAGCTTGCGACACGCTGGCCATCGACGAAGGCCTGGCATTCGTACTTGCCCATATTGCGCATGATCCGTTTTTGTATAACATCCAGGATTACCTGGTCGCCGGGTACAACGACCTGGTTGAACCTGGCTTTGTCCACCTTGACCAGGTAATACAATTCCCCTTTTTCACCCTTGGTTTCAGCAGCCAGGTGGGCCAGCATACCGGCTGCCTGGGCCATGGCCTCAATGATCAACACGCCAGGCATTACCGGGTTATTTGGGAAGTGGCCCTGAAAAAATGGCTCATTGATGGTCACATTCTTGAGACCGGTAAGCCTTTTTTGGGGTTCCATTTCGAGTGTAAGTATCCGGTCAATTAACAAAAACGGGTAACGGTGCGGCAGGAATTCGAGAATCCTGGCGATCTCTACGGGGCCGGGCAAGAGTTGACTATTCATGGTTAGAAGGCTTTTCCTTTGTTATTCGAGTTTTATGATTCGCCGGGCAATCGAGCAACGATGCCATGTGGGCATGCGCCAGGTATGAGCCGGCTGCGGGCGCCAATAAATTGAGACAGCTGGTAGGTGAAGCTAACCCCCGGCATGATTTCCGGAACTGGATTCAGGGTGTAGCCAGTTCCAGCTGGTCGGCGGCAAATTCGACTTCCAGTTGTTCCAATATCAGGTCGGTGATGTCCAGGTCAGGGCTGGCATAGACCACCGGGCTGGAGATGATCAGGTCGAAGCCGTTTCGCTGTGCGATTACCTGAACGGCTACATTGATCTGGTCTTCCAGTCGCTGGACTTCTTCAGTGCGGCGGAAAGACAGTTCATCACGCAAGTCCTCTTTGCGCCGGCTGATATTGCGGTGCAGTTCCCTCAGTTCACGTTCCAGCGCCAGTTTATTGTCTGATGACAGGTCTGCCTGCGCCAGCCTGGTCTCCAGTGTTCCGGCTCTGAACTCATCCATTTCGATGGCATCATTCCTGGCGCGGAACTCCTTATCCAGCGTAGCTCTGCCGGCAACCACTTGTGGAGCGTTATCCAACACTTGCTTCATGTCCACATAAGCGATCCGTAATTGCTGCGCATTGACGGTCGCAGCCAACAAAAGACCGAAAATAACAACACAAATTGTTCGCACAGAACTCCGCATACTCCGTATTGTACACCTAACAGGGTGAAATCACGAAGGTTTACGGGCTGATGAGGACCCGTTAACAGGCCCTGTCAGGCCTGCGATGATTGGTATCAGAAAGTAGTCCCGAAGGAAAATTGCAGGTCTTCGGTGCGATCGCCGGGTTGATCGTTGAACGGGAAAGCGTAGCTGATAACGATCGGGCCGATGGGAGCTTCCCAGGTTACAGACAGGCCAAATGAACTACGCAACTTTTTGACATCGAAGGCGCTGATGTTTTCGTAGACGTAGCCGGTATCTATAAACAACGCGATACGGGTGCCGCTCTGTCCGCCCACGAAGGGCGTCGGGAAAGCCAGTTCGGCGCCGCCGGTTGTCTTGAAGTCACCACCTACTGAGCGGCAGAACCTGTCTTTTGGCCCCAGGGTATTGTCATCGTAGCCACGAAGGTCGCGTACGCCACCGCTGTAAAAATGTTCGTAGAACGGCAGGCCGGTATCCAGGGCGATCACATCGGACTGGTCACAGGTGGCACTGTCCGGAAGCGTGGTATCGGGCTGCTCGTACTCGATACAGATGTTGGGATTTTCAGGATCTCTCTCAATGCAGGTAGCTAGTGAGGTTTTGTCATAATTGTCGTAGGAATCGCCGTAACCCAAGTTGGCCCGGAGAGAAAACACCAGTCCACGCCAGATCGGCCAGTATTTCGCACCGCGGTAGAAGATTTTGTAGTACTGGCGGGAACTGCCCGGGAGCGCCGCCTGGAAGGGTCAGGGACTGCGCAGATCCGCGTGTAGGGTTGAGAAAATGGTTGCGGCTGTCACGCGTCCAGCTGACAGACCAGTCAAATGCATCAAATTGCCGCTCATCATCAGAAATAATATCATCGCCATTATGATCGAGGGAGAGTGACAGCGGGTCACCCGGCGTGGGCGCAGGCCGAATTCCAGGCATATGTTCGGATCTTCCGGGTCGACCTCGATGCAGCGGAACGAGCCGATATTGAGCTGTGAATTGCGGAATCCCAGCCCGGATCTCAGGTAATCGACCTCGGTGACCGGGATGCCAAAATTCATGCCCAGAGCCCATTCACTGCTGGTAAATGTCGAGATATTGGCCTGGCCCTGGTCAAATTCCTGGTAGCGGGCATAAAAACCGCGGCTGACACCGTCGTCGGTCCAGTAAGGGTTGTCGTAGGAGATATTCAGGCTTTTGATGATTTTGCTGTATGAAATCCCCAGCCCCAGCCGCTTGCCGCTGCCGATGAAATTATCCTGCTGGATACTGAGCGAGGCAATCAGGCCCTGTACTTGTGAAAATCCCAGGCCAACGGTGAAGCTGCCGGCCGGGCGTTCAATCACGGTGACGATGATATCCACCTGGTCATCCGTTCCCGGTACCGCCGGTGTCTCTATCTCTACGGTTTCAAAATAGGTCAGACGCTGCATGCGGATCCTGGAACGGTCGATGGCCGCCTGTGAAAACCAGGCGCCTTCCAATTGGCGCATTTCCCGCCGCATAACTTCATCCTTGGACTTCGAGTTACCAACGAATTGAATTCGCCGGATGTACACCCGTTTTCCCGGATCGACGAAAAAATTGATCGATACCAGGCGGTTATCACGATCGACATCGGTAATTGGGTTAACGTTGGCGAATGCGTAGCCGATGTTGGACAGGATTCCGGTAATATTTTCCACGCTCTGCTCAACTTTCTTGCGCGAGAAAATTTCCGCGGGCTGGACGACGATCAGGCGGCGCAGCGTACCTTCATCTATGACCAGGTCACCGGTAATCTGCACCTCGTCCACGCTGTAGACTTCACCTTCGACTACGTTGGCGGTGATGTAGATGTTTTCTTTGTCCGGTCCAATGGACACCTGGGTGGACTCCACGCTGAAATCCACGTAGCCGCGATCGAGATAAAAAGAACGCAGCTTTTCAATGTCACCGGACAATTTTTCCCGCGAATACTGGCCTTCCTTGGACCAGAATTTCCAGCGTGGCTTGATGCCGGACTCGAAGTCCTTCTTGATTTCCTTGTCATCGAATGTCTCGTTACCAACAACATTGATGTGACGGATTTCAGCAACGTCACCCTCATCAATCACGATGGAAATGCGGACGCGGTTTCTCTCGAGTTCCGTCACGCGAGATTCGACACTGACGGCATAGCGCCCCTGGCTGAAATACTGTTTGACCAATTCCTGCTGGAGCCGGTCGAGCACCAGACGGTCGAACACTTCACCTTCGGAAAGGCCGATATCGAACAGGACACGGAGCAGATCTTCATCCTTGATCGCCTTGTTGCCGGTTATTGCTACGTTGGCGATGGCAGGACGTTCCGTGACCGTGATCACCAGGATGGTGCCTTCACGGCCCAATTCGATGTCACGGAAAAAGCCCGTTCGATACAGTTCGCGGATGGCGGAACGGGCATTGGCCGGTGTAAGCCGGTCACCGGCGTCCAACGGCAGGTAGTTGTAAACCGTGCCTTCCGAAATACGTTGCAAGCCTTCCACACGAATATCGGAAATGACAAAAGGGTCAGCTGCCAGTGCAGTGTTTGCCCATAATATGCAGCCCAGCAGCAGAGCGAATATTCTTATCATTGAGACGGATCCGTTACGGCTCGTTTGCGGACAATTTTCCGCTACGGGAGTCTATCCGACCAGCCGTAAAATATCGTTAACAAACGCAAGGCTCATCAGTCCTGCGAGAGCAATTAGCCCAAAATATTGACCCGCTATCTGAGCTTGCTCGGATAGCGGGCTTCCTTTGACCAATTCTATCAGGAAATAAAGCAGATGACCGCCATCGAGTACCGGAATCGGCAATAAATTCAATATCCCGAGGCTGAGACTGATCGCCCCAAGGAAAAAAAGAAAGTTCGACACACCCATGCTGGCCGAGGCGTTGGCAAAGCGGGCGATACTGATGGGGCCCGACAGGCTTTTCACCGAGGCTTTCCCGGTAACCATCCGCGCCAGGAGGCCGAAGGTTGCTTCCGTCATCCTCCAGGTTTCGCTGACCGCAGCAACCAGGCCTTCCACGGGGCCAAATTTTAAAACGATGGCGGCCCGCTCCAGGGTTTCTCTTTGCTCTGCGCTGATCTCCACATTGGTGATTCCAAGCAGCAGGCGGCTGGAAAACATCCCGGTTTTATCCTTGCGCGGCAGGACTTCCAGCTTCAGCAATTCACCGTTCCGTTCGATGGTGACGGCAAGGGGCTGGTTTTCCCTGGCCATGGGTTTGCACCAGGTGACCAATCCAGGACCAGCTTTCGACGTTTTCTCCGCCGATGCTGACGATGCGGTCTCCGCTGCGCATACCTGCCCGCCGGGCGGGGCTATCGTGAGTGACTTCCCCGGCAACCGGCGGAATATCGAGCCGCCAGGGTTCCAGCCCAATGGCTTCGAGTGTGTGTTCTTCGTTGAAATCAGGGCCGAGATTTTTAAGATCCAGCAGGTGATCAGACTGGCGCCCCTGCGAGTCCTGTACGGTCACACTGACTTCATCCCGGTCGATGGCGTGCGTAACCAGGCCCAGCAACGCGTGTGACCAGGTCCTGGTGCTTTGCTGGTCAACGGCGATGATCTCATCAAGGGACTGAATTCCTGCTTCGGCTGCAATGCCACTGACGGCGCCGATGACCGGCCGTGTTTCCGGAATTCCCAGCACGAACATCATCCAGAACGCCAGTACGGCAAAGACCAGGTTGAATACAGGACCGGCAGCGACAATGGCAATCCGGGTCCAGACCGGCTTGCGATTGAAAGCTTTGTCGAGGTCTTCCTCGGCAACTTCGCCTTCGCGCTCGTCCACCATCTTGACGTAGCCGCCCAGCGGGATGGCTGCAATAATGTACTCGGTATTGCCTTTCCCGCGGCGTGACCAGAGCGGCCGGCCAAAACCGACAGAGAATTTCAGTACACCGACCCCCAGTTTCCTGGCTACCCAGAAATGACCAAATTCATGGAAGGTGATGAGTACCCCGAGCGTGACCAGCAGCCACCAGATTGAACCGATAATTTCACTCATGATATCTGTTTCACCCATTCCATGGCCCGGGTACGGGCCAGTTTGTCGTGCATCAGTATATCGTCCAGATCGTTAATGCCTGACGCCTCCATGTTTTGCATCACTTCGCCTACCAGCGAGGATATCGCGTTGAAGGTGATCCTTTCCTCCAGGAAAGCTTCGACCGCAACTTCATTCGCAGCGTTCAATATAACCGGAGCGCTCCCACCCGCGCGCATGGCTTCGAAGGCCAGGGCCAGGCAGGGAAAACGTTCCAGGTCCGGCTGCCGGAATGACAAGTCGCTCTCCTGTGCAAGATTGAGACGTTCCACGCCTGATTCAATCCGTTGTGGCCAGGCCAGGGCATGTGCAATGGGCGTTCGCATATCCGGCACGCCCAGTTGCGCCAGCACCGACCCATCGCGGTATGCCACCATGGAGTGCACAATGCTCTGGGGGTGGATCAGCACTTCCAGTTGATCCGGCGCCGCGTTAAACAGCCAACGTGCTTCGATCACTTCGAGACCCTTGTTCATCAAGGTTGCGGAGTCTACCGAAATTTTCCGGCCCATGTCCCAATTCGGATGTTTACAGGCCTGGGCCGGCGTGACCTGGCTGAGTTGTTCCGCCGGCATGTCCAGGAAAGGCCCGCCGGATGCGGTGATGATTATCCGTTCTACACCGGCTTGTTGCAGGCCTTGTTCAAAGCCCGCGGGCAGAGCCTGGAAAATAGCATTGTGCTCGGAATCGACCGGCAGGATCCGGGCCCCGTTGCGCTGAGCGGTTTGCACAAAGAATTCACCTGCTATAACCAGGGATTCCTTGTTGGCCAGCAGGATTTTTTTACCGGTTTCGGCTGCCCGTAAGGTCGCCTTCAGGCCGGCGGCCCCGACAATCGCCGCCATCACGATGTCAACCTCCGGCAGGCCTGCAGCCGCCATCAGGCCGGCTTCGCCGGACATCACTGCTGCATTGCCGCCAAGTGCTTTCAATTTACAGTACAGCTCATTTTCAAGTGCGGGATCCGCGATCACGGCCAACTCCGCATCGAAGCGGACGCACTGTTCCGCGAGACGCTGTGTATTGCGGTTTGCGGTCAGGGCAATCACCCGGTAAGAGCCGGGATTGCGGCTGATGACGTCCAGCGTACTTATCCCCACGGAACCGGTGGCCCCAAGAACGGTCACAGTCTCACTTTTCATGAGCCAAGTACCCAAATGCCCAGCGCAAAAAAGGGCGTGCCCGCCAGCAGGCTGTCAAAGCGGTCAAGTACTCCGCCGTGACCGGGAAAAATATGTCCACAGTCTTTTATCTTCACGGTTCGCTTGTGAATGCTGATGAACAGGTCGCCCCCCACGGAAGCCAGCACCGTGACCGCGACAAGAATGACTAATGGTCCGGCCGCCAGGTCCAGGCCGGGCGTGTAATGATTAAGCGCTACGGCGGCGATGCCGGCCAGGACGATGCCTCCAATAACACCCTCCCGGGTCTTTTTCGGGCTGATGACAGGAGCCAGTTTTGTGCGCCCGAAGTATCGCCCGCTGAAATAGGCGCCGATGTCTGCGGCCCAGATGATGATCAGCAACAGCAGGATCAGAAGCTTCCCGTGAGCCTGATCCCGCAGCAAGGCCAGGGTAAAGGTGCAGATTGTGATGCTCGTCAGGGCAGACGCAAAGCTGACTGCCTGGAATGAAAGATCAGGCGCCTGGTCTGCACGATATAAGGCTAGCCGCAGGAACATCAGGCACCAGAAAAAACAGCCAGCCAACAGGATGGTGAAGGCGGGTCCGGTCACAATCGGCCAGTAAAGAAACAACAGGGCCATGACCAGTGTTTGCAGTGCAAGCAGGGCCAGGCCCGGCGCCATTTGCAGTCCCGCCAAGCGGCGGAACTCCCAGGTTCCGATCAGCATTAACAGGACTATGACCAGCCTGAATCCCCAGGCTGGAGCCAGGAATATCACTGCAATGCCGGCGGGCGCCAACACCACGGCAGTCAGAATTCGAGTCTTAAGCAATGCTCGAGCGCCTCAAACGGTGGGGCCCGAGGCCGGTTGACGGAAAATGCGGGTTGACTTCCTTACCTGCTCACTGGTCAGGCCGAAACGCCTTTCCCTGGACTGGTAGGCGGTGATGGCCTCATCCAGGCACTCCGGTCCGAAATCCGGCCAGAGGGTGGGAGTGAAATGCAGTTCGGTATAGGCGAACTGCCACAGAAGAAAATTGCTGATGCGCATTTCACCCCCGGTCCTGATCAGCAGGTCCGGGTCTTTACTCTCGCTCAGGCTGATGTTTTTTGCCAGCAGTTCCTCATTGATGTCTTCTGGTTTGAGCAGTCCCCTGGAACAATCTTCCGCCAATTTCCGGGTGGCCTGGACAATATCCCAGCGTCCCCCGTAATTGACTGCTACGTTGAATGTCATGCGGGTGTTGCGGGCAGTCTGGGCCTGGGCCCGGTGGATTTTCTGCTGTAAGGCAGACGAAAATGTCCCGACATCTCCGATAAAGCGGATGCGCACGTTGTTTTCGTTTAATTCTTTTGCTTCCCGGTCCAGCGCTCGCATGAACAGGTCCATCAAGCGGCTGACTTCCTGTTCAGGGCGGTTCCAGTTCTCACTGGAAAATGCGAACACGGTCAACTCCCTGACGCCAAGCTTGCCGCAATGCTCAATGATTGAGCGTAAAGCTTTCAAACCAGCCTTGTGCCCCATCGACCTGGGCCGTTTGCGCTGTAATGCCCAGCGGCCATTACCATCCATCACAATGGCAATGTGAGCAGGGATTTCGGAATCAGATCTCAAGGAGTTCCTTTTCTTTTTCCGCGACGATTCCATCTGCTTTGCCTACGGCCGTGTCGGTGACATTCTGGATTTCGTGTTCCGCCTTGCGCTCATCGTCTTCGGAAATTTCCTTTTCCTTGAGTAAATCCTTGATGTGGTGGATGGCATCGCGGCGGATATTCCGAATCGCGATTTTGGTGTTTTCGCCTTCGTGATGCACAACCTTGCCCAGTTCCCGGCGTCGTTCTTCGGTCAGGGGAGGTAAGGGTATCCGGATGACCTGGCCAGCCGTAGACGGGGTTGAGACCCAGATCGGACTTGAGGATGGCTTTTCTCTACCGCCTTGACCATGGCCTTTATCCCACGGCGTTACCATCAATGTCCGGGCATCCTCAACGGCTACGCTGGCTGCCTGGCTGATCGGGACTTCACTGCCGTAGTAATCTACGTGAACGTGTTCGAGCAGACTGGGGTGTGCACGGCCGGTGCGGATTTTAGCCAGTTCGTGACGCAGGGATTCCAGGCTTTTACCCATTCGGACCCTGGCGTCTTTCTGAATTTCTGCGAGCATGAAAGCCTCCTCTTTAAAAATCTTGTATGAATATCAGGACACCAGGGTGCCGATGGCCTCTCCCTTGATCAGGCGACCCAGGTTGCCCTCTTCAAAAACACTGAAAACCCGAATAGGCATTCCCTGGTCGCGGCAAAGTACGATGGCGTTCGCATCCATCACGCCAAGCTTGTTTTCTATCACCCGGTCATAACTGAGTTCGTCGAACAACTCTGCTTGTGCATCCAGGGCCGGATCCGCTGAATATACGCCATCCACCTTGGTTGCCTTGAGGACAATGTCAGCGCCAATTTCAATCGCGCGTAAAGCAGCGGCGGTGTCGGTGGTGAAAAAGGGGTTTCCCGTGCCGCCGGCACAAATGACGACACGGCCTTTTTCCAGGTGCCGGATTGCGCGGCGGCGTATGTAATCTTCACATACATCATGGACCGAAATCGCCGACATGACGCGGGCATCTACACCAATGCTCTCCAATGCGTCCTGGAGTGCCAGGGAATTCATCACCGTGGCAAGCATTCCCATGTTATCACCAGTGACCCGGTCAATGCCTGATTCAGCCAGCCCGGCTCCGCGAAAAATATTTCCACCTCCGATGACGACCGCAATCTGTATATTCAAGCGGATGACATCACCAATTTCGACCGCGATCCGGTGAATCATTTTTGGATCAATGCCGTAATCTTCGTTACCCAGCAGCGCTTCACCACTGAGTTTTAAAAGAATGCGATGATAGGGCTCGTCAGCCACCGGTCACCTGTTGCATGACTTCGTCTGCAAAATTGGATTCCTTCTTTTCGATGCCTTCGCCGACGGCGAGACGTTCAAATCCGTTAACGCTGGCGTTGTTCTGATTGATCAGTTTGCCTACGGTCAGGTCTCCGTCCTTGACAAAAGTTTGTCCCAGCAGTGTGATCCCTGCGAGGTGTTTGCGCAAGCGCCCGGTGACCATTTTTTCGATGATCTCAGCCGGTTTGCCGCTGCTTTCAGCCTGCGCGATCAGGATGTCTTTTTCACGGGCAATGATTTCTGCGGGTACGTCTTCGTCTGATACGTATTCAGGGTTCAGCGCTGCAATATGCATGGCCAGGTCACGGGCAAGGGTTACATCACCGCCGCTCAGGTCAACCAATACGCCGATTTTTCCACCGTGGACATAAGCGCCGATCGTTCCATCGCTTGCAAGGCGTGCAAAACGCCTGACCTGGACGTTTTCACCGATTTTATTAACCAGTGCCTGGCGAGCTTGTTCCACGGTCTCATCCCCGATGCGTGTGGCCAACAGTGCTTCAAGGTTAGCCGGGCCTTCAGACAATGCGTTGGCCGCTACGGCATCGGCAAAGGCATTGAAGTTTTCATCCTTGGCGACAAAATCCGTTTCGCAATTCACTTCAACCATGACAGCCTGCTTGCCGTCTTCGGAAAGTGACAGGGCGACCTTCCCCTCCGCGGCAACGCGGCTGGCTTTCTTTTCGGCCTGGGCCAGTCCTGACTTGCGCAGGTGGTCGATTGCGGCATCTATGTCACCGTTGGTTTCCACCAATGCCTTTTTACATTCCATCATGCCCGCACCGGTGCGATCACGAAGTTCTTTTACCATTGCAGCTGTTACTGCCATGAGAATTTCCTCTGTTGTTTCATATTCATGGACTGGGGATGATTTCATCACACCCGGCCTGGTTAATGGTCAGCCCGGAAGCCATTCACAAGGCTATTCCTTGTCGGCTTTCTTAGCGGCTGTTTTTTTGCTGGCTTTCTTCTTGGCAGCCTTCTTTTTAGCGGTCTTCTTCCTGGTTACTTTTACCCCGGCTTTTTTAACTTCAGGTTTTGCCTCGGTTTCAGGCTCTGCTTTTTCTTTTTCTGCAGAAGAAGCTTCAGTTTTGACTTCTTCAGGTTTTGCTTCGGTTTCCTTGATTTGGGCCTTCTTGACTTTGGTTTCATCGGCGGCAGGCTCTGATGCCGCATCCGCCTGAGTAGCTTCCGGGGCGCTTTCTACCGGCTCGGTTTTCTTCTCTTCGGCCTGGGTAGTTATCGTTTCAGCAGGGGCCGTTTCTGCAGCAGGAACTGTTTCTACAGCAAGAGCTGTTTCTACAGTAAGAGCTGTTTCTACAGTAAGAGCTGTTTCGGTCGGAGTCGTTTCTACAGCAGGAGCTGTTTCTGCAGCAGCAGTATCGGCTTCCGGGGTTGCTTGTTCCGTAGCAGCCTTGGCCTCAACCTTTGTCTCAACCTCCGCTTCGGAGGCGGTTACCGGTACCTTGCGGGCGACGACCTTTTTGCTCACTTTTTTCCTGATGGCCTTTTTAGCCTCTGGTTTGGCTTTGGGGGCTTTACGCTTGTTGGGGCTACCTGCGGCATCCAATTGGAGGAATTCCTCGTCATCCTCATCCTGCGGCACCCAGGCACGGCCTTCAAGAACGGCTTCGGCTGCCAGTTGTGCGTACAGCCGGATGGAGCGGATGGCGTCGTCATTGCCTGGAATGACGTAATCGATGTTATCAGGAGAACAGTTGGTATCCACGATGGCAATCACCGGAATGCCCAGCTTGCGGGCCTCTTTGACCGCGATGTCTTCATGGCTGACATCAACGATGAACAGTGCGTCGGGCAGCCCCTTCATGTCTTTGACGCCACCCAGGCTGCGCTCCAGTTTGTTGCGCTCACGGGTCAGTTGCAGCACTTCCTTCTTGATCAGGTGATCGATGCTGCCGTCTTCACTCATGCCTTCAAGTTGTTTGAGTCGCTTGACGGATGCGCGGATGGTGCGGTAGTTGGTCAGCATACCGCCCAGCCAGCGGTGAGATACAAATGGCATGCCGCATCGCCTTGCTTCTTCTTCGATGGCTGCACTTGCGGCACGCTTCGTGCCTACGAACATGATGGTTCCACGCTTGGCCGCGAGTTTGCTGATGAAGTTCATCGAGTCGTTCAGCAGCGGCAGCGTTTTTTCCAGGTTGATGATGTGGATTTTGCCACGGGCCCCAAATATGTAAGGAGCCATTTTGGGGTTCCAGTAGCGGGTCTGGTGACCGAAATGTACGCCTGCTTCGAGCATTTGGCGCATGGTTACGTTAGCCATTTAGTTTGTCCTTGAAATACAGGAATTCCTGCAGTCCTCAGACCGCGGGATTCCGGGGTTAGTCCTCCACGCACCCGTTGCAGAGACCCTGTCATTCGTTTCAGGGCACCCCTCTGAACCGTTGTGGTGCGTGTGCGTATTTGACGCGTAGTCCAGGCTGTTTCAGCCGTTTGACGCGCCTGTTTTGCCTTTGACCGGGGTGGGTCAAAAAAGCCGACAAGTTATACCAGATTATGAGCGTGGGGGCAATAGCGAAGCTGATACCTGATTGGCGCCGTGCCAGGGGGAGGGAACGGGTAGCTGTTTACAGGACACGCTCAAGCCGTCCATGGGCGCTAATCGGCTGTTCCCGACAGCCCGATTGTCCTGTAAACAGCTACCCGCTCCCTCCCTGGTATTCAGAGTTGGCTGGCGGATTAGGTAAAGGCTTTCAGTTCCCGGTCCGCCAGGTCAAGCCAGTGTTTTTCATTTTTACGGAAGTGGGCCGGCGCCAGTTCTGCATCGCGGATCATGCTCCTGAATTCTTCCGCCGCCTCTTTTTCCTGGCCTGAATTCTTCAGGACGAGTCCGAGCAGGAAACGCGCCTGGGCACCCGGATAATAGCCAGCCACGGCACGGTACTCCTTTATGGCTTCATCGTTACGACCGTTCCGCTCCAGTGTTCGGGCATACAGCAAGTGTCCTTCAGGGGAACGCAGGTCCGGGTTGTGTTGCTGCAGGTCTTCCAGTGTTGCAAGGGATGGCCCCCATTGTTCCTGGTCGAACTGGGCCTGGGCTTTCAGCAGCATCAGCGCCGGATCGGTTTTGAAAAATCCATCGAGCACCTGGTCCAGTATTTTCTCTGCCTCCGGCGCACGTTCGGCCGCCAGCAGCGCCTGTGCGTAATGGCGGCCATTATCCGCGCTGGCCGATTGTTCCCAGGCGCCCGCCCATGCGCGAACATCCGCCCCGGGGTCGATCAGGTTCCGCACCCCCCGGCGGGTGCGCTGGCCCCTGATGCTGGAAGAGAACTCAGGGATGATTTCAATCACCAGGTAGGCCACACCACCGATCAGGGGCAGGAACAACAGCAGCCAGATCCAGTAGCGGTTCCGCCCGGTCTTCAAAACATGAATGACCAGCAGGATCTGGATGAAGTAGGTCAGGTAGATGGGCATGGCATATCCGGTTTGATTGCGGTGAAATCGCGCCGCAATTTGTCCAAAGAGTTGACACATTTTGTCACAAAAGCGACCGGAAAGTTCATAAACAAGATTTGATCTGTTGGCCTGGTAAGGCCCCAAAGCGCGGTGTATAGCCAATTTGAAGGGTTTCAAGTAGTTTCAGCGTGATATTGGCACGTAATATGCATTAACTATTATGCTGAACTGTTCCATACTGAAGGGGCAGAAACGACACAAGGACGTGTCAGACCCGAACAAATTGTTCGGAAAACAAGGAGGTTGAAGTGTTACCCATCCACATTAACTCAATTGAAACAGGCTGTATCTGCGGAATCCACGCATCTGATGCAGCTTGCGGCAAGGGGTTTTCCAGGCAACGGCATACCGGTTTGCTGAACTCATCTTTGGGTGAGCGGCTTGCTGTTGAATGGTTTTAGTGGGTGTTTGAACCATTCATATTTTATTTTCGGAAAGGAAACCATTTAGAAAAGGGAGTAAGACCATGCGTAAGTTTTGTAGATTAGGGATGTTAGCAATATTGTTGTCATTGGTAGCCAGTCCGGTTTTTGCCGGGAACCATCTGGAATGTGAGCCTTTAAAGGGCGGTGCTTCCAAAGGCCTGTATGGGCTGTGCATTGCATATCACAATGCTGAAAACAGCAACCTCAAGCAGAAATTTTTAGACAGCTACAACAAAAAAGCCGGTGATCCACCGATGCCACCGATGCCTGGAACTGTAAACGAACGTAAGAAAGTGACCTGTCCTTGCCTTGAAGCTCCGAATGTGGTCGGAATTGAGGACTGGGGTGTGGCTGTTTACTGCCTGAATTTTGGTGATGGAACAGACCAGGGATTGTTCGTAGATGAGGATAATTTTAACTTCACGACCTGGTTCACCATGACCATGAGTTCGGATGGCGTAGTACACATGTGCGACATTGACCAATCTCCGACCACCTTTGTGACGTTGGCCATCGAAGCTGATGAGTATAATGAATGCCTCTCTCAGATGTATATGAATTGCCCTTGAAACAGGTCGAGTCTGTCATAATGATCCAGAAGAGCAGGCGAGGGCTACAAAGCGTTCCGGCCCTCGCCCGTTCGGCAGACAGGAGTTCGCTAAAGATGAAATGTTAAACGATTTGACTTGATATTATATTTCATCAAGTATCAAGGTAGACGTTCTAAAATTTTGATTTATAGATATAAAGATTGATACAATGTTTAATACGGAATGGCCAGGACGGCAATTCCACCAAGGGAGAAACATCAGACTATTGCGAGGCAGGGAGCTTCCAATGATTTTCTCCTGATAGTACCGGCACAGGATTAGTGCCCGTACGAAACAACATCAGATAACAAGGAGGTTATCGATATGCACACGAATAATTCAATTCTGCCCGCAGCTTTCGCTGCAAAGCCATTCAAATACAACCCAGAAGGTTTCTGCTGCGCTGTGCACGGCAGCGGATCGGGCTGATTACGCGAATAAGGAGCCAGCCCTCCCTGGCTATGGTTCAGGCGCTTCGTTTTTCTCGCTATTGACGAAGCGAATTTGGCTCCTCCAGGTCCGCCATCTCACATTCCCTGTGCCGGCGGGCCTGCAGCGAGACATCCCGTACACCCTTCTTTCGGGATGTTTAAAGCCGGGAGTGCTGCTACTCCCGGCTTTTTTTATGTTTAGTCCGAGGATTGCCCGTATATCGCGGTTCTGGCTTGTCCAGCTACGCCTGCATACCGGGCTTCCCTCACCCCATAGCGGTGCTATGGAGTTCAGTCCAGCCCGGCATCCAGACGCACCTGGCCGGCGCCAGCTTCCACGATATACGGGCAATCCTCGGACTGGGTCCGCACACACCCGATAGCGTTGGTTCTGGCTTGTTTATTCGCTTGCGTCAGCCTGGAGATTCTGACTCTCAGTTTGGCACAAGCCCTTTCGGAGTAAGGGGTCTTCGTCCAGGACCCTTTGAAACACGATGTTTCAAGAGGAGGCCCCAGGGACGGGTTTATGCCGTGTCCTGGACGAAGACCCCTTGCTTCGAATGGGCGCGCCCGCAAGCAGCACAACTTACGGGTCAATTACGATGCTGGAGATTGCGGCATCGCCCTGGTGACCAGTTTTGAGCCGGATTCCATAGTATCCGGGTAATCTGCGGGCAGGGTTCGCACACATTCGATGAAGTGGTTCTGGTAAGCGGCACGGCTGGCCCTTATTATTTACGGAATTCGTAACGGCATTTGGAGAAAATAAATTGAAACTGGCATCTTTGAAAACCGGCGGCCGGGACGGTACGCTGATCGTAGTTAACCGGGGGTTGACTGAATATGCAGTGGCTGATGAGGTTGCGGCCACCATGCAACAGGCCATCGAGGACTGGTCAAATGCGGCTCCGCGCCTTAATGCTATTTCCGATGCACTGAATGCTGGCGACTGTGATGACTCCAGTGCACTGGACTATAGCGTGTTGGCTTCGCCATTTCCGCGTGCCTATGAATTCGTTGACGGCAGTGC
>PVMK01143126.1_pt1 | contig 15830 bp, 12 predicted proteins | sample 1853481 | NCBI WGS metagenome assembly PVMK01 (sample SAMN08533507, study PRJNA380276) | Marine sediment metagenome, whole genome shotgun sequencing project.
TGGCGTCAGCGTTTCGTCACCGCGCTTCGCATCAGGTATCCCGCGTTGTTGTATCAGTGCATCTGGCAGTGACTTTTCTATTTCTGCCAGGCGCCACATCTCGCGTTCTTCCACCAGGCTCACCGCAACGCCCGTCTTTCCGGCACGTCCCGTTCTGCCAATTCGGTGAATATACACTTCCGCTTGTGACGGCAGCTCGTAATTGAACACCGCATCGATGTCTTTTACGTCCAGACCGCGCGCTGCGACGTCGGTTGCTATGAGTACGCTCGCGCTTCGATTTGAGAATCGAACCAGTACCTGGCTTCTTTGTGCCTGATCAAGATCACCGTGCAATGCGACGGCGACGATTTTTTGTGCGTGAAGATACTGTGCAACTTCGGCACAGTCGATCTTGGTATTGCAGAAAACGAGGTTAAGTGCCCCGCCCCAGGCTCGAAGTACTCGAACCAGTTCTTCTCGTCGATTCTCGCGTGTGACCGAACACCAGGTCTGGGTGATCTGGGCGGGCTGCTCGTCATCAGTGACATCGACTGTCTGCGGATCGCGTTGCACTCTCGCACTCATGGCAGCGATCGCATCCGGATAGGTTGCACTGAATAGAAGTGTCTGTCTTTTTGCCGGCACGAAAGTGAGAATCGCATCCAGCTCATCCATGAACCCCATATCCAGCATGCGATCTGCTTCATCGAGCACGAAGGTCTGTAGCCCAGCGAGATCTATGGTGCCGCTGCGCAGGTGTTTGTGTACTCGCCCGGGCGTGCCGACGATAATGTGTGGACTGCGCTTCAGCGAAGCTATTTGGTCGCGCAGTGGTGCTCCACCGCAAACACTCGAAATCTTGATGTTGGGGATTGCTCGCGCGAGCCGACGAATCTCTTTAGCAACCTGATCTGCAAGCTCGCGCGTTGGACAAAGTACCAGTGCCTGTACTTCGAAAGAGGTGGCATCCAGTCTATTTAGCAAGCCCAGGCCAAAAGCAGCCGTCTTACCGCTGCCGGTCTTCGCTCGTGCGAGTACATCTTTGCCGTCGATCAATAATGGCAAGGTCTCGGCCTGTACCAAGGTCATTTGTGTGTAGCCAATGTCGGCGAGGTTACCCAGTAACTCTGGCTTCAGTTTGAGAGTGTCGAATGCGTCGGAATCTGGCATGGGACCTTACCGGTGTTTTGCGTACACGTCGTGAACCCACTTGAGGGACGGTCGGTCTTCCCAGCTCAATAATTCTTGTGCCATTCTAGGCGGGTGCTCCAGCCTGGAGTAGACCGGATGGGCTGACGGTAACGCCAGTGGCGCGAGGATGCTTGCTGTCGCAATATCCGCGCGTGAAAAGCTATCGCCCACCAGATAGCTTCTGCCGTCTGCCAGCAACTCATCGATCCAGTTCAGCTCATCGTTGAGGATGTTCTTTGACTCTTCACCCTGCTGCAGACCAAGGTCCATTCGAGCAATCATGATCTTGCATATCTTTCCCCACGCCAGACTTATCATCAGTTTCTTGGTCAACGGGAGATCGCGGGTAAATATGGGCCGGATCATCGATGGCTGTTCGACCAGCGCCTCTGAATAATAAAACCTGCGAACATGCACGCCGGCTATATCGTCAATTCGCGTCTCAATCTGTTCGCAAGCCTCAGCGTCTGGCGCCAGTGAGATTTCGGACGATGACACGCTCTCAGCCCAACTAATGATCTCCGCGGAACCCTGTATCACGCGCCCATCCAGTGAGAGATAGGGCACAGAGCTACGCGGCGCACCGAGTTTCTTCGCGATTTCCATATGCTCACCGGGAGCAACGTGGCGAAGCTCATAATCTACGCCGAGAACATCCAGTGCCCAGCGGGCTTTCTCGCAAAAATGAGAGATCGCAAATACATACAGAACAGGTGTGGTTGATGACATCGTCTTGTCACTTACTCTTGTAAACGACACCACCCTTCATCACGAAATCAACGTCTTCCATTTCGCTGATGTCCTCGAGTGGATCGCCATGCACTGCAATAATATCGGCGTACATTCCCGGGGCGATCTCCCCTACGCTGTCCTCCCAACCAAGCAACTCCGCGGTGAGCGAGGTTGCTGACATCAAAGCTTGTACTGGTGTCATGCCAAAACGCACGGCGCGAGCAAACTGCTTGCCGTTGTCACCGTGTGGGTAAACGCCGGAATCGGTTGCGTAAACAACCTTCGCGCCCATTTTGACCGCCAGTGTAAAGCTTTGCCTTTGGATGGTCCCGACCTCACGTTCCTTATTAATGTTCTCTTCCGGCACGCCATTCGCCGCGCCCATTTCAAGCGTGTACTCGGTATTGTAAATATCGAGCGCAAAGAACGTGCCGCGGTCGATTCCCATCTGTACGGCTTCCCGGTCCAGAAAGCTGGCGTGCTCAATGGAATCAACGCCGGCAATAATTGCACGCTTGATACCCTCGTTACCGTGTGCATGTGCAGCAACCTTTCGACCATGCGTATGGGACTCATCAACGATCGCCTGCATTTCCTCGAGCGTGTACTGGGTCATGCCCACTCTAGTGCCTTTCGAAAATACGCCGCCCGTCGCACAGAACTTGATCAGGTCAACACCGTACTTGACGTTTTTTCGAACCTTTGCGCGTACCTCCCACGGACCATCCGCGACACCGTCGCTGCGCTCCTCAAACGATGAATTCAGAGAGTTGTTATCGCAATGCCCGCCGGTAATTCCCAGGCCTGGGCCAGATACCACCATGCGCGGCCCAGAAATTTCGCCCGCATTTATCGCGTTGCGTAGCGCCACGTCGGCGAAATCACCAGCACCCACATTTCTGATCGTTGTAAAACCCGCCAGCAGGGTTTTTTCTGCGTTCACTACGCCGCCGATCGTAGCCCGGTGCGGTGACTGGAAATAGCCGGCATAAAAGTAGCTGTCCAGATTGCCGACGATATGGGTGTGCATGTCCATGACGCCGGGAAGCACGAACGATGACGACAGGTCTATCACTTCCGCACCCTCCGGTATCTGTGTTCCGGCTCCGCCGACCGCTGTGATCCTGTCGTCTTCGACAACGATCACCGCATCGCGAATGACTTTGCCACTCTGTGAGTCGAACAGCGAACCGGCTTTAATGACAGTAATCTCTTCGGCCAGTACTGATGCGAAGGGGAGCGCAATAAACAGGCTCGCTACAACAGCTCGCAAGATGCTTTTGAACATGGAATTCACCTCTTTTTCCGTACTTTCTTCTTCGGTTTTCCGGGCTTCTCAGGATTGCCGTGTAAAACAATCTTCATCGGCCTGCCGCACACTCGAACCTTCTTAAGGTCCATGAAAATGTCCCGCGGCATACCGGCCGGCAAGTCAACAAGACTATAGCTTTTCTCAATCGAGATGTGACCGATATGTTCACCGGCCAACCCAGCCTCATTCGCAATGGCACCAACGATATTACCGGGCTTCACGCCATGCTCGTGACCGACGTCAATTCGATATCGTTGTTTGTCGGAGTCCGGTTCTGTCGATGTCTTGTCGCGACGTTTTTTGCCACGTGGTGCTGACGCGTCATCTTTCCGCCGCGGCGGTCTTTCTTTATCCGGACTAAGCAGTAGCGGCTTGTCACCGATCGACATTTTTGCGAGCGCAGCTGCAATATCCAACGCTGGCACATCGTGTTCATTACGATATTGTTCGACGAGGTTTTGCATGAAAGTCATTTCGCCAGCTGCGAGTGTGTCGGTGATCTTTTGTTTAAAGTCCGCGATTCGCTTGTTGTTGACGGTTTCAGTTGTCGGTAGCTCCAGACGCGAAATCTTCTGTCGCGTGGCTCGCTCAATCGCCGCCAACATGCGACGTTCTCGCGGCGCTACAAAAAGAATGGCCTCTCCCGAACGACCCGCGCGCCCTGTTCGGCCAATACGATGGATGTACGCCTCTGTGTCATAGGGAATGTCGTAGTTAACAACGTGGCTGATTCGATCAACATCAAGACCGCGTGCTGCAATATCCGTCGCGACCAGAATATCCAGCGAACCGCGCTTCAGTCGTTCCACTGTTTGCTCGCGATGCGCCTGCGCCATATCGCCGTTCATCGCTGCTGCAGCGTAACCCCTCGCCTCCAGTTTCTCCGCGAGTTCTGTAGTTGCCGTCTTCGTGCGAACAAACATCAGGACTGCATCGAAGTCTTCTACTTCGAGGATTCGGGTCAAAGCATCCAGTTTGTGAAAACCGCTTACCTGCCAGTAGCGCTGCCGGATCGTTTCTGCCGTTGCAGTCCGTGCCTTGATTGAAACCTCTTGCGGCTCGTTCAGATGACGACGTGCTATGCGCTGAATTTCCTTGGGCATCGTTGCCGAGAACAGCGCCATCTGACGACCTTTGGGTGTCTGGTCCAGAATCCATTCGACCGCGTCGATGAAGCCCATCCGCAACATCTCGTCAGCCTCATCGAGAACCAGCGCCTGCAAACCACCAAGCTTCAGCGTGCCTTTGCGCATGTGGTCCATGACCCGGCCGGGCGTTCCGACTACAACTTGCACGCCCCGCTTCAACTGACGAATCTGTCCTGAGTATTCCTGGCCACCGTATATCGGCACGACGTGAAACCCTTTTATATGGTGCGCATAGCGCTGATACGCCTCCGCCACCTGAATCGCGAGCTCACGGGTTGGCGTGAGCGTCATGACCTGCACATTCTTATCCTGCATGTCGAGACGTGAAAGTAATGGCAATGCGAACGCAGCAGTCTTGCCGGTTCCGGTAGGCGCATGACCCAGTAGATCCAGCCCTTTCAACAGATGTGGAATCGCCTGCGCCTGAATCGGCGAAGGTGTCTCGTAGCCAATCTCGTCGAGCGCGGTCAGTAGTGGCTCCGCAATCTTCATGTCGCGAAACGTCGTCGTCGCGGACTTGGGCTTGGTCATCGGGGTTCCGGGTTTCGGGCAGCAGGGAACTTTAGCACTATTTCCCGGGCCCGGAGTCTACAGCTCGGTATCAGCCATTGAAAATTGCCGTGGCATTTCTACAGTAGAACCCTGACTATGGCAGTTAAGTACCCGGGCACCGGACACACTATGAGTGAAACAGTAACGTTTGATGGCGCCGCGCCTCAGGGCACAATCAACTTCGGAATAGGCCAGCCTTCTGCTGATTTGCTACCCGTCGACCTTGTGCGTGCGGCTAGCGATGCGTTTTTCGAAAATGCTCAACCGTTCGAACTCAATTATGGTGTTACTCAAGGTGACGAACGTTTTCTTGATTCACTCGCAGGGTTCCTGACTAAAGGCTACGACTCATTAGCTGACGCCGATGAACTTTTTGTCACCGGAGGCAATTCGCAGGCTCTGGATTTGGTGTCATCGATATTCGCCAAACCAGGCGACACCGTTTTCGTCGAGGAACCAAGTTACTTCCTGGCCTTTCAGATTTTCCGCGATCATGGCCTGAATATCGTTGGCATACCTGTAGATGATGACGGCCTTTGTGTTGAATCATTACAGCGCGAGCTCGAATCTCACCAACCGGCATTCCTGTATACAATTCCTAGCTACCACAATCCTGGCGGACAAAGCACAACCGCAGCGCGACGTGAACAGATCGTAGCGTTGGCTAAAGAGCACGACTTTCTGATTGTCGCGGATGAGGTCTATCAGCTGCTTTATTATGGTGCAGCACCACCACCAGCCTACGGCACCATGACGGCGAGTGAGCATGTTGTTTCGCTTGGCTCGTTTTCGAAAATTCTGGCGCCGGGAATGCGGCTGGGCTGGATACAAACATCCGGAGGCTTGAGAGAGAAATTAAGAACCAGTGGCTTTGTTAACAGCGGCGGCAGCATCAACCACATCAGCTCCCACATTGTTCGGCAAACCATCGACAGTGGCTCGCTTGATTCACATATAGATAAACTGCGCAGCGTTTATGGCCGCCGCGTGGGGTCTATGGACGATGCCTTACATCAACACTTCGGTGACATCGCAGAATGGACACGTCCCGGTGGCGGATATTTCTTCTGGCTGCGGTTTGATGCGTCTGTCGACACAACTTCAATACGGGAATCGGCGCGAAAAGCCGCCGCCGGTTTTCAGGCTGGCTCCGTCTTTTCCAGTAAGGGTCAGCTCAATAATTGCCTTCGCCTGAGCTTCGCGCATTACAGCGAAGACGATATTCGGGAGGGTATCGAAAGACTGCGACCGCTTTTTTGACGTGAATGCCCAGGCGCTATCCTGTAATATCGAGAAAACTTAGAAGAAAAAGTAATCATCGATATTGTTGATATTCCAGGATCAAAAGGGAGTTAACGTGCTCAATATCAGAATCAGACCCGCAGCCTGCGCGCTGCTGGCCGTAACGGCTATCAGCCTGTTTGCTTGTACACCCGCCGCCAATAACGGTCCGGTCGAAGCTACGACAGCAACGACTGAGCCACCCGCGCCACTCTATATATCCCGTAAAGCTGTCAGCACTGACTGCGGTGTTGCGATGACATCTCCTCCTCCACCCGGGTTCGCAGACGTACCTAACGAAGAGCTTGCCGAGATGCCGGAAATGCTGGCCAAGTGGCAGGCCGTTGGTGCCGAGCGGCCGGTGGCAGAAACTGACGCCGAACGCGTTTCATCCGGCTCTGTATTGATTGAGCCCAGTTACCGAAAGCCCGCCTATCTCATCAACAACGACAAGGAAATAGTCGCAACATTTGAGAACGACTACTTCGGATTTACTCAGTTGCAGGCAGACGGCAGTCGTTTTTCATCCAGCAACATGTACTCGGACGTTTTCATGGACGGCGGTGGAAATCGCGGCTGTCTTGAAGAGTACGCTGCTGACGGTTCGTTAAGCTGGCGACTACGACTCGCAACCGACGAGTATATTCACCATCACGATGCCGTAAAACTTCCTAATGGCAACGTACTGGCACTCGTCTGGGAAAATATATCGGCTACCCAGGCCGTAGCGCTTGGTCGCAACCCCGAGCACGTTGCGGAGAATGGCAACTTCTGGTTTGACGGCATCATCGAAGTGAATCCAGTCACTGCGGAGATTGTCTGGGAATGGAGCATGCGAAATCACATCGTGCAGGACTTCGATGCCGGAAAGCCGAACTATGGTGTTGTCGCAGACAGCCCCGGGAAGCTTGATCTGAATGTAGTCCACCTCGGCAGAGACGGTACGGTCGACGATGACTGGACGCATGCTAATGCGCTTGATTACAACGTCGAGCTTGACCAGATTATTTTTTCGTCGAATTACCTGAGTGAAATTTACATTATCGATCACGGCACAACTTCGTTCGAAGCACAGAGCCCCGCCGGTGATTTTATCTATCGTTGGGGTAATCCTGAAAACTACGATCGTGGCACAACTGAAGACCGTCAACTCTTCAATCAGCATGATGTGCAGTGGATCAGGCCCGGTCTTCCCGGTGCGGGAAATGTAATGGTTTTCAATAACGGCGACGGAAAATTACGCCCACACTCCAGCGTAGTTGAGTTTTCGACGCCGCGGGGTGAAGACGGCCGCTACGCACTTGATGGTGAAAATGCTTACGGTCCCGCCGATCTCGCCTGGGAATATGCGCCGACGGATGAGGATATTTTCTTTTCCTGGTTCATCTCCGGTACGCAACGCCTGGCCAACGGCAATACGCTGGTAACCCACGGTGCGAAAGCGCGTGTCCGCGAGGTTACCTCTGCGGGCGAGATTGTCTGGGAGTATGCCTACGATGACGGTGCGAAAGGCCCGCACATGCTATTTCGTGCAAATCGCTATGCGGCTGACCATCCGGCTGTAACTGCGATTATCAATGGTGACATTCCATAGAGAAATGCGGATACTGCGCGGCCCTGTTAACCGCGAATGATTCACTATGTTTCGAAATGTACGTTACTACCGCCTCGACGGTAGCTGGCCCGAAAACGAAGAAGCGCTGTCGAAAAGCCTCGAAAAGGCAGGTTTCGAACCCTGCGGGCCCCTCACAGAACGTAGCTCAGGCTGGGTTGCGGTTGATCCGGACAACAGCGACTTGCTTGCGCGCCGTTTGAACGGCGCTGACCTCTTGATGCTGCGCAGTCAGTCTCGTGTGCTGCCGCCGTCGGTTATCAATGAGGAACTGGAAGCGCGCATCGAGGAGTTTCGTCAGCGCATGCAGGAAGCGCCAAGCCCGCGTGAGAAACGTCGCCTCAAAGCCGAGACCCGTGATGAGTTAATGCCGAAGGCGCTGCTCAAGTCCGACCGGATTTGGGCCTATGTCGACCTGAAAGAAAATGTGCTCGGCATCGATGCTCTGCAAGACTCTGCCGCAGAACGCGTGATTCGACGGCTGCAGGCGGCGATTGATGGCCTGAACATACGTCCACTGCAGTTCATGAAACCGGTCGATGAATTATTAAGCGGAATATTTTTCGACGACGCACCGAATCAATTTTCCGTGGGCCGCGAATGCCGCATGCAGGACCTGGCCGATGCCGGCTCCGTTGTACGCTGGACCGACTTTGACCTCAGTGATCAAACAATTCGGAACCACGTGGCAAACGGCATGCGACTGACGCATCTCGCCATCGTGTATGACAATGTCATGAGTTGCGTGCTTAGCGAAAGTGGCGTGATCTCCAAATTGCGCTTCATCGGCATGGATGATGACGCTGAGGACCACGGTGATCCGCTAGCCAGACAGGATGCTGAGTTCGTGCTTGTAACGGGTACGCTGCGCAAACTGCTCGGTGACCTCAAGAATACTTTGGGTGGCTTTGCCTGACATGACTGGCGCCCGAATTCTGATCATCGGTGGCGCGTCGCTCGACACGCTCGATGGTGCGGATGAACTGGTTGCTGGTGGCGCGGGTATGTACACGGCAATGGCATCGCGCCACAGCGGTGCAGCGATCACATTGTTTGCACCACGACCGGATCCCATGCCGCCTGCCCTGCTCGAGGTTGCCAGCAGCCTGGAATGGCTGGGGCCAATAGTCGCGGAGAGCGACCTCCCGCATTTTGAAATTACCTACAAGGATGGTCACGCCGAGTACGTCCACTCATACTTTGGCGCAGAAGACACGCTCTCTCCGGCAGAGTTGCCATCTGATCTCTCCGGGTACGACTGCGTTCACCTTGTGCCGCTTGGTAATCTCCGGCAACAGCATGACTTTTTGCTCGCCTGCCGGCAAAGAGGCGCACGAACCATCTCTGCGGGAACGGCGTTGCACCTCATCAACAAACAACCGGAAATCGCATCATCCGTATTAGAAAAGTCAGACTTGTTTTTCATGAACGAGAAAGAAGCCGTGCGCCTGTTTGGATCGATGACGGCGGTGTCATCCAGACCGGGTCAAACGATTTTCGTTACCAAAGGCAGCGAGGGTGCAACCGTCATCCAGGGTGAGGTCAGCACGCATTTACCCGGCAGCGCAGCAAATGTCATAGACCCAACCGGTGCCGGCGATACTTTTTGCGGCGCAACGCTGGTTAGTCTGGTGCTCGGCCAACATCCGGTTATGGCGGCACGGCAGGCAATACCGCTGGCGACAAGAACGATCGAGGCTATTGGACCGGCTGCGCTTCTGAGCTCACCACCATCACGACCACACCTGGATAAGCGAGTGATCGTAAACGCTGCAAACGTCAATAAGATTGCGCAACTGATCGCGGGCGTTTCTGACATCACACCGTTTGCGTTTACGGGCCCTGACTTGCCCGCTACTGGTCACGCGGTGACGCTCGATTACTTTTTCGCTACAGCCCTGCAGCAATTTGGCTTCTGGTCAGAAGCCAATGGTCGCTATGAGCGGCCGCTTATCGCATCGGTTGACGGTGAGGAACGCAAGGGCGCGTTCTATCTGTTTCGTGCCTGGCTTCGTTGGCTGAAGAGTGACCCGTACAAGCTTACGCCGGCCGGTCAGGCTGATCTCACCAGGGAAGACATGCTGGCAGTGCTGCGTGCCGATGACGGTACTGATCCGATGCCGGCACTTGATATGCATCTGGCGATGGCCCAACAGTATGGGCGTGACATGTTGGCGCTTGGTCTGACGCCGCAGGCAATAATGAAACAAGTCAGCGCATCTGCCGCGCCGCTGCGCACGCTGTTTCAGGTTCTCGATCACATCGGTGGTTACAAGGAAGACCCGCTGCGCAAGAAGGCCGGATTGCTGGCGATTATCTTGCAGCAACGACCCGAAGCATTTCTCGCAAGTAGCGAAGAGGAGATGCCGCCGGTAGTCGATTACCACGTCATGCGATCGTGTCTCCGTATGGGCTTGATTGATGTAGTGGACGATTCGCTTGTAGAAAAGCTGGCCGGTCGAAAGTTGCTATCCGCAAGCGAAGAGTGGGCGGTACGAATGAGCGCTCATGCTGCCGTTGAGCAAGTCGTCGCCAGGTCCGGCAAGAGCATGGGTGCCGTGGACTGGTTCTTTTTTCAGGCACGCAAGCGCTGCCCCGAAATGAGCGAACCACTCTGTAAAGAATGTTCGGTTGATCCTGCCTGCGCCCACCGTAAAGAGCTCTTTCAGCCTGTGCGAAGAACGAGCTTTTATTGAGAACGTCAGGCAGCCAGTAACTTCTCAATAACTGCTGTGTCCTGACCCACCACTTCCTTATCTACGGTTGCGTAGGGCTCCACTGTCGTCGCGATAGAAATTGCTTCGCGAAGCACGCCCAGGAATCGTGGTGCAGCTACCAATGCGAATCCGCGGCAACTGCCGTCGTGCATCCCCTTCGCGATATGTTCGGCGATTTGTTTAGCGAACGCCATCGCAGCGATTTTTTTCGGGTCGGCTTTCTCGTGACCCATTGTGTGTCGGCCCTTGCCGAAACTGTCAAAGCTGCGACCACCACTGTCACTAATGAGTTGATCCGTTTTCTTTCTGGCCGTCTCATTATCGAGGGAGAACAGCTCACGCATTGGGCCGCTCAGCGAATCACGGGCATAGAACAGTGCACTCGCTTCATCGGCCACCACTACCGCCCAATAGGGTGCCGCCGCGGTTGAGGTCTGTGGTGTCATTGTGGACTCCTGAGTAGAATCTTCCTGTATGCAATATGAGGCGTCAGGCAAGCAAGGACAAGTCGTGAAGTTACGTATTGATGGGCGCCCGAGGAGCACAGATGCTATTGGCAGAGATGCAATGTCGAGTGGCAGTATTCAATGACTTATACGCTGCAGTTTTTTGGTGCAACGGGACGGGTGACCGGTTCGATGTACCTGCTACGAACGACAAGCCATACGGTGGTACTCGAATGTGGCTTGATACAGGGTGGGCGCAGCGACGAAGAGCACAATCGAGATCCTTTTCCGCTTGCTATTGAGGACATAGATGCCGTCGTAATAAGCCATGCGCATATCGATCACTCCGGGCGTGTGCCGCTGTTGGTAAAACGCGGATATAAAGGGCCGATCTACACACAGCACGCCAGCAAAGCCCTTTGCGAGATCATGTTGCCGGATTCGGGCTTTTTGAACGAAAAAAACATCGAGTGGGATAACAAGAAACGCAAAAAGAGTGGTGAGCCACTGCTGGAAGCGTTGTACACGCAAGTCGACGCCGAAAAAAGCCTGGCGCAGATTGAAGGCATTGATTACGAAACGCCGACTGAGATATTGCCGGGCCTCTCACTCACGCTTTACGATGCCGGGCATATTCTTGGGTCATCAATCGTCGAACTGACCTACACGGAAGATGGCAGGAAGCGAGTTCTCGCGTTCAGTGGTGATCTCGGCTACCGCGATGCGCCAATGATGACCCCGCCTGTACGGCTTAGAAAAGCCGATGTTGTGATGCTGGAAAGCACCTACGGTGACCGCTTGCATCGTTCTTTTGATGCCACGATCGAAGAGTTGACCGAACTCTTCAATACTGCAAACCCGAGGCAGGGAAATATTCTCATTCCAGCATTTACGGTTGGCCGACTGCAAGACCTGCTCTACCTGATGTTGAAGAACGAAAGAGAGTGGGGACTCGAAAAATGGAAGATATTCGTCGACAGTCCAATGGGCATTGAGGCAACGAGTGCCTACGCGCACTACCGGAACCTTTACGGTGCCGACCTTTTTCGACCGGGTTCCAATCTGCCGAATTTACCAAACATCACTATGACACGCTCAGCCGAAGAATCGATGACGATTAATGCAATAGAGTCCGGGGCGATCATCATCGCCGGCAGCGGGATGTGCAGCGGCGGACGTATTCATCATCACTTGAAGAACAACATCTGGCGTCCCGAATGCCACCTGGTCATCGTTGGTTTCCAGGCACTCGGCACGCTTGGCCGGCGAATAGTCGATGGCGCGGAGAAAATCCGTTTGTGGGGTGAGTACTACCCGGTGCGCGCGCAAGTACATACTATTGGCGGACTGTCGGCACATGCGGATCAGGCCGATTTGCTGGACTGGTATGGTGCCTTTGAAAATCGACCACCCGTCTACCTGGTGCACGGAGAAGAGCGGTCACAGATACCGCTGGCGAAACAATTACAAGCGAAATTCGACGCGCCTGTCACAATAGCTCGACATGGGCAGATAATTGACATCGGTTAAGGGACGGGTGGCGCAATGAGTGAGAAGGATTCGCAAGCTTCGGACAGAGTTCGTAACATTCTGCAAAGCCCTGCGTACCTGAGGGCTGATCGCGATGTCGATTTCCTCAACGACAATGACGTTCGTGGAGCGCGTCTGCAGCTCGACTATTTGAAGACCGAACTCAACCTGCGACGCCAGGGCATCCAGCAGACCATTGTCGTATTCGGCAGTGCACGAATACCGGATCCGCTTATCGCGAAACAACGCGTTGCCGATCTTCACGCGGCGCTGCAAAAGACGCCGGACGATGTCGCGCTTATGGAGAAAGTGCGAATCGCCGAGCGAATTCTGGCGAACAGCCACTACTATAAAGTCGCAAGGGAGTTCGCAACGCTGGTGGCGAATTCGGGTGAGGGACCGGACGACACCCGTGTCACGGTAATGACCGGTGGCGGACCGGGAATCATGGAAGGCGCAAATCGCGGTGCCTACGATGCTGACTCCAAGAGCATTGGCTTGAATATTACGTTGCCACATGAGCAATCACCAAATTCCTATATTTCCGAGGAGCTGGCCTTCTGCGTTCATTACTTTGCGATTCGTAAATTGCACTTCTTGCTACGCGCCAGGGCGCTGGTCGCGTTCCCCGGTGGTTTTGGAACGCTCGATGAGGTCTTTGAAACTCTCACTCTGATTCAGACCAGGACCATCGAGCCGCTGCCGGTTATCCTTGTAGGTGAGGCGTTTTGGCGAGGTGTCTTCGATCCCGATTTTCTAATCAGTGAGGGCGTGATTTCTGCTGCAGACCGGCAGCTCTTTAGTTATGCCGAGACCGCAGACCAAATCTGGACGGAAATCTGCACATGGCACCGTGATGCCGGTGAAACATTATTGTGCGACTTGTAATGTATGCAGGCTATCTGCGGTCTGATTGCGCATGACAGCAAAACAACGGCCCTACCAGTACTACGATTCCACTATCTCAATCTGTAGCACATGCCTGCAACGAGTCGATGCAAAAATTGTGTTTCAGGACGGTTGCGTGTGGATGCTGAAACGATGTCCTGCGCATGGCGCCGAGCGCATTCTGATGGCGGACGACATCGCTTATTACAAGCTGGCCAGAGAAACGTTTATCAAGACGCCTGAGCAAGTGATCGCGCCCAATACGCCGGCGCGATACGGCTGCCCGTATGACTGCGGCATCTGTCCTGACCATGAGCAGCACGGTTGTACGCTGCTGATTGAAGTGACCGACAACTGCAATCTGCGCTGCCCTACCTGTTACGCAGGTAGTGGACCGGAAAGGCAGACACACAGAAGCCTGGAGCAGATCGAACGCATGCTGGACCGGGCGGTTGCGAATGAAGGCGAGCCGTCGATCATCCAGATTTCAGGAGGAGAACCGACCGTACACCCGCAGTTTTTTGAGATTCTCGAACTGGTGCGACAGCGGCCGATAGGGCACCTGCTGGTAAACACGAATGGCATACGCATCGCGAATGAGCCTGGATTTGCGGAACGTCTGGCCGAATTCGCTCCCGGGCTTGAGGTCTACCTGCAATTTGACTCCTTTCGTCCCGAGGTATTGAAGGCGCTGCGGGCATCAGACCTCAGAAATACTCACACCCGTGCCATAGAGCGCCTTAACGAAACCGGCATTCATACGACACTGGTCGCAACGATTCGGCGCGGACTTAACGACGACGAGATGGGCGAGCTCATCGATTATGCAACACAGCAGCCTTGTGTCCGTGGCGTCACCTTTCAACCCGTGCAGGCCGCAGGTCGTCTTGAAGGCTACGAGTCCGGCTACGATAGTGCTCGCGACCGCTTAACGCTGACGGAGATTCGCCGCAAGATTCTTGAGCAGTGCCCTGTTTTTGCACCGGAAGACCTCATTCCAGTTCCGTGTCACCCGGACCACCTCGCCATGGCCTACGCGCTCAAGCTGGATTCGGGCCTGGTTCCTCTCACCGGCCTCATCGATCCCGAGTTTCTTATCAATAGCGGCAGAGCAACCATCACTTACGAAGCAGAACCCGCTATTCGTGAGCATTTCCTCAGGCTGTTCTCAACACATCATTCTGTAGATTCTCAGACGGATGCGATGAGTGAGTTTCTCGACAAACTTGAAAGTTCACCGCCACAGCAACTGGGCTACCAGAATATATTTCGGGTTCTAATTGTTGAATTTATAGATGCGCAAGGATTCGATCTTCGGTCAATACGCAAAACCTGCGTGCATATAGTGCACCCCGACGGTGAAAGAGTTATTCCGTTCGACACCTATAACCTGCTGTATCGCGATGGCCTGGAAGAGCAAATTCTTGAGCCGCTCCGGAAACGAGAATTTGCTCCACTTACGGGACCGATTTCGCTGGCCCGTTACGGAAAGTCCGAGAGTCACTCGAAGTGAACGCTACGAGCCAGAATATGGCGAGCTGTTGCGCCAACCTCTATGAACTGCCAATCGTTGAGCAGCTATTGGGCCAGAGCTTTCATCCTGGGGGCGCCAGGTTGACCCGACAATTAGCGAGCGCAAGCCTTATCTCACCGCGGTCGGAAGTGCTTGACGTTGCCTGTGGAAACGGCAATTCGGCCCGGGTTATCGCAGCCGATTTTGGCGCAGCGGTGACGGGTTGTGATTATTCGGCACTGAATCTCGAACGGGCAATAACAGCCTCGCGAGCGGCCGGCCTGGCCGGAAAAACACAATTCGTGAGAGCCAGTGCTGAGCGACTACCATTCGCCTCAGAGTCCTTTGATGTTTCTCTTTGCGAATGTAGCTTGTGTCTGTTTGAAAATATGGATGTCGCGCTGCAACAACTGAGGTCTGTATTGAAACCCGGCGGCCGCATCGGATTATCCGACTTCTTCCTGAATACAGCGGTGCCCGACAGCCTCAACGGGTTACTGGGACGAGTACTGTGCGTTGCGGGCGCTCCTTCGGCCGATGGATATCGCGAGGCATTGTCCCGAGCGGGTTTCGATTTTATTCGAATACGGAAAGTGAACTCGACGCTCGCTGACATGATCCAGCGTATCCGGCACAGGTTCAAATTATGTGCGGTAACGAATTCCGTGAGCAGTGCAGATCTTCCCGTTGATTTCGGTGATCCTGCTGCGGTGCTCGCAGACCTTGAAGAGTTCATAGGCAGCGGTGGAGCTGGCTACCTTATTGCGACTGCTCGGCGTCCTTGAGCCGACTCCAGGCGCACACCTCTGCGCCCATTCTTTCATCCTCCACCCCGAAACACCTGCACTTCGCTTATTTTGTAGTTCATACTTTAGATGCGCGTCGCTGCTCAGGCTGCGTCGGCTCGAACCTTTTCTGAATGTGCG
>PVMK01118863.1_pt1 | contig 15829 bp, 11 predicted proteins | sample 1853481 | NCBI WGS metagenome assembly PVMK01 (sample SAMN08533507, study PRJNA380276) | Marine sediment metagenome, whole genome shotgun sequencing project.
CGTCAACGGGTAGGTTGCCGTTCCACGTTCATTGTCAGGCGGAATTGCTGACAACGCATCGCCAATGGGATGGTCTCTTATATTGTCCAGTTCGCCGGGCACCATTTTGTCAACCCAGATAGAGAGCGGTTCCACTTGTGGTCCGTACTCACCGACACCATCGCCCCTTCTGGCCGTCGGTAGTGCAACGCTATCTACATAGCTCACGCCATCCCAGGAAGGTAGTGGTGTTGGCATCAGCTTGACCTGTCCAGGATGCTCGACGTCCCATCGCAGTAGCATGGCGTGGTCTTCATGCTGGGTATTGTGGCAGTGCTCCATGTAGGTGCCGGCAAACTCCCTGAAGCGCAGCGCGATCTCAACCATGTCGCCACTGTCTGGCTGTGGACCAAGTCGATACACGTCCTTACGCGCCCACTTCTCCCATTCGGGTGGCGGCTGGCCATTTCGGCGCAGAATAATGCCTTCTTCAAAGTGAATGTGAATCGGGTGACTCCATGTACCACTGTTCAGGATGCGCCATACTTCGAGGCCGCCGGAGTTCTTTTCCGGCGCTGCGCTGAGGCGTCGTGGATCCATGCCAAAGCCCTTGCCACCGTCAGTTTCAATCACCCAGGGCCTGTCATCTGTCGGTTGTCTTTCAAACTCGAAGGTGCGGTGAACGGCACTGGCCAACTCTTCTTCCGTGGGTCGGCGCAACGGGATCATCGCTTGTTGGCCAGCAACATAGTCCACCGGATCCAGGCTGCCATCGACCTCATCATAGCGCTGTACACGGATTTCCAGGAACTTGCCGACAACGGGATCGCCACCCACCCAACGGTCCGCCGTGCCGTCGGCATCATCGTCAACCATTGTTGGAGCGTAGGCACCATTCAAGATGTCGGCTAGCGGAATAATTTCGTCGGTGACCTGCCCATTCTTGTGTTGCAGCAAATTAACGAAGTAGAGTTTGTCTCCTTCTTCAAACTGGCTGAAATCAATGATGATGTCGTAGCGTTCCGCGATACCCAGGGTCGGCAGCTCACCGTTTTCGAATTCGACCGTGTGTTCCATGATATTGCCGTCGTTGCCGATCATGTGGAAGGTAACGGGGTTACCCAACTCGTCCACCACCGCCAGTTTGAAGTAGCGGGATACCGAGCCGTTCAATAGTCGAAAACGGTAACGGCGTGCCCGTACGTCAAAATAAGGTTTGTAGAGCCAGTTCACCGTCATCACGTCACCGACAAAACCCGTAATGTTGAACGGGTTGAACCATAGCTGCCCGGCATCATCCCAGGCCTTTTCGGCGAGCAGCAGGTTGATGTCGTAGTCGCGGTTGCCCCAGTCCAGTGCAGTGCCACTGGGCATACGCAAGTTGACACCATCATCAATGGCTTCATTACCTCGATCGATTGCGCTGTAGTAATTCATCATCGCAACGTCGCCCTTGTAGACGTTTTGTGCGGTGAAATCGAGCATGTGATCGTGAAACCAGTGAGTGCTCATGGTCTCGCGCCAATCACCGGGAATCATCGTGATGCCACCGTTCCCATCAGGTGCACCCGCGCGTGGATCGGTGGCCTCCGTGTTGATCGAATCATGACCGGCCAATGGTATCGGCCATCGATAGTCATAGAACTGCCCAGGGAAGAAAAATGCGTTGGTATATCCGTCGCTTTCGGCCGGACTGTGACCGTTGTGCTCGTGGGTGGTGAGAGTATGAACGCCAAAACCGCGATTGGCCGAGACGTCAATGGGCAACGCGTTGTAATGACGCATCAGGACCGGTTCGCCATAGCGGACCTTCAAGAGTTTGGGCGGAAAGGTACCGTCAAATGTCCACAACGCAGTTTGATCCTGAACCGGCATATTCGGATGGAAGCGGATCGCTATGCCGCTCGTGGTTCCATCGAAGCCTGAAGTACCCGTCGTATTGTGGTAAAGGCCGAGGGGGCCAAATTCACCAGCCTGGTAGCCGTGATCCTGTTTGCTGTCACGGAATCCGAGGTTGGTGCGCGATCCCGTCGTTGCTGTCTGAAAGTAGACTTCCGGCCCAAACTCGTTCCAGCGCTGGTGTGACCAGCCCTGGCCGGGCGGGCGACCCTCTGCCGGTGGAGTATCCAGTGCGCGGCCAAGCCAGGATTCGATTTCAACCTGCCAGGGATTGCTATCCTGATCGTTCGAATATTCCTGGGGCGTTGGCCAGATGTCCTGGTCGAGAAAGCTCTCGAGATCGGCGCCATCGGGTACGAATTGAGCACCAACAGGTGCCGGCAAAGGCTGCCAATTATTCGGAACTTCTTCATTGAAGAGGTTCAGATGCTCGGTCCCAAATTCCTCGAAACGCAGCATTTGCTGGCTGAAAGGCTGTGCGCCAAACAAAGGGCTCGGCGGGCCATTGGTCGGGACATTGAATGTGCCATCGTCACGCTGGTCTTGCGCGACGATCGAATTGTTTTCTCCTGCATCTGCAGATGTTGCCGTCTTGCCACCTTCGAAGGACCCGATGTTTGCGTCCTCCAGATTGTCCGGAAGTTCCCCGAATTCCGGTCCCGTAAACGCCGAGGGATCTCCAACTGGAGGAAACGGATCGTCGCCACTATCGGTAATTGGGGGCGGGGGAGGAGGCGGAGGCGGCGAAGTGAACTCGGGATCGGAACTCTCGCAGCCAATGAGGACTGCGAAGCACAAGGCCAGGAAGGGTATCCTTAGGACACGCTGGATTGGCAGGCCGGAATCAGAAAATCCGAATCGATTTATAGTTGTCATTTTCCCCTCGCAAATACAGCCGATATGCGACGATCCATTTGGATCGAGATTTCGACCGAAGAATGAGTCCACGCCAAACGCTTACCTGATTCGTGATTGTTACCCGGCGCTTCTATTCTTGAATGAATAACCTGCTGTTTCTGTGATTTTTCTTAGAAAACTTGCCCGGCCCAAGTACACCAGCTATTTGTGTTCAACGGCCCTGGTCTGCTATTGGCGCGAACAATGCGGCAAAACCTGGCCTGGTGTCTGCCTGGCAAATAAAAACAGACACTAATGGTCGGTGGAGCCGCCTGGCCGGGATTAAAGCACGGTAGCGGTTACCGCTACTTCTACCTTGTTGCTGTGCACGAGCAACAATATTTCCCCAAGTGTATGAGTTCCAAGGAGATCCAGCCTAGCGCCGAACGATGCCGGAATGTATGAAGATTTGGAAAAGGTTCTGGTAAGAATTTGTTGCAGACTTGAGAAACTAGTGAATCTGGTCCAGCGTCCTGAATGCATCCGTAATTTTCGTGATGTCCTCGTCGCGCTGGTGGGGGAATGCGCGAAAGTAGTCGGTACTGCTATAGCCGGGTCGGGTCTCGCGCAGTTTGCCGAAGTACTTACCGGCAACCTCATCGCGGCCGGCAAGGACGTTACAATAGGCTGCGATGACCGGAAACATCTGGCAATAAAATGTCAGCAATGCTGCTCCCTTGTCTGACAGATCGGCAGCATCATTATGTCGGTCAAGCATCGCGTTATTGACAGCCTGGACACCAAGCATCGCGTAGCTCATCGGATCGTACGGGCTTAGCCGGCGCGCGCTGTCGAGTATCTGATTGCTACGCTCATTATCGCCTATATGCATCATTGCAAAGGCCTGTGCGAATCGTCCCAGCGCGAAGTTCGGGTTGAGGTCGTTTGCGATTGTGTATTCTTCCACGGACCGATCAAAGTCCCGGCAAAGGTGTAACGCGCGGCCGAGCGCCCAGTGTGCCAATGGATCGCGCGAATCCAGGGTAACGCTTTTTTGCGCCAACTCCAGGGCTTGTGCAATTTCGCCGTCGCGATCATTGTTCATTTCCAGGAAGGCGCGCAACCAATGTACGCACGAAAAGCCGGCATAAGTACGCGCTGAGTAAGGGTCCAGTGTTGCCGATTGAGTGAAGAAGTGTTCCGCCTGCTCGCAGCAATCAAGGGAAAAGCTGTTTAGGTGCCACCAGCCGCGGTGATATGCACTCCACGCATCCAGGCTGGCCAGGGGCTCAAGTAGCGCCCGTTTTTGTTCCGCATGTTCTATCTCAACCTCAACCGAACCGACAACAAGGTTGGCAATTTCTTCCTGGATTGCGAAGTAGTCGTCGACACCTCCACCGAAATGCTCAGACCAGATCTCTTTACCTTCAACCGCGTCGGCGAGCGCTGCATTCACGCTGATCTTACGGCCTGAAAATTGGATGTTGCCTTGCATGACGTAACGAACGCCGAGTTTCTGAGCAACGTCGTGCGCGTAATGATCGCCGCCACGAAACATGAACGCAGAGCCGCGCGCGACCACGAACAACCAGCGAGCCCTGCCAAGGCAGGTGATGATGTCATGCGTCAGGCCGTCAGCAAAAATATGATGATCCAGTTGCTCATCGCCCATAGTGTCAAATGGCAGGACGGCAATCGACGGCTGGTCTGGCAGCGTCAAATTGACGCCTTGTGGAGAATCCGAATTTCCCAGGAATTGCGAATTGCTTTGGCGTTCGTGTTTGATCGGCTCAACTGCTGGAATCCACCGATAACCCTGACCGTGGACGACTTCTACATAACGAGGTTCCTGTGCGTCGTCCTGCAAAGCATCACGAAGTAACTTGATCCGTTGCGTGACCGTTTCCGGGCTTACCACCAGGCCCGACCAGACACGTTCGGCCATCTCCTCTTTTGTGACCATGGCCGGGGCAGCAGACGCCAGCACCTGCAAAAGCCGAAAGGTCAACTTGCTCAACTTGAGGTCATTACCGTCGCGCATCAGACGATGCTGCTCAATGTCCAGGTCCAGATCTCCCAAGCGGAAGCGGCCTGTTAACGAGATTGGGGATGTCAGCATAATTCTGTTACCGCCCGCAGATTCAGCAACCGAAAGTATGTAAGTTACTGATTATTAGTTATTTTTCTCGACACGTTATTGAGTTTAGCGCGAGTTCATGGCGGGGGCAATTAAACGAACTTGTTAAGCGGGAATCCTCTCCGGTGACAGACAGTAATTCACCGGCATTGTGTCTTCTTTATCGTGTTCAGGACCAGGTCCCCGTTATGTACACGAGTGCTGCCTTTTCCAATGATGTGCAGCGCCATGCCTGTGTCACTGTATTTGAAAACAGTTTGCCCGGCTGTCACAGAAATTCCGGTACCGGTCAGCTCAATGGCTTCGCGCAAATCTGCATATAGAGAATAGAGAAAATAGCTCATCGGGCAACAATACGGACTGTCTGAGTGGAAACAATCGTGGCTGGTGGTGCAGGCTAAGCAAAATAGTACAACGCGAGCCCGTTGATCAATATGTGCATGATGTTGTCCACGATGATCACAAGCCACCCGGCAAGCCAGGGAGGCGTGTCGGGATGAAACCCTGTCTCCCTGCATTCCGACCAGGGTGCACTGCCGGGCCAGGGCCTGTTTTTCGCCCAGGCAACGTATCGCGCGAGATGCCAGCGATCAATGACGAAATGTGTGCCCCCGATAATCGCGATCGCGTACGGATTCTGTGTCAGAAGCAGAAAAGGCAATATGTAAGTGAGGCAGTGAACCAGCGCTGCGAGCGACCGCTTGGTCTTTTCCCGCGCCATCCATTCACTCTGTAATAGAAAATCACCAACCGCGTGCGCAATGAGCTGATCTGCTGAGAACATAGGTTGAGCTCCTTTCTACTCGCGGGAAAATGCCGCGAGGATGTGCATGGTGACAGGAGAGAGTGCAGTATAATCAAATACTGCGCCCGAATTACGTTGTGACGTCGTCGACGGGGAGATCTAATCGCCTGCGTGTTATATTCCGCGAAATCCTGGAGGAAATTGTCGAACAATGCGTGAAGATTATCCACACGAATGACTTGAAGATGCGCTGGAGCTTTCGAGCTACCAGGGTTGGAGCGAAGATGTCTATCGTGACTTTCTTGCACTTCGGCGAGGGAATATTTCCACGGATGAGTTTCGGCAGAAATACCAGCGACGGCGGGCGATTCTTTCGCTCGACATGACGGGGTTCACTGCAGCACAATTAAATTCGGCGAGCTGGAAAGCCTGTTGCGAATTGTGGACGCACAGAAAGTCTGCATCCCGGTGCTCAAAGACTAACGCACCGACATTGTCTTTGAGCCGCAAAATCAGGATGATCAACGCTTCACCTATTACAGTGCATCGCCAAACGCTCGGTAATCTAACCCCAGTTGGTGGGAACCAATAAAATGAAACTGCGTTACAAAGTCGCTAGCGGCATCCTGATTTTCCTGACGGTTGCGATATCGTCGCTGGCCGTTGTACTGAGCCACAATTCTGCGTGTGGGCCGGCCCCTGCAGTCGCCAATGACGCAGAGCTGATGAAAGCCATTGTGTATCGTTGCTATGGGTCGACCGACGTTCTTGAGTTTACAGACGTCGAAAAGCCGCGGCCTGCAGATGATGAAGTCCTGGTAAAGGTCCAGGCGGCTTCTGTCAATCCTCTTGACTGGCATTTCATGAGAGGCAAACCGTATTTCATGCGCTTGATGTCCGGACTGGGCGCACCCGATGACACAGGCGTAGGCGTTGATTTTGCTGGTACGGTCGAGGCGGTTGGCAGTAACGTCGAGAGATTCAAGGCAGGAGACGAGGTGTTTGGCGGGGGCAACGGCGTCTTCGCAGAGTACATAACGATCAGCGAAGATGGTCCCCTGGCGATGAAACCGGCCAGCGCCTCATTCGAGCAGGCGGCTTCCACACCCATTGCGGCACTCACGGCACTGCAGGCGTTACGGGATATCGGGAAACTGGAGCCAGGCCAGAAAGTCCTGATAAACGGTGCGTCGGGTGGTGTGGGTACGTGTGCGGTTCAGATTGCCAAGTCACTCGGTGCAGAGGTGACCGGCGTATGCAGCACGCGAAACGTGGAAATGGTCCGTTCACTCGGCGCTGATCACGTCTTCGACTACAAGAAAGAGGACTACACCGAAAGCGGAGAACAATACGACCTGATCGTCGATATGGTTAGCAATCACTCCCTGTCAGAAAACAAGCGTGCTCTTAAGCCGAACGGCATCCTGGTTATTGTCGGAGGCGGAAAAGGAAACTGGCTTGGACCTATGATGAACCCGATCAAAGCACTTCTGATGTCACCTTTTGTTGAGCAGGAAATCGTCATGATTCTGGCGCAACTTCGCAAAGATGATCTGACCATCCTCGCTGATCTCATACAGGACGGCAAAGTAACACCAGTGATCGACCGGCGCTTCCGCTTAAGTGAGGTGCCGGCGGCGCTTCAGTATTCGGAAGAAGGGCACGCTCGCGGCAAAATAATAATTAATATGGAATAGATTCGGCGGTTTGATCCTGTGTTCACAAACCGGGTCAATCGCGAAAGATCCCGATTGTAATTTTGAATCTATCCTTGCCGGGCGTGTCAAAAATAAAATATTCCTGCTGTGGTGCGATTGTATATTTCTAAAATTGTTACAATCGACCGCAAGTTATAGTTTCCTGACCTGGCAGAAGGCGTGCTATGAATAAGCAACACCAAAGCCGCGGTTCCACACGCGCCCCGATCAGCAGCGTAAAGCTCCTTGTGATCACCGCCATTGCAGCACTGATTTCCGGCTGGGCAGCGCATGGCCAATCAGCACCGCCGACACCATCAAGTAATCAGCAACCGAAAGCACCCGCGCCAGCCCCGCACATGTCGGAGTCGCTTCGGTCGTCAATAAAAAAGGTTGTCGTAGTCCCGGGACTGAGCCCAGCCAGCAATGAAATCAGCGGTAGTTATGAGGAGGATACACCTGGGCTTATAGGAGGGATGGATTCCGGATCGAGAATCGGCACCATTTCGAAGGAAGTTGGCGGGGTTCCTATTAGTTTTCCGATTCCGGGGATGGCGCTACCCGGTGCAATATTCGGCGGAATTACGGGAAAATATAAAAGAGAAGTACAGGAATTCAGGGACGCGCTGACCGAGGTTCTTGCCAATGCGGCGAACCAGCCGCTGACCAACGAAAATCTGGCTTTGGACGTTTTCTGGGGCATTCGCAAGGTACCCAGTCTTGATTCAAAATTGTTTGCGCCAACCACTCCGATTCCACCCGACACGGACGCGATCCTGTACGTAAGTATCAATTCAGTAAGGATTGACGTGCAGGAAAATGAAGCCATCCTGACCATATCAGCAGGTGCGACACTAAATCGCGTGAGCGACGGCATGGATATATACAAGACCGTTATTCACTACCAGGAAACGGACACGCTAAGCAACTGGACCAGTAACGAGAACGCATTATTTCGGGATTATGCGAACTTTGCGCGCCACTATCTGGGGCGCGAACTGACGGACGACGTCTTCGCCCGGGTGTCGTTAAATCATAAGCTGACGCCCGAGGAAACGAAGACTGTAAAGCGGATTAACAAGAACGAGTGGCAAGGCAGGACTGAGTCGTTAAGCCCAACGCTGGCATGGAATCTGGAATTGCTTGGCGGTGACCCCTATGGATCCTGGGCTGACACGATTAACGCATCGGATATTTACTACGATGTAGAAATATATGATGCGCATGAACTGGTTTACGCCGAGGAACGGATTCAGAATTCCAGTCACACTGTCGTTATAGAACTTGAAGCATGCCAGACCTACAGGTGGTCCGTGCGGCCGACTTACCATGTTGGCAGTGACATTAAGACAGGCGAGTGGATGAGAGCCGATCCGGTAGCCGACGCCGAGACAGAAATAAAAGTCCTGAAAGCGATTATCGGCAGGAATGCAACTGAAGCGCCGGCTTATATTCAGGATTTTGCGACGCTTGAAGTAAAGTGTGGCCGCAGGTAATCATAAAAAATCGAGTTGGAAACAATGAACAAAATGTTGAGAGCACCGCAAGTCGTATTCGTCCTTAGTTGCATTGTGGCCTGTTCACCGGATCAGAATTCTGCAGAGTCAGAAATTTCGTCGGGTCTGGTTGCCGACAAGGAACTGGGCTTTGCAGGCGATAACGCCGATCCTGGTTTGTATGTACTGGGAATTTCTCATCTGAATATCATCGTTGAAGATATCGAATATGCGACGGAATTTTATGGACGCACGCTGGGTTTTGTGCAAGCTCACAACGAACGAGGTGTCATGGATTATAAGGGTCTTACGCGCGAGACCTTCGCCCGGGATGCCGGTTTCCTGGATGGTAAGGTTAATGTCGATATACGCTTTCTGAAGCACCCTACCGCAGGCCTGTATATCGAATTGATGAAATACCATTTACCAGTCGGATCGCAGGAGATTATCTACCGCAATACAAACGATCTTGGTGGCATTCGACACGTTGCCCTGGAAGTGTCAGATGCAGAGAAGGTTTTCTACTACCTTAAACAGCAATCCGACGTCAAAATGATTAATGAATCCCCGAAATACGGACCTCCAGAGGAATTGACGCCGGTAAAGATCAGGTTCTTCTACTGGCTGGATCCGTGGGGAGTACAGTGGGAAATGGAAGAGGGTCGGCCGATCGGAAATTTGCGTGGCATAAGTGGATAAGGGGACAGCGACCATAACTACCCGCCCTCTAGCCGTTATCCACTAAACGCTGCGTGTCGCAACCGCCGGTGGAACAGATGCTGCACGGCGTGCAGGTTCGAAAGCTGCCAGCGATGACATTACCCAGAGCGTTACGATTCCAGCCGGCAGAAAGCGCCAGTCCAGTCGCGGCAGCTCGAAGGAAACTTCCAGCCAGTAGGCGAGCGCGAAGGTCAGCAACGTGCCAATTAATGCGCCTGCGGTCGTAACCAGCCAGTTCTCGAGCATAAACTGCTTAATGATATCTATGCGCCTTGCGCCAAGAGCGCGGCGCGTACCAATCTGCTTGGTGCGTTGCGTAACATGGAAAGACGACAAGCCGACGATCACCAGCGCGGTCAGTCCGATAAGCAGGGAAATAACAATGGACAGGATGATAGCTGTGCCGCGGTCCTGCTGATAGGTTCTCGCTGACAGTTCTTCGAGCGTGCGTACGGACTTTATGACACGCTGTCGATTGGATTCACCCAGCTTCTGTTCGATGACCGGCATCAGTTCATCCCGCATGCCGGGTTCAACACGGATGATGTACTTGTTGGTTGTTTGCGCCGGTTTGCCAGGTTGTATGACAACATTAGTAAGCTTGTCCCACGAAACCCAGGAGCCATGCATGTGGCCGATGATGCCGACAACCGTCGATGCTTCCATGCTGCCCCAGTAAACAGGTTTCCCGAGCGCATCTTCCTCGCCGAACAGTTCATCAGCGAGGTCCTGGGTTATCAGAACGGAAGGTGGTGTGCCGAAATCGGATGTAGGCAGGATGTAGTTTATCTCTTCAGGGAAAAAATTTCGGCCACGGGACAACTCGATACCTAATGCGTCCAGCCCTTCTTCACTCCAGCGAAAGCGCGCGGTGCCTATGGGCTGAATTGTTTCATCCGCCACAACTCGCAGGCCGGTACCTGATCCGGAGCCACTTAACGGCACTTGGTTGGATACGGTGGCGGCCACTACACCGGGTATTGATTTAATCAGATCGATGTCGTTGGTGATGCTATCGACAACGTCAAAGTCTGCGCCGAATCCACGCACATAAGTAACGATGACGTTATCAACATCAATACCTGTCGGGCGGTTCATCTTTTCCACTCTTTGCAGGATGATAAACAACGAGTTAATGACGATAGCGAGCGTCACAGCAATCTGCAGCGCTACGAGCAGAGGGCCGGTTTTGTTGCGCAGCAGCGATGACATCATTGGTCCAAATCCCATGTCATATCTCCTATTGTGTTTTCAGCTGAGCGGCGGGCGGAATCTGGCAGACTCGCCACGCGGGGTAGATACCTGCGATCACGCTACTTGTGATCGCCATGCCGATCGCAGCAAACATCATGATCCAGTCGAGCCTGACCAGGCCTGCGGGAGCATCGTAAAGGTATTCAATGCCCTGCAACCCGAGCCCGGCCAACGCCAGTCCGATCAGGCCGCCCGTCGTACCAATCACGGCCACTTCGGCAATCTGCTGGTTGAATATCACTTTACGACTGGCGCCAAGCGCACGACGCAGGCTGATTTCATTTGTCTTGCCAATAAACTTGGTCAACAACAGCGCAATCGTGCTGAGCAGGCAGACCAGCAGGAACAGGAATGACAGGCCGAGTAGCACTTTGGCGTCATTTGCAACGACTTCGTGGTACTCCATCCATTCCATGACGTTGAAGATTCTGTTGTTCAGCGGGCGCTCAAACCGACCGAGTTTCTTTTGTTCACCGACATAAGCATTCAGATGCGTAACGTAGTCGTCGCGGTCGTTGACGCTGCCGCTATCGAGTTCAATCCAGTATTGGACCCAGACCGATTCAGAATTAAGCCACTGCTCGAAGGTAGTAGTTTCTTCCGACTTCCAACCCCAGTCACTGCCATTCGACCCGAGTTCCAGGGCGCGAGTTAGCGTAAAAGGGATAAACATCTCGTTGATGTCCTGGAAACCGCCATTAATCGCGTCATAGAATCGTGGCGTTGGCTCCCAGTTATCAATGACACCGACGATCTGAAACTGTATGCCTTGCATAGTCAGCCGCTCGCCAACGCTGTCCTCCCCGCCAAAAAAGCGTTCGTTAAGCTCCCTCGTCAAAACAACAACTGGCTCAGCAGCCACGTCGGCTGACTTGTCCCAGCCGCTGCCGTAGATAAACGGGACATTGAACATAGAGAAAAAGTCAGCATTCGTAACTCGCGCGCCGGCTTCAAATGGCAGTTCATCATCGTTAATCGGCTCGATGATCAGGCTGGATTCAAACATTGCTGTCTGGCGTTTTGCTTTACCCAGAGCGATCAATCGTTCGGCATCGTGGAACGTGACCTGGTGCGGCCCTCGCTCCGGGCGATCATCGTCGAATGGTCGCAATGGATTCCAGCTATCCAGCGTGATTGCGAACAGTGTGTCGCTTTTTTCCGGGATTGGGTTGCCGCTCATCACGTAATGCACTGTCAGCGTGGTCATGCTGATGCCGATTCCGACTGCAATTGCTGCGACCATCAGTACCGTCATGATGGGGTTACGGCGCATGCTTTTCAGCGCGAGCTTAATGTTGTAGTTAAACATGTGAATACCTGGTCAGAGCTGGGCTACTAATGGTTCGCTGCCGTTGAGTTTTGCCGCCCGTGGAATTTCATCCTGCGAATGCACCAATTCCTTGCCTGAAACACGGCCATCGATCAAATGTATGTTTCGTTCGGCGCGGTTAGCGAGTTCGTGATCATGGGTCACCATCACAATGGTTGTGCCCGCGGCATGGATCTGTTCAAGCAAATCCATCACCTGGTGAGCCATCGTTGTGTCCAGGTTTCCGGTTGGTTCATCTGCCAGCAAGACCTTCGGATCACCGGCGAGTGCTCTCGCTATAGCGACACGTTGCTGCTGCCCGCCGGACAGCTGCGCAGGAATATGCCGCATGCGTGATGCCAGGCCGACGGTTTCAAGCGCATTCTCGATGCGCTGCTTGCGGTCGCCCGCGGGCAGGCCGCGATAACGCAGAGGTACATCAACGTTCTCAAACAGATTGAGATCTGGAATGAGGTTGAAGCTCTGGAAAATAAAACCAATCTTTTGATTGCGAAACGCCGACCTGTCATCATCGTTCAGGTAACTGACATCCTTGCCATCCAGCATGTAGGTTCCATGCTCAAAGGTTTCCAGCAGACCCACAATATTGAGGAACGTGGTCTTGCCGGACCCGGAGGGACCCGTGACAGCGATGAACTCACCCTCATTCACCGACAGGCTAAGCTCGCGCAACGCATGCGTTTCGATCAGTTCCGTGCGGTAAACCTTCTGGATTTGTGTCATTTGCAGCATGCGGCGCCCCTTGGTATCGGAAAATTCTCGACTCTTAGGTTTGATGCAGGGAAGCGCGAAAGGGTTTGAACAGATTGAACGAGTTTTTACCCAGCCGTTACAGAAGTCTTTGTCCCGCTATCTTGTTGTTTGATACCATGCAGATGCGATCCCGCCAATAATGACGACATGACAATGCAGAAAGAGACGTGCCCAACATGCACTGATAAAAAGGGCAGAGGATATTTGTACGCTGTGATAACGGCCGTACTTTGCCCTTGTCATCTGCCGCTGGTTGGATTGTTCCTTGGCAGCGGCGCAATCAGTGCGTTATTTGCACAGCATTTCATGTTGCTCGCGATAACGCTGGGAGTTCTGTCACTGATTTCGTTTGCTGCGGCGGCACGTATCCTGCTTTGAGCGAGGTGTTGCGACGGCTCTTCAATCCCGGCTATTGCAGCAGTGATTCATAGCGCTGGTCGGTCAAAGTCAGAAGAAAAGTAGCAATCAATTCAGCTCTATCCATGATTATCGGTTGTCCCTGACTCAGCAGCTCCTTTTCCACAGTTTCAGCGACCTCTGTTTGCCCCCAGGCCTCCCCGGTTTCCGGATTAATCTGGCTCTGTTGATTGCTCAAGGTGAACTTGCCGTAGAAAAATATGGCGGTGCTCAGTTCCTGAAAAACTCCGTTATGCATGTAGGGCCCGGTCACAGCGACATTGCGCAGACTTGGCACACGAAACTTGCCAGCCTGAGCCGGGTCATCGACCAAGGGGTTTTCCAGCAGACCGAGGTCGCGGTGGGATTCCTCCAGTGCGTTCATCTGCCGCACCTTCGTATTGGTTGGCACACCGATGTTGTAGTAATGATGATCCGTGAACGTTTCGCGCGCCGAAGATTCCCGCGTATTCAATGTATGGCAGGTGACGCAGTTGGTGAGTGACGAGAAGAACAGCAGGCGACCCAACTCTTCTTCTTCAGTTAGCTCGTATTCCCCACGCAAAAATCGGTCATACCTGGAATCGAATGGTGCGAACTGGTCGGTGCGTTCAAAAGCAACAATACTCTCGGTGATGGCTCTAAATGCACGCTCGGGTTGGGAGAATATCGATTCGCCGTAGAGTTTTTCGAATGACTCGACATATGCCGGATTCTCACGTACACGATTAATCACTGCTGCATTGTCGGCCATCGCCATCTCGATAGGATTGACGAATGGCTGTCCGGCCTGTTCGAGCATGGTTGTCGCGCGACCGTCGAGGAAGTAACCACCGACGTATTGATTCTTGTCGTCTTTGTGGAAGTCCGGAATCAGAAAAGCGTAGGTAGTGGATGGCGCATTTCGATCACCAAGAGAAAAGCCGTCACCGCCCAGGGAAACAGCACCTGATACGTCGTTGTTGCGACCATCAGAAAATGCTCGTGCCGGGTCGTGGCACGATGCGCAGGATTGGTTTCTATCGGCGGAAAAATTGACGTCAAAAAACAAAGCTCGTCCCAGGTTGGCAAGCTCTACGGGATCGGGCGTGGCTAGTGCGGATTGTCGCGCCATCGCAAATGCCATGAGGACAAACAAGGCGACGATTGAAAACCCGCATCTGCACAGCCTCAACCGCGCACGCCTGTTACTGCCGGAATCTGTGGAGTACAGATTCAATTGCGCTGATTATCAAGTCTGCTGTTCATCCCGTGACTCTTCGCTCTCCGCGCCGATTTCTTCTGGTTCGGGCAGCGGAACGGGTTCAGCTTGCGGCGGCTCAAAAGTGTTATCCAGTAGCGCCGCAGCATCCTCTTTGCTGATCGGGTGAAATAATCCGAGGCGGCAGGCGTTGCCCTCCTGCAGTCCGGAACCAGCCTGGTAAAGAAGCCGAATTGTATCCTGTTTGCACAAACTTCCGGTCGATGTCTTGTAACTGAATCGTCCTTCACGTTTCAATCCGTGACATTGTCGTGGCAAAATATTGTGGTAAGTAGTACTGCCTACCATATAAAATATGATGTTCAGGTCGTCCACAATTTTGGTGCTTCTTAGTGACCTGACGCGAATACAACTTTTCGCATTCACATCGTCTATATCATCCACGACCTCATCCGCGAGCGCTGGTGTAACTGCGAGCAGGCCCGACAAACCGATCGTCAATACCAATAAGCGCATTCGATTAATCATGATACATTCACCTTCGATTACTATGTGCTGACCGGATACCAGCATCTTAATCTATAGTTCTGGCTTCTAATATTGTTGCGGTTACTGAAACTTCAACCGGTGATCCCTTGAACGATGACATTAAACCCAGGTCCCCGCCATGAACAAGAGATTATCGCACACACTTTATTACTATCACGACCCGATGTGCTCCTGGTGCTGGGGTTATCGCCCTACGGCAGAAAAACTGTTCGCCAGCCTTCCAGCCAATATCCGTCTTGAGAAAGTACTTGGCGGGCTGGCTCCGGATTCAAGCGAACCGATGCCGCAACATCTGCGGACAGCGCTCCCGGACGCATGGAGGCGCATCCATACGATGCTTGGCACTGAGTTCAATTTCGATTTCTGGACCGATTGCAAACCACGCCGCTCGACCTACCCATCCTGCCGCGCTGTGATCGCCGCGGGGCTGCAGAATCACGCCGATGAAATGATTCGGGCGATTCAACATGCCTATTACCTGCGCGCCATGAACCCATCTGATCGTGAGACGCTCGTGACGCTCGCAGAAGAGTTGCATCTGGACAAACAAAGATTCGTGCAAGACCTGAAATCGACAGAGACGGAAGCGGAATTCCAGCGACAGCTGGATTTCACCAGGCGATCCCCGACTAACGGTTTCCCATCGCTCGCAATTGAGTTCGACGGCCAATTGGTTCACGTGATACAGGATTACAAGAGTCATACCAAAACGCTTGAGCACATTGCAATGCTGGCATCTGAGTTCGAGGCCAGCGAAACGTCGTGAGCTTTGATTTACCTGCTACGTGCCAATCCTGTAACGCAACTTGATAACCAGCATATCGCCGAGCGGGTTG
>PVMK01123811.1_pt1 | contig 15825 bp, 14 predicted proteins | sample 1853481 | NCBI WGS metagenome assembly PVMK01 (sample SAMN08533507, study PRJNA380276) | Marine sediment metagenome, whole genome shotgun sequencing project.
CATATAGGAAGGCGCGTCCCGGAGCATGCCTAGGAGAACCAACTGGCACATCTTTTCTGCTTCATTCGATTGCCTATAAAAGCGTTCCCAATTAAACTCTTTTTACAGGATGAGTTTGAGAACAGATAGCTCACAGTCGAATCGAGATAATTTGCCATCCGGTCGTCAGGATTTCGATCTGCGTGGGCGAATGTTGCGCTGGTATATCCTATTTGCTGTGTTTCTCTTGGTCGTCGCTCTTGTTCTGGCTTCCGTAGTCCAGAATCGGCTGGAAGAAGAAATCAAATCGGCCGTGCTGGGCCGAGCCCAGTCCATGGCTCAGCAACTCGACACAGCAACAACCGATGCAGCCAGTCTATACAATGCGGCTGGGCTCGATTCGGCAGCCTCTCTACTAATTATTTCTCCAACCGGTGAAATCCAGGATCAGGTAATCGGAGATTCAGTCGCGCCCGATTTGCCCGAATGGCGCCTTTGGCAGCGCGAGGCCATAAGTACAGCTAGCGAAGATGCCAACAGAGCGTTCATCACCACTGATCCCGACAACCAGAACTGGCTGCACGTCACTGCCACCTCCACGAATGGTGCAGGGAGCATTCTCATCCAGCAGCCGACCTCTGGACTATTTGCCGCCTCGCGTCTCATTGTCCAGGTATGGGCTATTGCCTTGCTCATGTTCCTGACCGGCGGCATTTTTTCCTGGTGGTTAGTGTCACGCCAGATCATATCTCCCTTAGAGCAGTTGGAAGCATACAGTGGCGTGGTACGTTGGCGCGGGCAAATGCACCCCGATGAACAAGCCCAAATAAACAAACTGGCCGAGCGTCCAGATCAAATCGGCAGCCTGGCTCGGTCACTGCAGGCTATGGAAGCCGATATCAACAGGCGGTTTATGCAACTTTCTACTTTGTTGGAAACCAGCCGTGTCGTCGCAGCTTCTCTTGAGGTAACAGAAGTCATCAACAACATCCTGGATCAGGTACAGAACCTATTCGCTGTAGAACGTTGTGCTGTCGTGGTTCTGGACCAGCGAGCAGATGTTTTTCGCATCCGGGCCAGCCGGGGTCTTTCACAGGAGTATGTAAAACAACTACGAATAGCCCCCAGCGAACCGAACTCTCTTTCCATGCGAGCATTACGCAACCAGATGCCAATCCAGGTTTACAATACAGAAACTGATCTGGCGTTTGCCGCGTTTCGTCCCCGCGCTCGCACCGAAGGTTATCAATCTGTCTTGGCCATTCCCCTATTTACCCAGCATGCACCCCCTGCCGTACTGATCTTGTACCAGAATAAACCGTACCGCTACAGCTACAGCGAGTTGGAATTAGCTTCCAGTTTCGGCAACCACGCCTCGATTGCCATGGAGAATGCGGCCCTCTTCAGCCGTTCGGACGAGCAGTTGCAAGAACAGACTCGCCGGCTTGAGGCTATTGTAGAAAGTTTGCAAGACGGCCTTGTCCTGGAAAGCAACGATGGACGCATTCTATATTGCAATCAGCGCACCACCGAATGGCTAGGTATGTCCCGTCGGGAAGCACGTCAGCAAACATCAGACGCCTTAATCCAGCGCATTCTGGCCACAGCTTCAGAGCCAGAGCTTGCCCAAATCCAATTCGCTAAGGCAGTCGCTGGAACCGGCTCGCGCACCTTTGACCTGGTTTATAAAGCAGAAAACGGCCGTAGCCGGGATCTTCGTATCCATTTATTCAATGTCAATGATGCCAACGGAGAATTGCTGGGGCGCGGTCAATTGTGGCAAGACATCACCAAGGATAAAGAAATCGACCGCATGAAGTCTACCTTGATCGCTACTGTCTCCCATGAACTGCGCACGCCGCTAGCAACAATAAAAGGGTATGCCAGCACCTTACTGGCCAGCGATGTGGAGTGGGATGCTGCCGCCCAACGAGAGTTTCTGCAAACCATCAGCGATGAAACCGACCGGTTGGCCAAAATGGTAAAGAACCTGTTGGACATGTCCCGCCTTGAAGCAGGTCTATTGGAGATGAATTGTGAGTTGTATATGCTAGAGGACTTGGTGCAGGAGGTGGCCCGTGGCTTCGATCCACCCCTTGTAGACCGGCTTCAAATGAATATAACAACCGATTCAGTGCCCATATCGATGGATGTTTCCCGGATTGGAACAGTGATGCGCAATCTGATGGAAAATGCGGCCAAGTATTCGCCTCCGGACAAACCCGTCGAACTGACCATAGGTCAAGAAAATGGCACCGTTCATTTTACTGTGCGTGATTACGGGCCGGGTGTATCATCTGAATTTCAGGAGATAATTTTTGACCGGTTTGTCCGAGTTGATAATCGCCTGACCCGGCGCGTAGGTGGTGCCGGCCTAGGATTGGCTATCTGCAAAGGTTTTGTGGAGGCGCACCACGGTCGTGTCTGGGTCGAATCAGCCCAACCCGGGGCCATTTTTGGTTTCTCATTACCTGTTGAAGGAGCATGTGAAGATTGAGGCAGTGTTGCGAAGCCTGGTGATCGATCGCGACTTCTGTCACAATTACGCACCATATGTCCACCAAATCAATTCTCATCGTCGAGGATGAAGAACCATTACGTAAATTCATTTCCCGCAATCTATCTGCTCGTGGGTTTCAAGTGTTCAGTGCCGGCAATGGGCTGGAAGCACTGGCTATCTTCGAATCCAATTCTCTCGATTTAATCATTTTAGATGTCATGATGCCCAACATGGACGGGCTAGAAACCTGCCGGCGAATTCGGCAAGTTTCCACGATTCCAATCATCGTTCTAACCGCCCTGGATGAAGAATCCGATAAGGTCACCGCTCTTGATCGAGGCGCTGACGACTATCTGACCAAACCGTTTGGCATAGAAGAACTTCTAGCTCGTGTCCGGGCTATGCTGCGACGCGTCAGTTGGGAAGTCAACCCCTCTTCTACCCGTGAAGTTTTGCACCATGGCGATATCGAACTGGACGTGCAAGCCCATACCGTGACCAACCGCGGGCAGCAGCTCAATCTTACCCGTACTGAATTTGATCTACTCCATTTCTTTATGCGTAATGCAGGCAAAGCCCTCCCCCACCGGCTTATCCTGCAAAATGTATGGGGCGCCGAATATGGCAACGAAGCAGAGTATTTGCGTGTTTATATCGGCCGCTTGCGCCGTAAAATCGAACGCGATCCCAGCAAACCAACCCTTTTAATAACGGAGTACGGGATTGGATATCGTTTCGGTTAGCGGCGAACCATCTGACAGTTTTGATAGCTGGCAAAACCACCAATTATTTACAACTTTTTTATATTTCCCCCCATATTTTTATGCCTTGAACACACCCTATATTCTACACTGATAGTGTTCTCGCCCTCAGTTGGCGTATTTAGTTTTTATCCACAATTCGTGGTCCGATGACTTCATTTGTCAGTATTCTCCAGGCGATCTCTAGTAGCTCCCTGGATATAGCGAACGAAGTCTCTATTTTAGGAGGAGAGGGTACAATGGCTTACCGTAAATTCCTGATACTGTTAACCCTATTTGCTGTGTTGGCTCTGTTCATGGCCGCCTGTGGTAGTAGCACAGAAGAAGCGGCGACCGAACCGGCCGTAGCTGTCGAAGAAGAAGCCGAACCGGTAGAGGAAGCCGAACCGGCCGAAGAGGAAGTGGCCGAAGAAGTAGAAGAAGGATGTGCCGGGACCATTACCCTCGGCGCAGCCGTCAGCGAGACCGGCAGGTACGCCCGTGAAGGTAAAGACACCCGCCAGGGATACAATACCTGGCTGGCCTGGGTAAACGATGAATATGGCGGCATTAAAGTCGGAGACGAATGCTACAATGTCGAGATCATCTTTTATGATGATGAGGGCGACGCCGATACGGCCACCAACCTGGTTGAACGGCTTATAACCGAGGATGAAGTTGACTACCTGTTGGGACCATACTCTAGCGGTCTGACCATGTCGACCAGCGCCATTGCGGAGAAATATGGCATGATCATGGTCGAAGGAAACGGCGCATCTGAATCCATCTTTGAGCGCGGCTTCCAAAACATCTTCGCCGTTCTGACCCCGGCTGGCAACTATACCCAATCGGCGCTTAAAGCATTGGCCGATCAGGGCGCGAAGTCTGTCGTCATTGCCTACGAAGACACGGCCTTTCCAACCTCGGTAGGCCTGGGCGCTCAACGATGGGCTGAAGAGTACGGCCTCGAAATCCTGGCCGTGGAAACCTATCCAGTAGAGGTCGCAGACGTAACAGCCATCATGACCAAATTCCGCGATCTGGATCCTGACGTCTTTGTCGGCGGTGGGCACTTTAACGACGCGCTGCTTTTTGTCAAGGCCGCCGAAGAGCTGGGCTTTTCTCCCGATGCCATGGTTATCACCGTCGGCCCCAGCAATCCGGACTTTGCCGCCGAGATTGGTAATGCTGCCAATTACATTCTCGGCCCGACTCAATGGGAAGCGACCATGAGCTGGGAGGACGAGTACTTCGGTACGCCGGCCGACTTTGCTGCTCGCTACGAGTCGTTATGGGGCGAACCGCCGACCTACCAGGCCGCCGAATCAACGGCCACGGCATTGGCGCTGCACCTGGCAATTGAGCAAGCGGGTAGCCTGGATATGGATGCGGTACGCCAGGCCTTGTTTGACCTGGACGAGGTCACTTTCTACGGTCCTATCAATTTTGACGAGACCGGTAAAAACGTGGCCAAACCGATGGGCACAATCCAAATTCAGGATGGTGTCATCAACGTAGTAGCTCCATCAGAAGCGGCCGTTACCGATCTGCAATTCCCGATGCCTCCATGGGAAGAGAAGTAATCCGTAGCGATTCATAGGAACACATAGAGTACCCCCGATGGAACTCGCCTGGGCCTCCATCCCAGGCGAGTTCCCCGGATTATCATGAACTGAATTCTCTTTTCTTCATCAAAATCATCTAAGGAAAGGGCAAATGGACCAATTTGCGCAGGCCGTCATTAACGGCATCATGCTTGGCGCTTTTTACGCTGTTATGGTACTGGGCTTCTCCATCATTTGGGGCGTTATGGGCGTCATCAACCTGGCCCATGGCGAATTCATTATGGCTGGGGCTTATACAACCTGGTTCCTAAACAGGCGCTACGGCTGGGAACCACTCTTGACCCTTGGTGTTGTCATCATCCTCTTCTTCGGGATTGGTTACCTTTTGCAGCGTTTTCTCATTAACCGCATCATCAACCGGCCCTTCCTCATCTCGCTGTTGGTGACATTTGGCCTGGCTATAATCATGTCCAACTCTTTCAAATTGGCCTTTACGGCGACCCCCCGTTCGGTTGATACTGTGTTAAGTGGGTTTTGGCGAGCCGGGCAGGTTACCATTCCAATTGCCAAGACAGTGATCTTAATCATCGCCTTGATCATGATGACTTTTCTACACCTATTTTTACAACGTACTCGCCTGGGCAAAAGCATTCGAGCTGCCGCTCAGAACCGGGAAGCCGCCCGCATCGTTGGCATTGTTATCCCCGTGGTTTATGCCCTAACCTTTGCCATCTGCATTGCCATAACCGCCGGCGCCGGAACGCTCATCAGCCCTATTCAACCAATTTTCCCCTTTATGGGATCGGTCCTTACATTAAAAGCCTTCGCGATTACGGCAATGTCAGGATTGGGTAGTATTCCCGGTGCTTTAGTTGGCGGGCTGGTGCTCGGCTTGATTGAAACATTCGTAGCCACTTATGTACCCGGTGTGGGCACCAACCTGGGCATTATTTCTTCCTATGTCATCCTGGTTGTGGTACTCGTGGTAAGACCACAAGGGTTGTTTGGCGGCTTAAAGCCGGCGGAGGCACACTAAGATGGCTCGTGTGCTCTCCGTGTGGCGGGACTATCACTTGGGGCGTTGGTCATTATTGCTGGTACTGCTGTTACTGTTAGCTTTACCCGTGGTCCAAGCCATCGCCCCAGAACGAAAGCTGGTTACTAATTCACTCCTCTTTTCCTTGACTCAATTGTTTATGCTGATTACCCTGGCCAGCAACTGGAATCTGACTGGAGGCTTTACCGGATACGTTGATTTTGGGCACGCCGTCTTTTTTGGACTTGGCGCTTATGGTACCGGGATTCTAATGGCCAAAGCCGGATGGCCTTTTGTGCCATCACTATTTGCCGGCGCCATTGTGGCCGTCATCTTTGCCTTGCTTATTGGTTCGGCCACCTTGCGTCTGAAGGGACCCTATTTCTCGATCGCCATGTTGGGAACCTTCGTCGCCATGCGCGAGATTGTGCGTGTGCTTAAGCCGTGGACTGGTGGCGGGACGGGATTGACTTTACCCCCCTATCTGAATCGACCGCTTTTCTATTACGTTACGCTTGCCCAAGTAATTCTCGTCGTCCTTTTTGTATCGTGGCTTATCAAGCGTACAGAATTTGGTAAATCGCTCATCGCTATTCGCGAGGACGAAGTCGGCGCCGAGATGCGCGGCATCAATACCACCTTGCACAAGATCACCATCTTCTGGATAGCCGCTTTTTCCACCGGACTGGTTGGCGGACTCTGGGCTTTCCAGAACACCTTCATTGATCCCGATATCATCTTTTTTCAATCGCGTACAGTAGATATGGTGATGATGACTATGCTTGGTGGACTTGGTACAGTCGCCGGTCCCGTCGTTGGGGCAACTGTCCTTTACTGGCTGCGGGACGTTATCTGGGCCAATTTCCTGCAGTTTCATCTGATCATTCAGGGCATTGTACTCATCCTGATTGTGCTGTTCTTGCCAGAAGGGATCATAGGGACGCTCAGCGATCGATCCGGCAGTACAAGCATCGGCCGTTTATGGGGACGCTACTTCACAAGCCAAGCGGATACAGATCCAGAGGAAGTGGAGGCAAGCACATGACGGCGAACGTTTCTGAACCCTTGCTAGCCGGCCACAATGTCAGCAAATATTTTGGTGGATTGGCCGCGCTCAGCAATGTCAACTTCGCCGTCTATCCTGGGGAGATCATGGGGCTTATTGGTCCAAACGGTAGTGGCAAGACGACCCTCTTTGATTGCCTCAGCCGCGTCCAAAATATCGACAGAGGTCAGATATTCTTCAAAGGTGAAGACATTACCAACAAGAAGCCGTTCCAGGTAGCACACATGGGACTGGCCCGCACTTTCCAGGTCATCCGCATCTACCGTAAACTTACCGTGTTAGAAAATATGTTGTTAAGCCGTCAATGGGGAGGCATGGGCGTTATGAAGTTGTTCCGCCAATACCCCAAGGCGATTGAAGAACGGGCGCGTGATCTAATTCATTTCCTGCTTCTTGACTCGGTCATTGAAGAACCGGCAGGTAATCTCTCTGGCGGCCAGCAACGTTTGCTAGAACTTGGCATGGCCTTGATGCCCGACCCAGATTTGATCCTATTAGACGAGGCCACCTCTGGTGTAAATCCTACCTTGATTGAAACAATTAAGGACCGCATCATAGAGTTGAACCAGCAACATGACAAGACTTTCCTGCTTGTCGAGCACAACATTCAGTTCATTGGCGATATGTGCAGCCGGGTTATCGTTTTGAATTACGGAGAGACGCTTGCTGAAGGAACACCAGACGATATCATGAACAACGAAGCGGTGATTGAAGCCTATTTTGGTGTGGATAGAGAGGACCATGAATTCGACGAGTGAACGGCCGCTTCTAGAAGTACAGGATATCTACTCTGGCTATCAGCCTGATTTCGACATTCTTAAAGGGGTCAGCCTGCACGTCAAGCCAACCGAAATCGTCTGCGTGATCGGACCTAATGGAGCTGTAAAATCCACCGTCTTTAAAGCATTGTACGGTTTTCTAAGCGTGCGCCAGGGGCGCGTGCTGTTTGATGACCGGGACATTACCAACATCCGCCCCCAGGATGCCTTAAAAGCCGGTATCACTATCGTCCCCCAATTGCGTAGTGTCTTCCCACAGATGACGGTATATGAAAACCTAGAAATGGGGATGTATCTGGAAAAAAACCAGGCCCGGATCCGTAAACGAATCAATTATATTTTTGAACTGTTTCCGCGATTAGGCGAAAGGGCCAAACAGAAAGCAGGCACGATGAGCGGCGGCGAGCAGCGAATGTTGGAAATTGGCCGATCCCTGATGTGGGAACCCAAGCTGATGTTGCTGGATGAGCCTTCGGCCGGACTCGCTCCGCTGATAACCAAAGCTATCTTCGGCAACATCCAGCATTTAAACCGGGAAATTGGCTTGACCGTGTTGATGATTGAACAGAATGCCCAGCAAGGTTTGAAGATAAGTGATCGTGGCTACGTGTTGGAACTGGGCCAGAATAGCTACGAAGGTACCGGCCAGGAATTGCTGGAAAACAAGGAGGTACGGCGGGCATTCCTGGGCAGACAGTAAGCCACAGCCGGTTATCAATAATCTAATAGTCGTGTTCAAGGGGTTTTCCGGCGAGCCAATCATGTTTGCCTTCAGCCACACACTCAATTTTTGTTCATTATCTTTAACCGCATGCACCGTCTCACCACTCCTTCTTCCAGACTATTCTACGGCTGGGTCAGCGTCGTAGTTTGTGGCCTGACACTGGTCGTGGCCTTTGGTGTGCGCCTTTCCTTTTCAGTCTTTTTTGTCGTCTTGCTAGATGAATTTGCCTGGTCGCGGGCCAACACCGCCCTAATTTTCTCCATCAACATGCTCGTTTTCGCTCTGTTTTCGACCCCGGCTGGCATGGCTTTGGATCGTTGGGGCGTTCGCCGCGTATTTGGAGTAGGTGCAGCCTTGTTGGGACTCGGCTTACTCCTTAGCAGCCGCATTCAAAGTCTGTCGCATCTGGCCATCACCTACGGCGTTATTGTCGGCCTAGGCATTACAGTCTTGGGTCTGGGACCGCAGGCGAGTGTGATATCCCGCTGGTTCGTACGTAAACGGGGCCTGGCCATTGGCCTAGCTTTTGCCGGAACTGGCTTGGGCGCGATGGTGCTGATACCGGCAACAGCCATCCTGGTTACGGGCATTGGCTGGCGGGGGACCTACGTGATATTGGCGGCCCTAGCGCTGGCGATGATTCCGGCGATTGTTTATTTTCTGCGGCTTTCACCAGCTAAGATCGGTCTATATCCAGATGGGGAAAAATCGTCACAGCATTATCCTCAAGATGCATCTACCAGATCACCCGGCGGCTGGAAAATGTCTGAGGTTGTGCGCTCGCCCGCTTTCTGGCTGGTGATTGTGGCCAGCTTGGGAGCTATTGGGCCGCTTCGAATGTTGACTGTGCACCAGCTAGCGGCGATTGAGAGCGCAGGCGTAGATCGGCTGTTTGCAGCTACGATCATCGGACTGACGGGAGCAATTACGACCCTGGCTTTCATATTCTGGGGAGGCCTATCCGATCGTATCGGCCGGCGCTTTGCCTATCTCCTGGGTTCGCTTTGTTTACTGGCTGCGATTGTCATCTTAGGCAACTTACAAGGCACAGAATCATCTGGTTGGCTCTTTGGTTATGCCCTGATGTTGGGCTTGGGCGAAGGATCGCGTTCTTTGTTGGTCACGGCCGTGGCCAGCGATCTGTTTCCCGGTAATGCGCTAGGCGCCGTAAATGGGGCTGTGGGTTCAGCATTTGGGGCAGGTGCGGCTCTTTTTCCCTGGCTGGCCGGCCGAATTTTCGATCAGTCGGGAAGTTATACAACAGCCTTTCAACTGGCAATGGTCGCGATATTAATTTCCACCGTAGCCTTCTGGCTTGCACCAACGCTTGCTCAAAAAAAATCCCTTAGCGAAACCTCCTGAGCCTGGTTTTCCCCGGCCATCATGAAGCAAGCCTCACCCTTATCTATTGAACCATCGGCCGAATCGACGGTGCATCCCTGGCCCTGTTTATCGTTACACGGATCTGACGTAGAGGAGGAATTCAGACAATCTCCTGCGTATTTCGGCGGCGACCAGACAACAGGTAGGCAGCTACAGCTCCACCGATAAATCCGAACAAATGCCCAAGCCAGGACACCCCATTCTGAAAGGGCAGGACACCCCAGATAATGCTCCCGTAAAATATAAATATCACGACAGCTAAGACAATGGCCCCCAGACTACGTTCGAAATAGGCTCTGGTCAATATAAACCCGAAAAAACCAAAGACAAGCCCGCTAGCCCCAATATGGATAGAGCCGGAACTGCCAAACAACCATATCCCGAGGCCGCTCACCAGCATCGTCACAATAACTACGGAAAAGAAATTAGACATGCCGCCTAACATCACAACCGCCCCCAAGATGATGAAGGGTAAGGTGTTAGCCAACAAATGACCAAATCCACCATGGAGAAAGGGCATAAATAGCACACCTCTTAAGCCGATCAAGGAGCGCGGCCGGACCCCAAAGGCATTAAGAGAGCCATCGAAGATAAGCCTATCTAGAATAGCTATAAACCAAATCGCCAGTACGAAACCGCCTAATACCAGGGCTGGCCTCTTCAACTTATTACTGACCGAAGCTCTATTTATCTGCGATTGCATGCCACTCAATCTATTCATTGTCCCATCCAGTTTACCATACCGTTGGCTCGTACTATGATCGCCAACAAAACTCACATATCTCATCACATCAATAGCGAGCCTCTAGCTGGTCAACACTCAGCCAGGGCACTAAGCCGGCGTACTACAAGATAGCAAGTAGAAAATATTTTTTTAGCCCTCACATCAATTTACGAAAGTTTTACCCTTTTGGTTTCAAGAAAGGCGATATTGTCTTGGAATTAGAGGATTGAATTGAAAAAAGCCGTAGCCTCTCGGAGGCCACGGCTCGTTCATACTTCTTCACTGTCAAGTGGATTCTATCAACATCCTAGCTCATCTGCTGTTTCATTGACAGAATCGGTTCTTCTGTCAACTCCGATTCGGAAGAACTTGAATCCTCGGTCTCAAATCCATACTGGGCTGCCCGGCTCATGGTTGTGGCCGTGCCTTCGTCTGATACTTGGCCATTCTCCTGCTGCCGGATGACCAGTGTCTCCCACATATTGCCTACTAACTGGCCGTCTGCGAAAACACCACCGCCTGAATTTCCCTGGACGACCACTTTGCCGTTTAAACTATTCATCCGGATAGCTGTTTGACCCTGGTAGGTCTCAGTCATTATTACGGAGACCGGTTCCACACTCACTTGCTCTGAAGACTCTGGTTGCCAGAAGGCGATTAATAAGGTTTGATTTTCCTGCAGTGCTTGTCCTTTGGCTACTGGAACGGCTGTCAATTGATTCTGTATCGCCTCTGGGGCGGTCAAAATCATCGTCCCGCCATCCCGATATTGAACCAGGCTGTAGAACCAGTCCCGGTCCAACTCCAGCAACAGGTCGCCAGCCGCGTTATGGAATTGAACCCGCTGCAACTTATTGGTCACCCGGCTCCAATGATCGTGGGTGACAATGTATTGCTGGGAACCATCCTGTACCAGCGTTCCTAATCCGTCACCTAATACATATTGCCGTTCATTCTGTGCCAAACTGTCGTTGCTGTCCTTTGCATACATGGTCATGCGAACTGTGGCATCTAATATTGTCTGCCGGGCGGCGGGGTCAACTGGTATGCTTGTCGCTTCGGCATTTTCTGTTTTGCTTAAGAAAGTGAATCCTGCTGCTGCGATTAAAGCGATTAAACTGATGAAAAAAATCTTCCGGGCCATTTCCCACCTCACTGTGCTTTGGCTGCTGTCGAATAACATGCCCAAAGCATCGCAGGAGCCCGTCACCGCACAGTCGTGGTAGCGTCAACGGCCGGAGTCGTATCATCAACGTTCCGTCAACAATTCAAATTGGTGGTTTTTCAGGAGGAAAATGGGAATGACTTGACTATAAAATCAGGTTTTTGGTGCTTTTTTGCAGCCTCAGTTTGGATCTTTGCCAAACCGTCAACAATTTCGCCAAAACCGTCAACATATGAAAATCGGCCGCAAAATTCATGCTGCAATGCAGGAATATTGGTTGACGTTCAATCGTCATCCACTCTGGAGCCAGGGCCAAACCGCCATCACCCACCGCGGGCAAGCACGATGGTCTTCCTTCACACGGTGGCAAATTTATTACGCAAGGTTACCCGTACCCGGCCGACTCTCAAGATTGGGGGCGGCCGGGTCCAACGTGCTATCCTGCTGGGTCATCGTTACAATCATGCTTCCGTAGGCACAACCGGGGCATGATGATGACACGAGAAGGTAACTCCCAACGCGTTTTGGTCTGGCTACCACCCATAGCTTGGGCTGGATTTATCTTCTTTGTCTCCGCCCAACCCAAGGAAACCTTTGAGAAATTAGGCCTGTCCGGCTTATTACTCTCCATCGCCGGACATCTGGTCGTCTACTTTGTGCTTATGAGCTTGCTGGTGCTGGCCTTTCGCTTCGGCAGTAACGCGCCGCAAAAATGGGCTTACGCTCTTTCCTTCCTATTGCTCGCTCTCTATGGCCTGTCAGACGAATATCACCAGTCCTTCGTACCCGGCCGCACGGCCACCATCGTCGACTGGATCGTTGACCTTATTGGGGCGGGAATGGCCGGGATTGTCTTATTCCGTTGGGAAAAACGCCGGAAAATCCCCAAAAGTTAAGTGACTGAATCGCCGGAGATCACTCTTCAGTAGTCTTATTAGAAGGAAAGGTTGCCGGCCGTTTCTGGCGCAACCCCTCCACCCCAGCCATCATATCCTCGGAGAAAAAGCCTAACATCTCAAGGGCTAAGGAGTGATCGAAGATGGGGCCGGCCTGCAGCAACCACTGGTTAAGCGTTCGCTTAGTGAAGCGAATGGCCTGGCGCGGGCCATTGGCCAGATCGGTGGCTACTTCCAGGGCTTTGTCTAACAATTGATCGTCGGGCACACAAAAGCTCACCAGACCAATGCGCTCCGCCTCCTGTCCACTGACAAAATCCGAAGTCATCAAATAATACTTGGACTTGGCCATACCACAGAGTAAGGGCCAGATGATGGCCGCGTGATCGCCGGCCGCTACCCCCATGCGCACATGCCCGTCGGCCAGTCGGGCACCTTCACCGGCAATGCTAATATCGGCCAGTAAGGCCACCACCAACCCGGCGCCTACAGCCGGTCCATTGATGGCCGAGATAATCGGCTTGCTACAGCGCAAGATGTTATAAACCAAATCACGGGCTTCATCCAAAATACGGACGATCTCATCGTAGTTCCGGTAAGCATCTTCCACCAGCTTCAGATCACCGCCGGCCGAAAAAGCCCGCCCCGCCCCGGTGACCACGGCCACGTGGACGGTTGGATCAGCATCGATCGTCTTCCATACTTCGACAAGTTCTGTATGCAACCGGGAATCGGCCGCGTTTAACACTTCCGGTCGGTTGAGGGTCATCCATAAAATATGAGGCTCCCGGCGCTCAAAGAGGATATGCTGGTAATCGCTATAGTTCATTGCCGCCCTCCGGTTATAACAAATTGATCACTGTGTTTGCCAATTGTGCGCTGACAAGCCACAATGATCAACAATTACACATAAACGGTCGGGCCTATCCAAGCAGAACAGCCGCCGCCCGGTCAGGCGTCGATTTGATGTTTAGTTGACGGGATACTGGTTATTTGATTAAGGAACGACTCGCACCCCATGCCAAAAAGCCACATAGCCTTCGACTCTCTTGGCCGCGTCGCTGGGTGAAGGATAGAACCAGGCTGCATCACGATTCACATCCCCGTTCACCACAACGTTATAGTAACTGGCTGTTCCCTTCCATGGACATACTGTGTGGCTACGGCTTTCTTGGAAAAATTCAGCTTTAATTGCCTCTGGCGGAAAATAGTGGTTACCTTCCACAATGATCGTTTCATCACTTTCCGCAAGAATCTTATCGTTCCAGATTGCTTTCAATTCTGTGTCTCCTTCTCACCTACCTCTAACAAAGCTCAGTCGCCTATCTACAGCAGGTTATTCTCGTTCTACATCAGTAATATAAACCGCATCCTCGAATCCAACTGTAAGAAGTCTGACGTATATCGGCTGGCAAAGAGAGATAGCTTACAGTTCGCTAACAGTGCTAGCGATAATCTAAGCCACAACAACTTAAACAACTTTCAAGTAAACCACTCAGGCAAAGCATCGGCCACTCTTCATATCAAAGAAGGTTAACTTCTATCTTCAGTCGCCAAAAAGATTTCATCCGAGCGAGGAACAAAGATAAGATGACCATTTCGCCAACAAAAATCCAGCCAAACCCAGTTCAGGCCAAACACGATGCCGATTATGTGTTTTATGAACTAACCCGCAGCATTTGCCCTATCTGTCGTCGGGTTATCGATGCCCAGGTTCTCTTACGAGACAACAAAGTCTATATGCGCAAACGCTGCCCTGATCATGGTCCTTTTGAAGCCCTCATCTATGGCGACGCCGAGGCCTACACATCACAAAGCAAATACAATAAGCCGGGCACCATTCCCATGAAATATTCGACTGAAGTGGTCAACGGTTGCCCCCACGATTGTGGTTTATGTCCCGATCACCAGCAACATGCCTGCGTGGGCATTATCGAAGTAAACAGCGCCTGTAATATGGATTGCCCGCTTTGTTTTGCCGAAGCCGGGGCCGGCTTTAATCTGAGTCTGGAGGATGTGGAAGGCATATTGGACCACTTTGTGGACACCGAAGGATCTCCAGAAGTTGTCCAGTTTTCTGGCGGTGAGCCGACTATTCACCCCCAGATCATACCCATGCTCTGGGCTGCCAAAGAGCGTAATATTCGCCACGTGATGCTTAATACCAATGGTAAACGCATCGCTACCGATGATGATTTCCTGGCTGAGCTAGCCGAGATCAAGCCCTCCATTTACTTTCAATTCGACGGCTTTGAAAGGGAGACCTATCGAACACTTCGGGGTGAGCCAGATATCCTTGACGAGAAGCTTCGCGCCCTGGAGCGCTTAGGAGAAGCTGGCTGCCCGGTCGTCCTGGTGCCGGCCGTCGAACGTGGGGTAAATGATCATGAAGTCGGCCGTATCCTCGAATTCGCTTTGGAGCATCCGGCCGTGTTTGGCATCAATTTTCAGCCCGCATTTCACAGTGGCCGCCACGGTAAGCACGATCCCATGCAACGCATGACCAATCCCGACGTGCTCCGGCTGATAGAGGAGCAGACCAGTGGCTTATTCCAGACGACCGACTTCATACCGGTCCCCTGCTGTTTCCCTACTTGCAACTCGGTTACCTATGCCTATATAGAAGAGGGCCAGGTTACCCCCTTAACCCGCCTGCTAAACGTAGACGAGTACCTGGACTACATCAGCAACCGGGCCTTACCCGACGTCATGAGCCCCGCCGTCCAGACCGCCTTGGAAGGTCTATGGTCATCCTCGGCCGTCCCCGGTTCGGTGAAGGCTATGAATGACTTTTCCATCTCCTGTGCCGCTTGTGGCATCGATTTGGATTTGGGTCTGAATTTACCCGGCACCATGTTCATGGTCATGCTGCAAGACTTCATGGATCCCTGGACATTCAATCAAAAAAATGTGATGAAATGCTGCAAGGAGATCTTGCTGCCCGATGGCAAACAGATCCCTTTCTGCGCCTACAACAGCGTCGGCTATCGCGAGCAAGCCAAAGGCCAGCTTACCGCACGTCAGCGAAATAGGGCTAAGGCTAAAGCCCAGGGCTTACCTTTCGAACCAACTCCTCTAACTTTCTCTTTTCATAATGGCAAGCCGTCAACCAAATTGAACGGCCAATAGAGATAGCAGAAATCCTATTCGCTGATTTCTAGGCCAACATAGTCATCTAGTTTATCCGGCGGGACGGTTACCTCGAACCAAACTAGTTTCCAGCCATCGCTGTCTTCTGCAAGTACGGCTTGTAAAATACCATCATACT
>PVMK01167226.1_pt1 | contig 15825 bp, 10 predicted proteins | sample 1853481 | NCBI WGS metagenome assembly PVMK01 (sample SAMN08533507, study PRJNA380276) | Marine sediment metagenome, whole genome shotgun sequencing project.
ACTTTAGTCAGCCCAGCACCGGTGGCGGTGATCTCCATGGGCGAGCCGATCGTTTTGATACTGCCATCTAGTAAGATAGCCACCCGGTCTGACATTTCTTCGGCCTCGGCCATGTCGTGAGTTGCAAGAATGATAGTCGTTCCTGCCGCCTGCTGTTCGCGCATGATATTGTGCAGCTCGACACGTGAGGCAACGTCTAACCCGGCAGTGGGCTCATCCAAGAACAATACGGCAGGGTCATGGGCGAGCGCCAGGGCAAGCGCCAGACGTCGTTTTTGGCCGGTAGAGAGCTGGTGATATTGTGCTTTCCTCTTCTCTGCCAGACCCAAGCGATCCAGCAATTTGTAGTTCGGGTCGACTCCGTGATAAGCGCAGAAGAATTTCATCGCCTCGTTCACCGTAATGTTATCTGGCAGCCCCGAAGCTTGCAGCTGGACACCAATCTTGCCTCCAAGCTTATGAGACTCACGCGTCGGGTCAACACCTGCCACCCGCAAGGTGCCGCTGTCGGGAGAGCGTATTCCTTCCAGGCTTTCCAAAGTGGTGGTTTTACCAGCACCGTTAGGACCCAGCAGGCCAAATATCTCACCCTGATGGACATCAAAGCTGATGCCTTCTACAGCGACGAAATCACCGTAGGTCTTGCGGAAATCTCTTACTGAGATTACTGAATCATTCATAAGATTATTCTCCTCTTAGGTTAGCAATTCCGATCTACAATGATTTTGCCATCGTAGAGCGTGTTTTTCTACCTTGTCATTCTTCTTTCTGCAGGGCAGCTACAGAAAGTGTAAAGAGCCCAATTGATAATAGGGTTACCTGGGTGCCGATGTCAGCAGCTTCCGGGAAAAAACCCAGGACAATGCTGACAACAGACATACCGACTGCGACTGCTTTCAAGACGAGGGTGATAATTCGTTGTGTGTTTTCCATTTTATAAACTCCTTTAATATTGGTGTTGATTGGATCAGGACTTACCTTCTGAGTTTGATACATCTTGGGTAACCGAAATCAGGGTCAGGTTCATATCCCTAATTTTGAGTAGGATACTGTGTAGAGCAGCCTGGTCGGGAAGTGGACCTGAGAGGGTAGTAATACCGTCACTCTCATGAGTAAAGATCAGTCCCTCAAACCACTCACTCCAGCGATCCTCAAGGCGTCCCTTGATCTTTATCTCGCAGATAATGGGACTGGATTTTTGATAATCATCATCCATAGAATCTCCATAGTCGAATTTTCATCAGTTGGAAAGCATCTTGTGTCTGGTCTTTCATATTTGGAATATACAAAATAAAGTGATGAAATGGCATCAACACATGTGATGATTGAGGTGATGATTTGTTATGGTAATTAGATAAAAGGAGAAGGACCAAAAAGCCCTACCTGGAAGTATCTATACTGACCCAAATCCAGGTAGGGCTGAATAAAAATTGTGATGATAATGGGTTAATAAAGGTTGAGTTCTTCATCTCTGTGGACAGCCGCCCGGCGATTACTCACGCCCAGCTTGGTGTAAATGCTTTGAGTATGGGAACGCACTGTACTCAAGGCGATCATCAGCTGATCGGCGATTTCTGGCCCAGATAACTCTGTCTTGAGCAAGTGTAGAACTTCCAATTCTCTTTCACTGAGGGGTTCGAGGAGAGAAGTGACAGAAGGTGGTTCCACTGGGACATTATCTGTTTCAAATGCCGCCAGTAATTTAGAGACATAGTCGGGTGCAATACCCCTGGTTTCAGCTTCACGCAGCAAGGTTTCCATCGGGTCGCCCTCGTCCACAAAAATCCGCACATAACCTTCTGGTTTAGCCGAGATCAATGCCTGTTCAAGCGCGAGCATTGACTTATCCCTTTCTCCTCCTGCCTGGTGAGCCAATGCAAGGAGAATATGCATCTCTGTTAACCTCCCAAACCACCCGGCTGCTTGCGCGGTATCCATCATACGAGTTAGTAAATCAACAACCTCAATAATTGCGCCGCGAGCGATGAGCACGCGGGTAAAAATCATCAATTCGCCAATCCGTTGGTAATTGATCTCCCCCACAGGATCGAGACCGGTGTTCATTGCCCAACGGTTAGCTTCATCTACATGACCCTGAGCAACCCACAGTGAAGCCCGGTGTGATTCCACTGCAGGTATCACCAATGCAGGATTGCCCTCCCCAAGCTCTGCCAGTTCATCCAGGGCAGCGAATGCTCCCTCCCAATCTCCCTGTGCGGCCCTAATCCCTGCCAGCCCTGTGTATGCATGTACAAAAGCTTCCAAGAACCCCCAAGGCTTCGCCACGTCAATGCCTTCTTGAAGGTGGTCAAGGGCAGCCTCAAGGTCATTTTGCTCGTACAGCAGGTTGCCCAACTCTGCATGCATCAAGCCAGACATTGGTGAGCGTTCCCCCGCCATCTCTTGAACTAATTTCAATCCCCGCCGGCAGGTATTCACGGCCTGGTTTAGATTACCCTGCATGGATTGCACAATTGCCAGATGCCCCAGGCTTCCGGAAACAATGTGCACATTTTCCCGCTCCCGTCCCAATGCTATGGCCTGCGAAAGTGCTTCATCTGCCTGGCTGAGTTTTCCACTGATTTTGTATGCTAATCCCAGGATAAATAACACTACACTGCGCGAATCTTTTGGCTGGTTGTAAAGGTATGGTCTCTCTTCATGCTCTAGATAGGGTAATACTAGCTGAGAGAGTTTGAACACCTGGGGGATATCGCCTCCTTCAATGGCCAGCTCGATGCGTAATACTGCGATCTCAACCAGCGCGCCTTGAACCGCGAGGTCAATCTTCTCATCTCGATCTTGTCCAGAGAATAGTTCAGCCATTTTAGCGCCCAGCGATCCTTCGATGAGCTGTAAACAGTCTTCAGCTTCACCAGGATGACCCATTGACACCCATGCCCAGGCCATTATCATGCAGAACCTTGGATGGGATGCGACCAGATCGCGAGGAAGTTCACCCTGCCACTTCAAGAGCAGGCTTTGCTGGCTTTGCATGAGCAACTTACTTGATCCAAGTTCAATCAGCCGAATCACATCATCGTAATCCTCAGCTGCTAGGGAATGTTCCACTGCTTCGACGAGGAAATCATGCTTTTCGTACCATTGGCTGGCGCGCTGGTGCAGATTGTTTATCTCTTGGGAGTTTGTTGCTTCCCCAAGACGTTGGCGCAGCAAATCCACAAATAGATGATGATAGCGGTACCAATGACGTCGATTGTCCAATGGCACAATGAACAGATTTGCCTGGTCTAATATCTCGAGAAGTTCTTGTCCGCCTTCTTGACCGGTGACTGCATCGCAGAGTGATCCGGTCATGCGGTTGAGAATTGAGGTTTGCATCAAGAAGTCCTGTGTGCCTCTGGGCCGCTGCGCCAGCACCTCATCGACCAGGTAGTCGACGATATAGCGATCGTCACCGGTAAAAGCTGAAATGAATCCTGCAGCGTCATCCGTATCCTGAATGGAGAGTGCAGCCAGGTGCAACCCGGTTATCCATCCTTCAGTGCGGGTTTCCAGGGAAAGGACATCATCTTCAGATAACTCCAGCCCCATACGATGATTTAGAAACCTGGTCGCCTCCTGGGTCGTGAAGCGAAGATTTTCTGCGCGCAATTCGGTTATCTGGCCTTTTGCTCGCAAACTGGGTATCGGTAATAATGGATCAGAACGGCTGGTGATGACAAGATGTATATTTGGTGGCAGATGGTTAAGCAAGAATGTCAGTGCATCGTGAACTGCCTGGGCTTCTATTACGTGGTAATCGTCGAGAACCAGAACAAAGTCTTGTTCGACAGCAGCTATTTCATTAATCAATTCCGTCAGCACTGATTCTATGGCTGGTGGTTGTGGGGCATTGAGCATAGCTTGGACAGTTTCACATATACCCGTATTAATGGTCTGCAGCGCAGCAACAAAATAAACCAGAAAGCTGGTTTGATCATTATCCCCCTCATCCAAAGACAACCAGGACACAGGAAGGTCTAACTTCCCGACCCAATCGCTAAGCAAGGTGGTTTTGCCGAAGCCAGCAGGAGCGGATATGAGGGTTAGTTTGCGATTTAAGCCCGCATCCAGTCGCTCTACCAATCGTGGTCGCGAAACCAGATCCGACCGAGGTGCGGGGATGTAAAGTTTGGTGGTAAGGAGGAGAGTGGGCGCCAAAATTTTCCTTTGTTGATCGACAAAGTGGGATTATTGGATAGAATGAGAACTTTATAGTATCACGCCTTCATATTGACGAACCACTTCTGCAATTTATCGAACGTAACAAGTTTAGGAGCAAATCAAGTTGATATGCCTAAAGGGAGATTGACGAAGAGATAAACCATTCAGTGAGAAATGGATTCAAAAAAAGTTGTTTACTTTAGTCGCTCTAAGTATTCTGGCAGCTGGTTCAATCGCTCCAGTTCCGCGTATTCGAGTTCACTAATTTCCTCCTGACTGGCATTTTCATGAAACCAGGACTGTTCATTCGGGACATAAATGGCCTGCCCACCGATCTTGAGCACGGGCAGGATATCCGAGCGCAGAGAATTTCCAACCATCAGAAAATTGGCGGGATCGAGATTGTATTTCCCCAGGACTGCCCTGTAGGTGGAAACAGATTTTTCCCCGACCACTTCGAGAAAATCAAAATAATGGGATATGCCTGAGATCCTGATCTTGCGTTCTTGTTCGAACTGATCCCCTTTTGTGATCAGCATCAGATCATAATCGCTGGATAAACTGTCCAGTGTTGCTTCCACGCCATCCACCAAATCAACCGGGGCTGTGAGCATCCTTTTAGCGATGGTGATGACTTTGTTGATCTCTTCCGCTGTAACCTGACCATCTGAAACTTGGGCAGCGGTTTCGATCATCGACAGGGTGAAGCTCTTAATCCCATACCCGTAATATTCAATATTTGCAACCTCGGTTTGATCCAACCAGGCTTTAATCTCTTGCGGGTCTCGGTAATCTGCCAGGATATGACTAAGTTCTTCCTTCGCCTGGTGATACAGGACTTCGTTGTGCCACAGAGTATCGTCAGCATCGAAACCAATTACTTCGATCATAAACTTGTTTCCCCTGGTTAATTGTTAGTCTCAAATTGATGTTTGGCCGCGTCTTGGAAAATCGTGACATATTGTAATATACATCTGTCGAGAGTTGGTTGAAGATTGAGCATAAATGATGTGGAATAAGCACAAAAAATCAGAAGCTCTTTTTGATCCCAATAAGATCTGATTACAGTTTGGATTATCCCTTGTATAATTTAGTGGATTATTACTTCGGATATTGAGTGTTCATAAAACCACCGTTTGACAACCACGAGGATATTGAGCATGCGTGAAATCTTCTACCCAGCTTCTGTAGCAGTGATTGGAGTATCAGCCAAGCCAACCAATTTGGCCCGCAATATTGTCGCCAACCTGGTGGAATATGGGTTCAGCGGCATCGTCTACGCTGTAGGACCCAGCGGTGGCATGATCGAGACCCGGCGCATCTACCGTGCCGTGGGAGATATTCCCGATCATGTCGACCTGGCAGTCATCCTGACCCCTGCCCAAACAGTACCAACAATATTAGAAGAATGTGGAAAAAAAGGTATCCGCTGGGCGATTATTGAGACAGCTGGCTTCAGGGAGTACACGGAAGAAGGGCAGCGTTTGGAGAATGAGCTCTCCGAAATCGCTGCAAAATATGGGATCCAGTTTGTGGGTCCGAACTGTATTGGGGCGATCAATATGGAAAACGGTTTTTGTGTCCCATTCCCGCGCCTGACGAAATTCGTCAAGCAGGGCGACGTTTCCATGATTACCCAGAGTGGCGGGGTCGGCATGAGCGCATTGAATTTGATGGCTAACGAGGGACTTGGATTAAATAAATTTGTCTCGGTGGGCAATATGCTCAACATCGATGCCGAGGATATGCTTGAGTACCTGATCACAGACGAGGGCACCAGCCTGATCTTCATGTACCTGGAGAGCATCCGCGATGGCCGCAGGTTGATGGAGATCGCCAAGAAATCACCCAAGCCGGTGGTGATCTTCAAAGCCAATATCGGTGAATTGGGAAAGAATATCGCCCAATCTCACACCGCCTCGTTGGCGAGCGATGACAAGATCGTTGAAGCAGCCTTTCACCAGGCGGGAATCGTCCGGGTAAACTCCGCCACCACAGTAGGCAACAACTTGAAAATATTAAGCCTACCGCCAATGAGGGGCAAGAACCTGGCCATCGTTTCACGATCGGGAGGGCATGCAGTGATCGCAGCGGATGCCACTGAGCTGGCAGGATTTAACCTGGGACACTTTCCTGAAAGCTTCCTGCGCGAGATCGAGGGGCATTTCAGGGCTTCGGTGATTCGCTTGACCAATCCCCTAGACCTGGGTGATTTATTTGATCTGAATGTTTACGCTGAAATCTTTGAGAAGACTCTCCAGCTGGATGATGTGGATGGTATTGTTTTTCTGCATACATCTTTGTCTGAAATGGAAAACCAGACCAGCCGGAAACTCCTAGATCGCATGATCGAATTGGTGGAGAAATACGATAAGCCAGTTGCGTACTACATTTCAGCCGCGGCGGAAGAAGTAAACTACTTGAAGCAGAATTATGACTTCCCAATCTTCACCCAGGTCGTTGAGACGATTCGCGCTTTGGAGATGAGCCACCGATACTATGTGCAGAGCGCGAAAATCCATGCTAAGTCTGAGACACCAGTATATAAAGTTGACCGCGAGGAGGCCAGAAAGATAATTTCACTGGCAAAGAATGAGCAGCGGGATTTGTTGATCTCAGAAGCGATCCAGGTATTGGAGCATTATGGGATTCCCACCGTGCCCAGTGCGATCGCTCAGACTGTGGAAGAAGCCCGTATTGCGGCTGAGGATCTTGGCTTCCCGGTAGCTATGAAAATCATCGCCGAGCAGATTTCACACAAGTCTGATGTTGGCGGAGTACAGCTAAATCTACGGGACGGCCCGGCTGTGGTAGAGGTCTTTAACGAGATGTTGTCGAATATTCACCAGGCGTATCCCGAAGCTGAATTGGATGGCGTATTAGTGCAGCCCATGGTTTCTGGAGGCCGGGAGCTGATATTGGGCGGGCGGCACGACCCGCAATTTGGACCGGTAGTATTGGTAGGCCTGGGAGGCATATTTGTCGAGATATTCGAGGAGTCACAGGTGCGCGTGGCACCGCTTTCACAGCGTACAGCCGAAGAAATGCTCGAAAAACTGCGCGGCTACCAGATTTTAGCCGGCGCACGCGGGCATAAGCCTGTCGATATTGATGCGGTGGTTGAGACCCTGCTGCGCTTGTCCCAATTGTTAGTTGATTTTCCAGAGATCAAGGAATTGGATATCAATCCCCTGCGCGTTTTTCATGCGGGCGAAGGCTGTAGTGCATTGGATGCACGCATTATTTTGGATGGCGGCAGTGAGGCAAGTTAATTCCCCGAAATACCTGCTGCACAACAATCAAAACGAATATGAGCCGCGCCATTGATTTTCTATGGAGAACTTCATGTTGTTGTGACCCCCAGTAAAAATTAAAATGGCCAAAAGATCGGCAAGACCAGCATCACTACTACCAGTACGACTAATGTGAGCGGCAAGCCAACTTTAATATAATCACGAAATCGATATCCCCCAGGTCCCATGACGAGGAGATTTGCAGGATGAGCAACGGGACTCAAGAAGGCCGCGGAAGCGGCAATCGCGACGGTCATCGCCAGAGGATAAGGGGAGACTCCCAGATCACCAGCGGTGTTAAGCGCAATTGGTGCCACCATTACTGCCACAGCCGGGTTGGGCATTACCTGGGAAGCCAGCGAAGTCAGGATAAACAATCCGGCCATCACAACCATTGGCCCGTAGACGCCGAGCAGGTTCACCATCCCGGTCGCCACAAAGCTGGCAGCGCCGGTTTTTTGCAAGGCGATTCCTAACGGGATCATACCGGCGATCAGGAAAACGGCTTTCCACTCAATAGCCCGGTAAGCTTCATCCATGGTCAAACAGCCGGTTAAGACCATCAACACCACTCCCACCACAACCATGATGGCGATCGGCACCAGGCCAAATATCACCGGCAGGAGCACGACCACCATGATCAAGACTGCCAGGAGCGCTTTATTGGTACGGGGTGCCTCTTGAGCCTCCTCGGTTAATACCAGGAAATCCTGATCACTTCCCAACAGTTGAATTCTTTCCCGGGCACCGTGGAGCAGCAGCGCGTCGCCAAAGCGGAGTGCCATCTCACCCAGATTTGAGTAGTAGGCGTTCCCTTCCCGCCAGATTGCTAAGACGCTGAGGCCGTATTTGACCCGGAAGTGTATCTCGCGTAAGGTCTTGCCAACCAGGGTGGTATGGGGAGAGAGCACGGCTTCCACCAGACCGACTTCTGCAGATTCGAGTTCGCTCAGTTCAGGTGGTAGATCGGATTCAATCTGAAGGGTCTGTAATCCATCCACAGTGAGCAAATCCTCCCGATTTCCTTTCACCAGCAAAGTATCTCCAGATTGCAAACGCTCATCCGGGTTGGGCATTAAATGAGTTTTCTCCTGGCGGATAATACCCATCACCCCCAATCCAAAGGCATCGCCCAGCCTGCTCTCGGTCAGGGTTTTCCCGACCAGCACTGAATCCTCGGGAAGGCGAACTAATATCAACCGTTCTTCCAGCTGGTAAACCTGGGTCGCCTGGGGAGGCGAGAAAATAAAATCTTTCTGTTCCCGAAAGGTATCGAGACGGGATTGCTCACCTTGAACCAGGAGAATATCTCCCGCTTGTAAAGGGATAATTTCAAGGTTGGTGCGCAAGCTTGTTTCTCCGCGCCGGATTGCGAGAACAATCAAGCCAAAGCGGTTACGAAAGTCGATCTGGCGCAGGGTGCGGTTGATAAAGGAAGACTCTTCCGAGAGCTCCATCTCAACCAGCTGAATTTCTGCTGAGGTTAATCTTTCAAGAGCAATTTTTTCATCCTCGATAACTAAATGCTGTTTATCATGAAATTCGGTCAATTGGTCAAGAGGCCCTTCTACCAGAAGCCGGTCACCAACCCGGAGAACAGTATCCGCAGACGGTGCCAACTGCGTATGACCATCATGGATGATGGCAACCACGTTCAATCCCAGGATCGAACCCAGCTTACTTCTCCCCAAAGTTTTTCCTGCCAGGTTGGAGTCATCCGGCAGGTAAACTACGACCATGCGATCCTTGAGGTCGTAAAGGTCTTCGTAGTCTGCCTGCATACCCTCGGCAGTTTGACGGCTGATATCGCGCTTAGGCAGCAGGCGGCGACCCAGCAGGAAAATGAATAATACCCCAGCTGCGAGCACAAAAATACCAACCGGGGTATAGTCAAACATGCCAAAGGGTTCAAGATTGGCTGCACGCAGCGCTTCGCTGATCAAGATGTTTGTAGGGGTACCGATCAAAGTGGTCAGCCCTCCCATCAGGGCAGCAAAAGCCAGGGGCATTAACAGCTTGGAAGGGGGAATTTTGGTGCGCTTGGCGATGTCGATCACTACTGGCAGGAAAAGGGCCGCAACCCCGATCGAGTTCATAAATCCAGATAGAACACCAACTATCAGCATGATCAGCAAAACCAGGCGTGTCTCGCTGCTGCCCGCCAAACCCAGGACGTGGTGCCCGATTGACCCGGCAACCCCTGTCCTGGCTAACCCGGCACTGAGGATCAACACCGCCCAGACAGTGACCACCGCGGCGCTGCTGAAACCGGAGAGCGCCTCTGCCGGGGTCAGGATTCCGGTCAGGGCCAGACTGACCATGACCAGCAGGGCAACCAGGTCCACCCGCACCCTTTCGGTAAGGAATAATATGACTGCGAAGGCAGTGATGGCAAAAACGATGGCGATATCGAGGATCATGTGAGCAAATAGATTATTCTAAATTCGCGGATAATATTATTCTACCTCGATAGCTATGTGCTTTCTGGTTGGATATATTTGATCTTGAAAACGAATATATTGGTATGGAAGTTATTTTATGAAAGCAGTAGCTCCCGGTACCTTGGACAATAAAACTAATTATGGGTTCTCGAGAGGGTTTATTCCCCACCTGTAATTTCTTTCATAAAGAATTTATCCCGGAATTTACGCAACACAAAGGTGATGAGCACCAAAACGATCACGGTGTTCAGCCAGCGTCCATCCCAGGTCTTGGTCACTATGATTTCGGATTGGGGGGTGGTTGAATCAACATCAGATGAAATCAGATAAGTGAGCTGGGCATCAACCATATATCGTTGATCGGAAACCCAGCGATAGAGCTCGTTGCGTACTTGCATAAGGTGGTCATAATTCCCATATGAGAGATGGCGACCATCATTGCGGTTGAACTCCAAGCGCGCTGCGTATCCTTTCCCCAAGCTGGGATCAGCCAAGCTCCACCCGCCCTGAGAATGATATTCAACCCAGGCGTGACCATGATCCGGGAATACAGAACTGCTGATCTGCGGCAGTGAAAAATATTCGTCAGGAAGTATTGTCCCTATGGTCATTTGAGCGGGTATGCCTGTCGCGCGGCAGAGCGCGACCATCAACCTGGCGTATCCCAAACAAGCACACACTCCGGATCGAAGAGCTTCTAGAGCCGAAATATTCGATTCCTGGCAGTTCTCTTCCGGATAAATGAGATGCTCGGCTGTGAACCTGTAAATCTGATACGGATCGTTTGATAGCTGTGATGCCGTATCGATAATTAGAGGGTGACCGGATTCAATTCCGTTTTGAGGTAAGGTTTGAGCTTTGGCTACTGGAGCATCCCAGGATACTTTTCCTTGGGGAAGGATGACATCGTATTCGATCCTGACTTCAAACTCTTGCCCTTCTTTTGCACCCCCCCACAAGCGGTATGCATCGACATAAGTATAGGGTGTCTTCTCCAGATCACCATTCCATTCGACATTGACATTCTCTATAGTCTGATAAGGACCGGTCTGGGGGAGAATGATCCCAAATTTGATGCTGGTCGGTTCATGCAAGATTGGAATAGAGTGCTTTTCAACGACGTGGTAATGGATTGAAGCTGGTAGCCAAAGGTAGGCACTGAACAGAGAAACAGCAATGATCGCGATACACAGAATTAGAGTTACCCCCCTGGAAATATACTTCTTCAATATATTGGTGGTTGTGGATTGCGATGTCATATTGGCAAGACTTATCAGTCACCGATAGAAGCGGGAGCCAGATTGAAGAAGGGAGCGATGTCATGATGAAGTCAAAGACTTTAGCAGTTTGTCATTTAGTCGTATTCAAAAACCCGTTGTATCTCTTATCCAACCTGATTATACAACTATAGTTGTATAATTTTTCACGAACAAGGCAAACAATTACAAATCATAAGAGGCAGTATGAAAATCGCGATTGTTACAGATGACGGTATCACAATAAGTCAGCATTTCGGTCGGGCAGGAAGTATGCAGTGTACACAGTGGATGATGGCAAAATTCTTCAACGGGAATTCGCGATCTGGAAAGTTTCTCGCATATCATCTTGCTAGTCTTTCAGCTATAAGGCATCCCTGGTTTCCCCTCAATCATTTGGGGCAGTAAATAAAAGGTTTTCCCTGGCTGAAGAGCCGCATCATCTCATATCGAAAGGCATCTCGCAGCCTGCTCTCGGTAAGTGTTTTCCCCGCCAGTGTTGAATCCTCGGGGAGTCGAACCATCATCAAGCGTTCTTCAAGCTGGTAAACCTGGGTCGCCTGAAGAGGCGAGATAATAAAATCTTTCTCTTCTCGAAAGGTATCGAGATGGGATTGGTCGCCTTGAACCAGCAGCTTATCTCCGGCTTGTAAGGGGATAATTTCAAGGTTGGTACGCATGCTCGATTCTCCACGGCGGATAGCAAGAACGATCAAGCCAAAGCGATTGCGAAAGTCGATCTGACGCAGGGTGCGGTTGATCAGGGATGACTCCTCCGAGAGCTCCATCTCAACCAGTTGGATTTCTGCTGAGGTTAATCTTTCAAGAGCAATTTTTTCATCTTCGATAACTAAATGCTGTTTATCATGAAATTCAGTCAATTGGTCAAGGGGTCCTTCTACCAGAAGCCGGTCACCTATCTGGAGAACAGTATCCGCAGACGGTGCTAACTTCGTTTGACCATCATGGATGATGGCGACCACGTTCAATCCCAGGATCGAACCCAGTTTACTCTTCCCAAGAGTTTTTCCTGCCAGGTTGGAGTCATCCGGCAGGTACACTACAATCATGCGTTCCTGAAGCTCATACAGGTCTTTGTAGTCCGCCTGCACTCCTCTGGCAGTTTGACGACTGATATCTCGACTGGGCAGCAGACGGCGGCCGAGCAAGGCAATGAACGCGACTCCGGCTACCAGCACGAAAATTCCAACCGGGGTGTAGTCGAACATACCGAAGGGTTCCAGGTTTGCAGCGTGCAGTGCTTCACTGATCAAGATATTTGCAGGTGTACCGATCAAAGTGGTCAGGCCTCCCATCAGAGCCGCAAAAGCCAATGGCATTAACAGCTTGGATGGGGGAATTTTGGTGCGCTTGGCAATATCGATCACTATTGGCAGGAAAAGAGCCGCAACCCCGATCGAGTTCATAAATCCAGAAAGTACACCAACCATCAGCATGATCATCAATACCAGACGAATTTCGCTGCTGCCTGCCAGCCCCAGCAAGCGGTGCCCGATTGAACTGGCAACGCCTGTCCTGGCTAACCCGGCACTGAGGATCAATACCGCCCAGACAGTGACCACCGCCGCACTGCTGAATCCGGAGAGCGCCTCAACCGGGGTCAGTATACCGGTCAGGGCTAAACTGGTCATGACCAGCAGGGCAACCAAGTCCACCCGCACGCGTTCGCTGATGAACAGCAGGATGGCAAGGGCGGTGATGGCAAATACGATGGCGATATCGAGGGTCATGTGAGCTTAATTAATTAAAGCGAAATTACGGATGTACCTATTCTACCTCGATAGGTGCATACTTTCTGTTTTGAAATAGTTGGTCTTGATTCTAGATGGGTGTATTAGCAGATTACTAATAGAAAAACCGCCCAACATAGATGTTGAGCGGTTCGATACTTGTCCCGGTTCTTTGGTCTACTGCCGGGCCATGATAGATCTCATCTCGGCTTCTGTATCTTGGATCAGATCGCCGCTGACATCCACGGTTACACTGTGAATGACACCACTGAATCAAAAGGAGCCTCGTACAAATCGGTGACCGGAGAACCAGGATCGGCACCGATAGCTACACCGCTGGCCAAACCGAGCATGATCGGGTTGGTGACATCCATATCAACTTGCCCAACCAATTGCCCATCGATGTAGAGCTGGCCACGGCCAGGAGCGCCTTTGCCTTTAAGGATGTCTGCCTCTCCAGTGACTTCAAATTCATAGCGCAGCTGGTGGCGTCCTTCAGGTACAGTAGTGGCTGACTCAGCGTGGAAGAAAGTGCGTGCCACATAGTTGTACAAGTACTGCAGCTTGCCATCCTTGACGTAGAAGGAATAACCGCCGTCGATGCCACCCTGTGAGATCAGCACGCCCTCAGCGCCACCCTCAGGAATTTCAACATCGGCAGTGATGCTGTGTGGGCGGTTGATGATCTTGGCTGCCGCATTGACCGGCACCTCCTGGGTGCCTGGATAGTAGGTATAGCTTGTGCGGTCTGCAGCGATCTGGGGTCGTTCATCGGCGAAGCGCTGTTGGCCACGACCATCCAACGGGAGGACATCGTACTTACCAGCTTCTACATACCATTGGGCGATCATTTCTATCAACCGGGCTCTATTCTCGTCGGCCACGTTATAGTTTTCTGCAAAATCTTCCGCTACATGATACAGCTCCCATGCGGTGGCATCCAGTTCAGTCAATTGATCAGCTGTGATTGGTGTGCCAAAGGTTCGGCCGGATTCGGTGAATGAGGTGCCCGGCCAGGGACATACTGCCCGCCAGCCATCGTGGTAGATCGACCTGTGTCCCAGCATCTCGAAGTATTGGGTTTTGTGCTGGTCGGGTGCCTTGGCATTATCAAATGTATCTGCAAAGCTCACCCCTTCGTGTGGTGATTGAGTGACTCCTTTGATGCTGGTAGGGGGTTCGACATCCAGGGCCTCGAGCACTGTCGGGACCAAATCGATAGCGTGGGTGTATTGTGTGCGGACCTCACCTTTTGCCTTGATTCCATTTGCCCAGTGCACAATGAAAGGATCGCTGATCCCACCGCGGTAAGTCTCACGCTTCCAGCGGCGGAAGGGAGTATTGCCGGCCCAGGTCCAACCCCAGGCGTAGTGATTGAAGTATTTTGGTCCGCCCAATTCTTCCAGCGCGGCCAGGTTCTCTTCAAGCGATTCAGGTACGAAGTTGAAGAATAAATTTTCGTTGATCGAGCCTTCCGGACCGCCTTCAGAACTGGCTCCGTTATCAGAGAGCACCATGATCAGGGTATTGTCGAATTCATTGATCTGCTTCAGGAAATCCAGTAAACGCCCAATTTGATAGTCAGTGTGGGTCAGGAATCCGGCGAAGACCTCCATCATACGGGCATACAGTCTTTGCTCTTCTGGGGAACACTGATCCCAGGGTTTGACATCCGGGTCGTGCCGGGAGAGTTCAGCGTCCGCGGGGGCTATTCCCAGCTCTTTTTGCTGGGCAAAAACCTGGTCGCGGTAGGCCTCCCAGCCATCATCAAAGGCACCCTGATACTTGTCGGCCCATTGTTTGGGTACATGGTGTGGCGCGTGCATCGCTCCAGTGGCGTAATACAGGAAGAAAGGTTTGTTAGGAGCGACTTGCTTGCTGTCAGCGATAAAGCTGATCGCTTTTTCGGTGATATCCTCAGTCACGTGGTAGCCCTCTTCCGGCGTCTTGGGGGGTTCAACACGATGGTTGTCAAAGGTCAGGTCGGGATAGTACTGGTGGGTATCACCACCCAGGAAACCATAGTAGCGCTCAAAACCGCGCCCTAAGGGCCAGCGGTCGTAAGGGCCAGCAGCGGATATCTGGTCAGCTGGAGTCAGGTGCCATTTGCCGACCGCGTAGGTGTTATATCCTTTCTGCAAGAGCACCTCCGGGAGGAACCCGTTTTCGAAGGGGATATATCCATCATACCCAGGATAACCGGTTGAGATTTCGGTGATGCCAGCCATGTGGTTCGATTGGTGGTTGCGTCCGGTCAGGATGCATGAACGCGTCGGCGAGCACAATGCGGTGGTGTGCATGTTGTTGTACAGTAAGCCGTTAGCTGCCAGGCTGTCCAAATTGGGTGTCTCGATCGGACTGCCATAGCAACCCAGCTGGCCGTAGCCAGTGTCATCCAGGATGATGAAGAGTACGTTTGGAGCACCCTCCCTGGCGCGTAAAGGTTCGGGCCAGGCCGGGCTGGATTGGTCGAAGGTGCGGCCGATCACGCCATTGAAAGCGGTGCCGGATTTATATTCTTTGAGTGGCATTGTTTCTCCTTGGTTCATGTATTAAGGGAAAAATAATTTGAGTAATACCATCACATTATCATTGTAACATTAGGAGGTTCCCAAATGGAATTTAATGGGTTTTTCCTGGTTTAAAATCCTCATCATCAATAATACAATGCTGATCCAGATCGCAATCCTGGCCTGGCTGTTTTTGGGCGAGCAGCTATCCACGCAGGATGTGTTCGGATTGGCGCTGGCATCGATCGGTATTTTATTGGTCAATATTCGACCATCAAATAAACCACAGACTGATTAACGAATCTGAAAGCGCTGCCACCCTTCCATGCGAGGTTTTTCCCCCATATACTATGACTGATGGAACTCAATTCGCGTTAGGATAAATGATGTTTGAGATCATTACATTG
>PVMK01118202.1_pt1 | contig 15824 bp, 16 predicted proteins | sample 1853481 | NCBI WGS metagenome assembly PVMK01 (sample SAMN08533507, study PRJNA380276) | Marine sediment metagenome, whole genome shotgun sequencing project.
CCGCTTCGACATCGACCTGGGGGGTCTGTGTCCATGCGGATCGCGTCCTCGGGGCATACCTCGACGCAGTACCCGCAGTAGACACAGACCCCCAGGTCGATGTCGAAGCGGATCGGGTACTTCTCGACATGGGGGTCGGGGTGTTCACCGGGCACGATCGTGATGCACTTGGCCGGGCAGACCGTCTCGCAGAGCATGCAGCCCACGCAGCGCGGGGCGCCATCGTCGCGGAGGGTGAGGCGGTGACGGCTGCGGAACCGCGACATGAGTGGCCTGAGTTCCTCGGGATACTGGATGGTGACAGAGGCACGAAGGTGTTTGAGACGGCCCAGACGGTGGGCAATGTGGAGATAGAGGTTGCGGAAGAAGTGACGGAAGGTGATCTTCAGGCCGCAGAGGATCTGGGGGATGTAGAGCTTCTCCCAGAAAGTTAGCTCGGGCCTGCGGACAACCTTTACTTTTGCAGCCATCAGGATACCTTTGGGAAAAAGACGACCAGTACCACGGCCGTCACCACGACGTTGACCACCGCGATCGGGAAGAGCCCCTTCCAACCCAGCGTCATGAGCTGATCGTAACGGAAGCGCGGCAGCGTCCAGCGGATCTGCATGAAGACAAAGCAGAAGACCACGACCTTGATCGAAAAGCTCATCACGCCCAGCAGGACGTAGACCCAGTTGGCAACAGGGTAACCTCCCCATGGAAAGTGAAAGCCGTCCGCCTCGAGCCACGGTACCTGCCACCCGCCGAAAAAGAGCGTGGTCGCCAGGCAGGCCACCATGATGGTCTCCAGGAAGTCCGTGAGAAAGAACATCCCGAATTTCATGCCGCTGTACTCGACGAAGTACCCGATGATTTCCGACTCGGCTTCCGGCAGATCGAACGGAGCCCGCTTGGTTTCCGCCAGGGCCGCAGTCAGGAAGATTACGAACGCTACGGGCTGAGTGACGATGCCCCAGAGCGGGATCCAGCCGAAGAGCATCTCCCCTTGGCGTTCCACCAGCAGAGAGAGGTTCATGGTTCCGTAAACCATGATCACACCGATGACGGCGATGCCCAGGGCGATCTCATAGGAGATCATCTGCGCCATCGCCCTCAAGCCTCCCATGATTGCGTAGTTGTTGCGCGAGGCAAAGCCGCCGAGGATCACGCCATACACGCCCAGGGACAGCATGGCAAAAATATAGAGTAGTCCCACGTCAATACTGGCGACCTGGAGTTTGATCGGCTCTTCCACTCCCCACAGGTTGAGAGGCGGGCCAAAGGGGATCGCGGCGAACGCCACCAGGGCGAAGAAAACCGAAAACAAAGGAGCCAGTATGTGAAGGGTCTTGTTCGCGCCCTCCGGGACGATGTCCTCCTTGGTAAACATCTTGATCGCGTCGGCGATGCCGTGGAACAGGCCCAACAACCGGAATCCAAAAATGTCGGCGCGGTTGGCTCCGATCCGGTCCTGGATAAGGGCTGACTGCTTCCGCTCCACCCAGGTATGAAACCCAGCGAAGTTCAGGACCCCGAAAAACACGATCCCCGCCAGCACGAACTTGATGAGCAGGATTTCCATCATGGTGCGGCCGCTCCCGGCGTAGCCGTCACCACATCAACTCCTTGCGTCCCTATTGTTTCGTAGCTTATTCCCTTGAAAGGCCTCACGGTCTCGGCAAGTCCCTGAAAGATTTCCTCCGGTCCCCGCCAGTCGAACTGCAGACCCAGCTTGTCGGCCAGTTCCAGAAGAATCCGCCAGTCCTCGCGGGAGTCCTCGAGCGGCGGAAAGGCGCGACCGATTCGTTGGACTCGGCCATGGCAGTTCACGAAGGTCCCGTCCTTTTCGACATAAGCCGCACTGGGCAGGATCCAATGAGCCAAAGGCACGGTCGAATTCTCGTTCGTGCCAGAGTAGATAAACAGAGGCACATTCTCTGAGATCTTCCGGACTGTCTCTTCTCCGAAGAGTTTCACCAGATCGTGCCCAAAGACCCACAGGACCTCAAGGTTCCCGTTGAGCCCCTCGTCTAGAATCTGCGCGGCGTCTGGCGCATCTGTGCCGGCCAAACCCAGCAGGGTTGCTCCCAGTGTATTTGGGTTCTTGTCCGCCTTAATAAGAAAGTCATCGCTGGACCCGGGGTCCTCCGAGACCGAGGCGGTGACTTGTGCGCCCAGAGCGCGACGAAAAATCTGCTGAATCAGAAAGAGTTCTTCGTTGGTGAGCTGGGCCGAGGCGATCACGCCGATCCGTGTGCCTCCCTGTTCTTTGCCCAACTCGGCCAGGTCCGCTGAGATCGTTGTGAGGGCTTGCTCCCAGGAAGCAGCAGCCTCTGTCGGCCCGCGCACCTTCGTGAGTCGTTCTTCATCCAGCCATCCAAAGCCGTAGCGACCCTCGTCGCACATCCACCATTGGTTGACATCCTCGTTGAAGCGGGGTTTGATACGAGCGACTCGAGCCCCGTCGTTCAAATGTGGCCTGTCGAGCACGTAGTGTAGATCGACGTTACATCCCTGGCTGCAGCCGTTGCAGACCGTGGGGGCGCTGGAGAGGTACCAGGCCCTGGCTTTGAATCGGAAGTCACTCTCGGTCAGGGCGCCCACCGGACAGATATCCACAACGTTCCCCGAGTAGGGATTGTCGAGTACATCGCCAGGGTAGAGCCCCAGCTCGGCCCGGTCTCCGCGATTGAAGATGCCGAACTCGCCGGTCTTGGTGATCTCGTCCGTGAAGCGCACGCAGCGGGAGCAGAGGATACAGCGCTCCTGGTCCAGCATCACATGCGGGCCGAGCTGGACTGCCTTTCGCTTCTTGACCTTGTGTTCCTTGAAGCGAGGGTTATAGAGTCCGAAGTTCATATAAAAGTTTTGCAGGTCGCATTCACCCGATTGGTCACAGACCGGGCAGTCGAGTGGGTGATTGGCCAGCAGGAATTCCAGCACCGCGCGCCGGCCCTCCTCGGCCATTTCGCTCTTGGTGTGCACGACCATCCCATCGCTCACGGGCATATTACAGGCGATTTGAAGCTTGGGAATCGTTTCCACCTCGACGAGGCAGATGCGGCAGTTGCCTGCGATCGAGAGCCCGGGGTGGTAACAGTAGCGCGGGATAAAGATCCCCAGCTCCTCCGCGGCCTGGATGACCATGGTGCCGTCGGGAACGCTCACCTTCCGCCCATCGATGCTCAGGCTGGGCATGCAACGGCCTCCTCTTTGTCGGAGCCCCGACCGGTGCGGATGTACGCCTCGAACTCGCTGCGAAACTTCGTGATGTAGGACTGAACCGGCCAGGCAGCCGCGTCCGCGAAGACACAGATGGTATTTCCTTCCATGTCACCAGCGATGGCGAGCAGATCGTCCAAGTCTTGAATCGTCCCCTGCCCGTCGACGATACGGCGCAGGATACGATGCACCCAGCCGGTCCCTTCACGGCACGGCGAGCACTGACCGCAGGATTCGTCGGCGAAGAACCTCGCCGCGGAATCGAGCGCCTCAATCATGCAGGTGGTCTCATCCATCACGATCACGCCCCCTGACCCAGCCATGCTGCCCGCGTTTCTGAGTGAGTCGAAGTCCATGGCGACGTCGATCTCATCGGCGGTCAAAATCTTGGCTGAGATGCCGCCGGGGATGACGGCCTTGAGTTGGTTGCCACCGCGTACACCACCGGCCTTCTCGATCAGCTCCCGCAAGGTTGTGCCGACCGACTCCTCGTAGACGCCGGGCCGGACCACGTGTCCGCACACGCAGAAGAGCCGCGTGCCGCCCTGAGTCTCCGTGCCGATCCGTGCGAAGTGTTCGGCTCCATTGCGAAGAATGAATGGGACACAGGCCAAGGTCTCCACGTTGTTGACGATGGTGGGGCACGAGAAAAGGCCCGAGATGGCGGGGAAAGGAGGCTTAAGCCTGGGAAAGCCCTTTCCGCCTTCAAGCGAGGTTAGCAGCGCGGTCTCCTCACCGCAGATATACGCCCCGGCCCCACGGTGGATGACTACGTCCAGGTCAAAACCGGTCCCCTGAATATTCCTGCCAAGCCATCCCTGGTTATAGGCCTCATCCACGGCACGTTGAAGGCGCTTGGCCGACCGGAAGTATTCGCCCCGAATATAGACATAGGCCTTATGGCTGCCGATGGCGTAGGCCGCGATGATCATGCCTTCAAGGAGGGCATGCGGATCCCGCTCCATGATGTATCGGTCCTTGAAGGTACCGGGCTCGCCCTCGTCCGCGTTAACAATGAGGTACTTGGGCTTGGTCGTTTCCTGAGGCACAAAGGACCACTTCTTTCCGGCCGGAAACCCCGCACCGCCCAGGCCGCGCAGGTTAGCCTCGGAAACCTCATCGATCACTTGTCTCGGGGTCATGGAGGTGAGAGCCTTACTGGCCGCGACATATCCGTCGTCAGCGACGTAATCTTTTAACCAAGTTCCCCCTGGATCCTTGAAGCGCGTGGAGAGCACCGGCCCGTCGACGCAGATGTGAGGTTCAGGCTCAGGGGTTTGTTCTGTGGTGCCGGGCTCCGCGAGCGCGTCCTGGACCACTGTGTCTACGATCCCACCGTCCAGCGGTCCGACGAACCGTTCGTCGAGTTGGGCCATGGGCGATATTTCGCAAGCGCACAGACATTCGACTTCTGTGAGCGTGACCTCTCCACCCGGGGTGGTCTTGCCGGGGCTGACCTTCAGGCTCTCCTTGATTTGGTCCAGCACATCGCCGGCTCCGCGCAGCAGGCATGGCAAACTCGTGCAAACCCGAAGCTCGCGCCGGCCCACGGGTTGGGTGTGGAACATGTTGTAGAAGGAGACCGCTTCGCGCACGTGGGACCGGGCCACACCCAAGATGCGTCCCACCCAGGCCTCGGCCTCCTCGGAAACGTAACCCTGATTCTCCTGGACGAGCCACAACAGAGGCAGCATCGCCGCCTTGGGCTGCTCGTAGAGCTGCACTATCGCCTCGGCCCTGGGTTCAAGGTCAAAAAAGTTCACCGGTCGAGTTCCCCCCCGATCATGTTGACCGACCCGAAGGTGGGAACCATATCGGCGATCATATCCCCAGTGAGGAGCTTGGGCAGGGCCGACATGATGGCGAAGCAGGGTGGGCGGACCCGCACTCGGTAAGCGCACCCGGCTCCGTCGCTGACGACGTAGAATCCTAGCTCCCCGTTAGCCCCTTCCACCGGAAAGTAGACCTCGCCCTGCGGCGGTCGTACGCCGTGGCCGAACATGACCAATTTGAACTGTTGCATGAGGCCTTCAATGTTGCCGTAGGTGTCCTCCTTGGCAGGCAGGAAGACCCGCTTCTCATCTGCGGCAATGGACGCATGCTCTCGTCGTCCCGAACCTTCCAGCGTTGGCCCTGTCACAGCACGACCGTCTGAGATGGAATAGATGTCTCCCACCTTGGCAAGGTCTACCATCTCCGCGGCAGGAATGGGGCGACCAGTCTCAGGATTAACCAGAACCGGGCCGCCTGGGATTTCTTTCAGTGCCGCCTCCACGATTCGCATGGACTGTTCCATCTCTTCCATGCGAACGAGATAACGATCCATGTTGTCCCCTTGGGTCCCCACCGGCACATCGAACGGCAGTTGGTCGTAGACCGCGTAAGGACAGTCCTTACGCACGTCGTAGTCCGCGCCGGTTGCACGTAGAAAGGGACCTGTGATCCCGTAGGAGATGGCGTCTTCCGAGGAAATCACGCCTGTTCCAGACATGCGGTCCACGAAGATGCGGTTTCGCGTCAGCAGCCCATGCGACTCGTCGATGACCTTGCGGGTTTCCTTAAAGGCCTCGCAGCAAGGCTCGACGAAATCCTCGGGGAGGTCGGCTTTCACTCCGCCAACACGGCAGTAGGTGACCGTGAGGCGTGCCCCGGTTACCTTTTCGACAAGTTCCCAAAGATACTCGCGTGCTTTGATCATGTAGAGAAAGACGGTGAACGCCCCCAGTTCCATGGCGCTCGCACCGATGCAGGTGAGGTGGTCGGTGATCCGGGAAATCTCCGAGAGAATGACCCGGACATAGTGACAGCGCTCCGGGACTTCGATCCCCAGGAGCTTCTCCACAGTCATGCAGTAGCCCATGTTGTTGATGAGCGGGGAGACGTAGTTGAGCCGGTCGGCGTAGGGGATGACGCCGTTGTAGTCGACCACTTCCGCCATCTTCTCAAAGCCGCGGTGGAGGTAGCCGATCTCCACTTCGACATCCTGGATTTGTTCGCCGTCGAGCTTGGCCACGAGCCGAACGATCCCGTGCATGGCTGGGTGTGCGGGGCCAATGTTGAGCATCATATCCCGCGTCTCGAGATCCGCGGGGGCGTTCTGGGCTGGCTCCTGGGCCTTTGCTTCCAAGTCAACGGTCATCGTTCTGCCACGGGTGTGTAATCAGTTGACCGGCCCGATCAAGGGCTGGCGTTTGTTGACAGGGTAGTCCTTGCGCAGCGGATGGCCTTCAAACTCTTCGTACATGAGGATCCGCTTCAGGTTCGGATGGCCCTCAAAGCGGATCCCAAACATGTCCCAAACCTCGCGTTCCAGCCAGTCTGCTCCGGCCCACAGTGAAGTCACCGAATCCAGCTCGGCATCGGCCTCCTCCAGCGGAACCACTAGCCGCAGCCGGTGCTTATGCATCAGAGAGAAGAAGTGGTACGTGACCGCAAAGCGCGCCTTCCCCGGAGGACCGGGCCACGGGTCCTCATCCGGGATTTGGGATGTGGGGCTCACCGCAACGCCCGAGGAAGCAAAGAAAGCCGGCGCAGGACTTTTGCCAAAAGTCGAGTAGTCTACGGCGGTCAAGTCCATGAGGAAATTCATCTTCATGGCCGGGTCCTCTTTGAGAAACCGCGCGACCTCGAACAGAAACTCCCGGCGCAAAACCACGGTTTCGTCGCCACGGTAGGCATGAGAAGCCGACACAGCCTTGGGGAATCGCCCCGTAACAAGCTCAATCAACGAGGATGTATTCATACTTCGAAGATGTCCGGGCGAGATTCGGAAACGGCGCGTTGGCCGGTAGTGTGTTGGTCCTGGATTTTGTCCTGGAGCTTCATCAGGCCGTCCAGGACCAGCGCCGGCCGCGGAGGGCAGCCCGGGATGTAGACATCCACCGGCATGATCGTGTCGATACCCATTACGGTCGCGTAGTTGTCATAAAATCCGCCCGTGCAGGTGCAGACTCCAAAGGCGACAACCCACTTGGGCTCGGCCATCTGGTCGTGGATACGTTTCAAGACCGGCGCCATCTTGTGGCTGATCGTACCCACGACGAAGAGCACGTCCGCCTGGCGCGGAGAAAACCTGGGAAGGCCCGCTCCGAAGCGGTCGACGTCGTAGTGAGAACAGGCCGTGGCCATGTACTCCATCCCGCAGCACGCGGTCACGAAGGGATACTGAAAGATCGAGTACTTCCGGGCCCAGCCCAGGGCCGCATCGAGGCGACTGGTCAAGAATGAATCGTTCAGCATGTCACTGCCATTTCAGGGCGCCGTTGTCCCAAGCGTAGAGGTAACCCACCATCAGAATCCCTAGAAAGACACCCATCTCCACCAGGCCCACCACCCCGAGCTTACGGTAGATCACCGCCCAGGGGTAGAGGAAGACGAGTTCGACGTCGAACAGAATAAACAAAATCGCGGTCAGATAGAACTTAATCGCCAACTTCCCGCCGGGCAGGGAGAAGGGATTCTTTCCGCACTCGAACGGTTCGGACTTCACCGCCGAGGGCTTTTTTTTGCCCAGCGTGGAGGCTAACAACACCATCACTCCGGTGATCACTCCGGCCAGGACAAAACCGACCGCGATACCGATGTACTCGTTGATGTACTCGTTCATAGTTGGATCACCTCGTTCCGATTATACAGGATGCGGCATCGCCGCAACTAAGGTTGCTAATTATTGTCATTACGGTGCCGTGGCCCAGAACGTGAGGCTGCCAGGGAAAATTCCTCCGATCAACGTGACCAGCGCGGCCACCGCCAGCGCCGCGGACACCGTCCACGGGCAGCTCGCAGGCACCGATTCTTGCGGCTCCTTCATGTACATCAGGACCGCCACGCGGAGGTAGACGAAGGCAGAGATCACGGTGCAAAGCACGGCCAGGATTGCCAGCGCCCAATGGCCTGTGCTGACGACGCTTTGGATAACCACGAACTTGGCCACGAATCCCGCCGTGGGGGGGATGCCGGTTAACGACAAGAGGAAGAGTAACATCAGCGCGGCGGTTCCGGGCCGCTGGGAGGCCAGGCCTTGGTAACCCTCTAGGCTCTCGCCCCGCTCGCCCAGCGCGATGATCACCCCAAAAGCTCCCAGTGTCATAAAGACATAGAGGAACGCATAGATCATTGTGGCCGAGGCCCCTTCGGGCGTCGCGGAAATAAAGCCCAACAGGGCGTATCCCGCATGCGCAATCGAGGAATACGCCAGGAGCCGTTTCATGTCCGTTTGGGACATGGCGATGACACTCCCCGCGATGATCGAGAGCGCGGCGAGCCCCGCCAGGACCGCGGTCAAGACGCGGGCTTCGGCGGCGAACGCGACCAGGCAAATGCGTCCCAGCGCGGCTAAACCGGCGACCTTGGAGGCGGTAGCCAAAAAGGCCGCGACCGGGACGCTCGCACCTTGGTAAGCGTCCGGTGCCCAGGCGTGAAACGGAAACGCCGCAATCTTAAAGGCCAGCCCTGCAGCCAACAGAGCTATCGCCGCCAACAGGATATTGTTACTCCCAAATTCGTTCTCGGAGATAGCGGAGCCAATGGCTGAATAGTTCGTAGTGCCTGTAACGCCGTAGGTTAGAGCTATCCCGTAGAGGAGTATGGCCGATGCAAAGGAACCCAGAAGGAAGTACTTAATCGCAGCCTCGTTGGACGTTTGCTTCTGAACCGTGATCCCGACCAGGATGTATGAGCAGAGTGTTGTGAGTTCCAGACCCAGGTAGAGCGTCATGAGATCGAGGGCGCTGGCCGCGAACATCATGCCCGTCGAGGCCAACAGGAGCAGCGCATGGTACTCGCCGGGCCGAATCTGCTCCGCGTCGATGCGCCTCTCGGAAAGGAGTGCGGTCAGAGCCAGGGCGGAGGCGATCAAAACCTTGAAGAATTGGGAGTAGCCGTCCACGATAATCATGGGGACGTCCCCGAACCCGGTCTTGGGAGCCCCGGACAAGAGCCAGACCGATGCCAAAGCAGCGGCCAGCGCAGCGAGAACCGTCCCGGCCGTAGCCACACGAGCTCGCTGGATCCTGCGCGCCACGAGGATCAGCGCCAATGCCGTGCCTACCAGAATCAGCTCCGGCAAGAGGAGGGCGACGTCAGTCATGCTCGCGCCGTTCATGGAGTGGCTCCAAAAGTCAACAAGAGTGCCTTCACGGGAACATCGAGATAGGAAAGGACAAACTCAGGATGGAGCCCGAGACAGACGGCGAGGAGGGCAAGGGGTGCCAAAGTGGCCACCTCACGGGCGTTGAGCTCGAGCTTGAGCCCCGCAAGCCCTGGGTTCAGCTCGCCCATAACGACCCGGTAGTAGAGCCAAACGAGGTACGTCGTTCCCAAGGCCACACCCCAGATCGCCATGCCTCCGAGCCAGTAGGCCTGAGTATTGAACGCGCCAGCGATGATGAGGAACTCGCCTACGAAAGAATTCAAACCCGGGAAGCCCGCGGCGGCAAGGCAAAAGAGCGCCAGGAATGTTGCATACGCCGGCGCGGTTTTGGCAACTCCACCGTAGTCCTTGATCTCCCGCGTGTGGGTACGCTCGTAGATCATGCCGACGCACAAGAACAGGGCCGCGCTGATAATCCCATGGTTGATCATTTGCAAGACCGCGCCCTCGACGCCACTCCTGTTGAGCGTGAAGATACCTAGAGTGACGAATCCCATGTGGCTCACGCTCGAATAAGCGATGAGGCGCTTGACGTCCGTCTGGGCCAGGGTCACGTAGGCGCCGTAGACGATGGCCACTGCGGAGACGACGAGCATGGGCATGCGGAAGACCTGGACAGCATCGGGAAGAATCGGTAGCGAAATCCGTAGGAATCCGTAGGCGCCCATCTTGAGTAGAATCCCGGCTAGGATCACGCTTCCCGCAGTGGGCGCCTCGGTGTGGGCATCGGGGAGCCAAGTATGCACTGGAAACATCGGCACCTTGACCGCGAAGGCGGCCAGGAAGGCCAGGAAAAGCCAGATCTGGAAGGTGGGCTCAATCGTCTCCCGCGAGTTCCTTGAAGTCTAAACCAGCGTCAGGATAGGCGCTGTAGAGGGCGATCATTCCCACCAGCATCAAGACGCTTCCAGAGAGCGTGAACAGTAAAAACTTGATGGCGGCGTAGACACGCCGCGGGCCACCCCAGACGCCGATGAGCAAGAAGAGGGGAACGACCATCAACTCCCAGAAGATGAAAAAGAGAAACAGGTTTGCGGCGGCGAAGAGTCCGATCATCGCCGTCTCGGCAACCAGCAGCGCAGCGTAGAACTCCGGTACTCGCGTGCGGACCGCGGTCCACGAGACGCTCACGCACAGGACGGTCAAAACTGCGGCGAGGAAGATAAACGGCAGACTGATCCCGTCCACTCCCATCCGGTAGTCTATGTTCCACATCTCGATCCAGCCTTGGTACTCGTCGACAAACTGCAGAGGGGGAGCGCTAGGCTCTTTGTCGAAGCTCAAGTAGAGCGGGACCGAGACGGCCAGCGTGGCCAGGGTCGTGGCCAGGGCAATCCAGCGGGCCAGACGGTCACTGCCAAACAACAAAATCGCCACTGCGCCCACGAGAGGCAGAAAAGTTGTCGCGGTTAGGATGGGATATTCTGTCATAGTACGAACATTGTCAGAGCGAGCAGCGCCAGGACCCCGGCCACCATGATCAGCCCGTAGTGCTGGGCGTTGCCGCTCACCGTGGTCCTCAAGATTTGGCTGTAGGCCTGGGTCAGACGGCCCACGCCCACGGCCGCGGAATCGACGACGCGGGTGTCAAACGCGCGCAGGAGACCCGCCGCGCCTAACACCAACCGCCGCATCACAAACTCATAGATCTCTCCCACGAAGCCGGACTCGATTTGTGCCAGAGGCCCCCGCACCAGTTTCAAAAAGGGCACCGAAGCTCGGCGGTAAAACCAATCGGTGTCGAGGCTGATCTTGGGTTCCGGGTCGAGGTGCTTGAGCAGCAAGAAAAAGCCCAGCGCCGTGAAGCCCAACATTCCAAGGGTGGCTGTGACGTGGTGCAACGTGTAGGGGTGGTACTCGACATTGTTTGGGAGAAGGTTGTACAGGAGACCTGGAAAGACCCCGATCAAGATGCACGCGGCCGCAGCCAATCCCATGGCCACGAGCATGTTCTTGGGCGGCTCCTTGCCACGCACGCCTGAATCTTTGCCGAAGAACATGTAGTAGGGAAGTTTAAGGCCCGTGTGCAGAAAGGTCCCGGCGGAGGCTAAAGTGAGCAAGAGAAAGACCAACCAACCACCGTGGTGGACATCGCCGGTGGCAGAGATCACCATGGATTTGCTCACAAATCCACTAAAGAGTGGTACGGCCGAGATGGCGAAGGCGCCGATCATGTACAGCCAGAGGGTGATAGGCATGGTCTTATAGAGCCCGCCCATTTCGCTGAGCTTCCGCAGCCCGGTTACCTGCAGCACAGCGCCCGCTCCCATGAAGAGCAGCGCCTTGTAGAGGATGTGCGCGAAGGCGTGAGCCGTGGCGCCGTTCAACGCCAACGCTGTTCCGATTCCAACGGCACAGACCATGTAGCCAACCTGGCTGATAATGTGGTAGGCCAACAGCCGGCGCGCATCGTTTTCCAGCACGGCGTAGACCACGCCGTAGACGGCCATGGCCGCTCCCAACCACATGATGACTTCGTTATGATGCGCGCCAAAGCCTCGGATCAAAACATAGACCGCGGACTTGGTCGTAAATGCCGTCAAAAAGATCGCACCGGTGACGGTCGCTTCCGGATATGTATCTGGAAGCCACGCTCCTAGCGGTGGCACAGCCGCGTTGATCAGAAAGGCGACAAGGATCAGTATCCAGGCTGTGGGACTTGCCGCTTCGGAAAACGGCCCCATGTCTGTAAAGGTAACCGTTCCAGTTTCGACCACGTAGATCACGATGCCGGCCAACAGAAGGAGTCCGCCGAAAACGTGAACTAAAAGGTAGCGAAAGCCGGCTGCCACGGCGGATTGATCGCGGCGCATCCAGACCAGAACCGTGGACGAGATCGCCATCAGTTCCCAGAACACCGCCAGGGTGATCAAGTCCCCGGCAAACGTCACGCCCAGCGCGGCCCCGGCATAGGTCAGCGCCGATATGTGCTGGGCGTCGTCGTCTACGTGCAGCGAGTAGACCATCCCCAAGAAGGCCAAGGTCGAAAAGATATACGAAAACACCAAACTTAACTGGTCACTCGGCCGAACACAAGCTGTTGACCGAGCAAGGTCACCTTTCCATAGGTTGGCGGTGACAGCCCTTCCTGCACCATCGCGTTTGCCGTCATGCCCAAGTAGACACAGATGGCCAGGGCCGTGGCAGGCAAGAGCAGCATCACCACACGCTTGACGCGGCCTTTGAGCAAAGGCAATACCCAGGCGCCGGCAATCAGCACCAGCCCTGGAAATTTCAAAAAATCAAGAATCATAATAGTCTTCGCGGCGCATGAGCCAGATCTTTCCGAGGAATTTGGACACGACGATGATCGCCACGCAGGAGGCCAACCCGTAGAGCGATCCCCAGGCGGGAATCCACTCGAACCAGAAATGGGGGGGATGCGTGTGGAACATTTCTGCCAGAGCCGGCAGGTTTATCGCCTCAAAAACAAGCTTCAGTAAATAGCACATGAAAGGCAGAACGATTTCCGCCAGAGCCACCACGGCCAAGCCAATATAGGACCAGCGCTTGATCCGGGCGAAGCGGACTGGGTCCTCCAGTTGTCTCTCCAAAAAGTTCATGGCATTACGCTCCCGGCTAACCTCAGGACAGCGCCTGGGAACATGCCCAGGAGCAGGCTTGCGGCGGCACAAAACACCAAGGGGGCGACCATCCAGGGCACCTCGCGGACTTCCTCTTTGGTCTCTGACCCCTTTTCGAAGTAGGCCTTGTACACGATCGGGCCGAGGTAGGCCGCGTTAAGGAGCGAACTGACCAGGAGTACTCCCAACAAGATCAGGCCGTGGTGCTCCACCGTGCCGAGGGCCAAGTACCACTTGGAGATGCTTCCGGAGGTGCCCGGAATGCCCACCACGCTCAGCGAGGCCAGCGCAAAGGCGGCCATGGTCCACGGCATGCGCTTGGCAAGCCCGGACATCTGGCTAATTTCGGTCTTGCGCGTGGAGACGTAAATTGAGCCGGCGCATAAGAAAAGGGTGATCTTCGATACGGCGTGGAAGGTGATATGGGCGATCCCGCCCTTCACGCCGTCGGGATTCAAGAGCGCCGCTCCCAGGATAATGTAGGAGAGCTGGCTCACCGTGGAGAAGGCTAGCCGGGCCTTGAGGTTGTCCTGACCGAGCGCCAGGAGTGACCCGACCAGGATGGTCACCGAGGCAGCTACCAGAGCCAGTTGGTCTGCGCCGATCTTGTGCATGGCCACTGGGCCGAAAACGAACAGAAAGACCCGGAGCGTGCAGAAGACCCCGGTCTTGACCACGGCCACCGCATCCAGCAATGCGCTCACCGGGGTTGGAGCCACCATGGCGGCTGGCAGCCAACTGTGCAGCGGCATCAGCGCGTTCTTGGCGAAGCCGAATAGAAACAGCGCGAAGATCATAAACAGAAGAGTGGAGTGCTCCGTGATCTGCTCGCGCACCGCCGGTATCCCGCCCGTCTGAAACTCCAAGGTTCCGGCCACATTATAGGTCAGGATAATGGCGGCCATGAGAAACACTTTGGCTGCGCCCAGAAGATAGATGACGTACTTGCGGGCGCCTGCCTTGGCCTCGGCCGTCTCGTTGTGACCCACCAGCGGGTAAGTGACCAGTGTCAAGGCCTCATAAAACAGAAACAACGTGAACAGATTGGCCGAGAAGGCCACGCCGACGGTGGCGGAAAGCGCCAGAGCGAAACAGGCGAAGTAACGAGTTTGCGCGTGCTCTCTAAGAGAACGCATGTAGCCGATCGAGTAGAACGAGGTCACGATCCATAGCAGCGACGCGCCGAGGGCAAAGAGGAGGCCGAAGGCATCCACCCGAAAGGCTAGTTCGATGCCAGGGAGGATCGTGAAGAGGGTGCATTCTGGCGTGCCGCCCGCCAGGACCTCCGGGATCATACAGGCTACAATCGCGGCCAACACGACACCGGCCGCCACGGACCAGAACTCTCTCAGATTGGCCCGACGCTCGCCCGTGCACGCGATGAAGAGCGCACCCGCGGCCGGTACGAGCACCGCGAGCAGGGGCATGACCGGAATCAAGGTTTCCACCGAGGTCACCCCTTGAGCTGGGTCAGGTCTGCCACGCCGGCCCCAGGCTTGTTCCGGTTCAAGGCGATCACGAGCCCCAGACCGACCCCTGCCTCAGCGGCTGCCACGGCGATCACGAAGAGAGCCAAGACCTGGCCTCGCAAATCACCAAGGTGCTGGCTGAATCCGGCTAGGCTGAGATTGACTGCATTGAGCATCACCTCCACCGAGACGAGCATCAGGATGAAGTTGCGCCGGGCCAGGAAGCCGAATACTCCGATCCCAAAGAGAACAGCGCTCAAGGCCTGAACCACACTCACCGGCACGATCATAAATCTGTCCTCCTTCTGGCGAGCACGACCGCGCCCACGATGGCGGCCAAGAGAACCAGCGAGGCCATTTCGAAAGGCAGCGGGAACTGACGGAAGAGCGCCATGCCCACGTCCGATAGATTCCCCAAAGGCGGACCTTCCGCCGCCATTGGCGCTTGAGCTGCTACCCCAGTTCTGGCGGCGTTGGGCGTCGCGATCTGGGCGAACCAGGTAAAGGCCGCGAATCCGAGTCCTCCGGCAGCGGCGAATGGCCAATGGGCACCGAACCGTGGCCGAGCCTCCTCGCCAGGCAGGTCGAGCAGCATCAAGACAAACAGGTAGAAAACCAGGATGGCGCCCGCGTACACGATGATCTGTACCGCCGCCAGGAACTCCGCCCCCAGCAGCAGGAAGATGCCCGCTACGTGCAAGAAGAGAGCCAGCACCCAGAGCATGCTGTGGACGGGATTCCTCCGCGTCACGGCCAGAAGGGCGCTCGCGACGCTAGCGGCAGCCATGTAATAGAAGGCCGCTTGTGCCGGAGGGAAGGTCATTTGAGTATTTACCGGAGATGCAGATCAAGGTCGCGGATTGTGCGGTCCTGAGTTGTAACGATCCAGTTGTCAGAGTCACCAGACAACGACACAGTAAGGGGTGTAGTGCCGTCTGTCAAGCAACTGAATTCCGATCAGCAGGCTACTATCAATTTCCTTTCACTCCACACATGCAGAGCACGGTTTGCGAGCTACCGACCGGAAATGAAATCTTGCAGAAGATGGATCTCGGACTCTTGATTTGTGATAATCGCTTTGACCAGATCCCCAATCGAAAGGATCCCATCCAGTTGGCCGTCTTTGAACACCGGCAGATGGCGACACCGCTTTTCGGTCAGTAGCCTCATCGCCTCTTCGACTGTGTGTTCAGGCGTGATCGAAACCAGATCGCGTGTCATGATCGTTTCCACGGATGTCTTCTTCGAAGAGCGATCGCGGAGGATCACTTTGCGCAGGTAGTCCCGTTCCGTGACGAGGCCAACGATTTCTTCGCAGTCCTTGACGATCAAGCCTCCGACGTTTCGGGCATCCATTTGGGCGATCGCTTCATAGACGGTTTGTTTCGCCTGGATCGAATAGACCTCATGACCCTT
>PVMK01121901.1_pt1 | contig 15823 bp, 22 predicted proteins | sample 1853481 | NCBI WGS metagenome assembly PVMK01 (sample SAMN08533507, study PRJNA380276) | Marine sediment metagenome, whole genome shotgun sequencing project.
TATAATTAAAACTTCCAATATTCAGTCTGTCTTCAAAGAGAGTGGTTCCATCAGTAATTCTAAAAGTAAGACTGGAATCGATAACTCCATAAATCTGGTTTTCATTTTCTACATTAATAGAAGCACTTTTTATTGCAGAGAAATCACTGGAAGCATATAAAATATCTAGTGCATTTGCCGCAAATAAATTGCTATTAGAATTAATAAGGTATTGAATCGAATTATCATATTCTGAAACTGAAAAACCATTGGCTACCGAATCAATTTGAAGGTGAGTTGAGAATAATGGTTTTACGATTGAATCCCCGTACTCAATTCTAAAACTCATCCTGTTATCAATTTCAGAAAAATCTTTTATTGTAATTAAGCTGTTTGCATTTGTGTTGTTCTTGTATTAGGGGCGGGTTTCTTTGTTAAATAAGTTTTGATAAAGATCGGCTTCATTTGATGAATACCATAGGTCTCTATCAGTACCTTCACCAATTACAATATCACCAAAAATTGTTTGGAACTCTTCACCGATATCCTGTACACCATCGGCTTCTTCAACATCAACTCCTCTTCGCTTTTTATTTGTGTTGACTTTGTTTTCAGTAATTTTTTCATTGATAACATTTTCATCAATGTGCCAGATCAGAATGCCGTTCCCGGGAACTGCCCAATCAAACTCGTCAACATCTGTAATAACGCCCGCTAAAGAATCAACATCAAAACTTTGATAGCCGGATGTATCTTTTGTAAATGTTGTAGTTATGGTATTACCGTTAACAATGTAAGTTACTGTTGAACCATCATCGTTAGCATCACGGTTTCTATTTTCGATTAAATAATACTCGGATGAATTTAGCGGAACTTTAAGAATTACCGTATCACCAATTTCTGCTGCAAGTTTTGTGACGAGTGAAACATCGGCATTTCCTAATTCAACAGTTACAGGTTCAGCCCATCCTAAAAATATTTTTGACCAGGGAGACGGTTCCGGCGGGTAAGTTCCGCCATAAGCAAATATTCCCTGTCCATCCATTAAACCAAATCTTCCTATTGCACTTAAACCGGTTTCAGTGTCAAACAAATCGGGTAGACCTAAAAAGCTGCCAACGCTTGCACAAAGCAATCCATTAATTGTAATTTCAAAAAGAAAAGTTCCTGAAATTGTTTCCAGTTCCCTGCTTTCAGTCTCAGGCATTATCATGCTGTTGGTAATTTTGAACGTACCGCCTGAAACAGGAATGCCATCAAAGCTTTCACCGTAAATATCTTTGAATGCCATTTCACTTAAATAAACTGAAGGCAGGTCTCTTTCATTTCCAATACTTCCGGGTAATGAAATATCTCTACCCACACCTGCGTGAAAAACTGTGAAAAGATCGTAAGCACTGAAATCAAACCCGGGGTATAACTGATCGGCGAGTGTCCATGCTTCAACGGCAAAATTTCCGATTGGAGTGAAGTCATCCGAACCCTGGTGGAGGAGAATAATTGCGCATCGTTTGACTAACCGAAAATGTATCGGGTAAAACAGTAAACTCAATATATAGATTATCGTTGGAAACTTTTTGAAAATAGTTTTGAACAAACGAGAGATGATCTTTAAAATATTGAGCATCGTGGGGTAAAGGATCTAAAATTGTAAAAGCCGTAATCTACTGAATAGATTGAACCAAACTTTCCGTTACCAAAAGTTGCACCATCCCTGTCTTCCTGAAAGTTAACCATTATAGAAAGAATTTTTAAAGTATCAGTAACATTAGTATTTACATTTGCAGATGGCTGACCTTTAAAATTAACCTTAAAAGTTTGGGCAGAAACACTGCCCAAGCTTATTAATAGAATAAAAACCGGATAAAATATTTTCATCATTTAAGTTAGATACCCCGAGGGAATCCCCTTGCCTGATCCGGAATCGATCCCCATCCGATAATTACAGTAAAACGTAAGGTATCATCCAATGGATGATTACTTTCTATTGAACTTAGATAACTGAAATCGAAACCATAAATATCATAGCGAATTCCTGCACCGAAAGTCATAAATTTTCTATTGCCATAAGAAGGGTCTTCATAGAAAAATCCTGCTCTTAAAGCAAAGAGGAAATCACCCGGAGAACCGTACCAGTATTCTAATCCCATAGATGTAACAACATCTCTCAACTCTTCGCTGAAAGATTGATCTCCCCAGGAAGTAACTATTGCCTGATAAAATTCATCTGATTCGGAAACAGTAGTAGTATCATCACCCTCAATAACAGTAGAAGTTGTTCTACTCACAAGCAATTTGCTAAAATCCAGAGTATAGATGAGAGAATTAAATTCATCACTTAATAATTGAAAAGCAAAACCTAGCCTGAAGTTTGTAGGTATCGGGTCTGCCTGAGCTTGATCGATATAATTTATTTTAGGACCAAGATTACTTAGGTTTGCACCAATACTAAACCTGTTCCCAAATTCTGCACCGAAAATATTTAAAGTGGATGGTCTCCACATTCCTGCAATATCAAAACTTACAGAGGTTGCAACACCCTTCTCCTTTCTCCTCTCCAACTCCAATGCTTTTCGGAGCTAAACGGCTATGAATTAACCTAAAATTCATACCTATTCCCCAATCCGTTCCGAGTTTGGTTGCATAACCTAAAGTTAAAGCGGCATCAAAGGCACTAAATGTTCCAAGCGCATCCGGACTATCCGCCCCGGTGAAAACGAATTCACCAAAATTCATATAGGTTATACTTGCGGTAATACTTCCGCTGAGATCTTCCACATAAGTTCTGTACGTTAGATAATCGTAAAATATATCCAAGTTAAAGGCCGGAAGCCAGTTACTATGTGTAATGCTTAATTCTGATCCCGTTAAAAATGCGATTCCTGCAGGGTTCCAGAAAATAGCTGCAGAGTTATCAGCTAACCCTGTACCGGATTCGCCAATACCGCCTGCGCGTGAATCGGGAGCTAACATTAAGAATGGTACAGCAGCTTCACCTTGAGCATAATTTATTTTCGGGAGCCCCAAAAACATGACGCTGACCAGCAATAGACTAAATAATGTTTTCATCTTTTTTTTCCTCCGATGAAATTTTGTTTCATGGTATTTCATATTATCACCACTTTAATTAAGAAATATAAAAAAAATACAATTAAAATAATTTCATTAATAAAAATTAATTATCTGATTACAGCCATTTTTTTCCAATCACGCTCTGGCTGAAATCTCCATCCTGTGTTTTTACTATAATTTTATATAAATAAGTTCCGTTTGCAAGAACATCACCATCTTCATCTCTCCCATCCCAGTTTAACTTTACAAATTTGTCGTCAACATTTTCAACATCAATTTGTTTAATCATTCTTCCGGCAATTGTATAAACTTTAACGTTTACATCAATTGTTCTACTAAGATTATGCTGAAACGTAAATGTAGTATTACCACTAAATGGATTGGGATAATTATAAACATCCCTTACAACAAGCTGGTCATCACTTACCACCGTAAAAAATGATTCTTCGCTGGAGAAATTATTAAACACATCCCACGCTTTTACTAATAAACTATAGTCTCCCTCATCCATACTAACGAATTTAAAATTAATTTCGCCTGCTGTACCCCCTGCATCCAATTCGCCTTTAAAAAAGTTTGTAAAATCAATCGGTGCTGCTTCATCCTCGTTCAATATGCCTTCCAGTTTGTGTCCTACTCCTGTTCCGGTAGTATTTAATCCTGTTTCATCATTAAGTTTAACAATTAAGGTAGGGGTCGGGACCAACCAGATAAGCATTATAAAAAGTTGCATCATCAAAAAATATTTCTATTTCAGGTCCATTGCCATCATCTACTGCTGTTGTATCTGTTCCTCCAACAATTATCTTCTTTGTAAAAGCTATTCCGTCTTTCATCTTCATCGAAAAAGTAAAAAATAACTTTACCATTTTTATTTTCGTAAGAAATATCTTTTGGAACAACAAAATTTGCAGTAAATTCGCCGTTGTTCACAGAAACACTTCCCCTGAAAATAACACCGCCCTGAATAACCATAGGGAAAATCGCCTATCTGCTCTAACAATTTTATTCTTTCGGAATCAAAAATTGTTAGTATACCTTCGCCATTAAAATCATCCCACTTTTCATTTTCAGGAGTAAGAATTGTTCCTGCTAATTCAGTCTTACTAAGTGCTCTAATTTGAACATCTGCAACAAGCGGCTGACCATTTATCGTATCAATTTTTCCTTCATATTGTGGTACCTGCAATCTTAAAGCAGGGTCTCCAAACAGATGATATTTTTTATCGTTCGGCTCATTAAAACTTTGTCTTGTATTAAAATAACTTACACCTAAAGTTCTGATAAGATTTAATGTATCTCTGGGAGAAGCGAGCAAGTCTGATATAAACCGGTAATTAAGTTGATGATTTTGACCTGAAAAAACCAATCTTGCCGAGTTTAAACTACCTATAGACCCTGCATTTTTTAGAAAGAGCAATTCCTCCGCACCGCTTTCAAAATTTGGAATATCGTAATAAGCAAAGTCACAGGTTGCTGCTACAAGAAAAAAGTATTCGGAATTATGCAACTGCGGTATCGAAACACTTTTTTCGAAAACAACTTCGTGCGCCCAAAGTTCAGCTGCCGTGCCCGATATAATTTACAAGTAATGTTCCCGTTATTTATTGTATTAATTATTTCTTCATTTACATCGGGTTTCCGTCTTCCAGCACCTGTTATTACAACCGGGTAATCAGCAAGATATATCTTTTTGATATCAAATGATGATGGCAATTTTTCATTTGCGATAATTTCAGATGGTCTGGTATGCTCCGAACCCTCATCGCCAGATGAAGTTAAGCCATCATCTGCAACAAGCGTGATTAGATTTTTCCATAATCCGCGCTTACTGTTTTGCTCATAATCTATAACTTTTGTTATATAATTATTTACTTCTGTTTCATTACTTGCTGTAATTCTTCCCGGTGCTAAATCAATTTTTGCGTCAGTACCATCAACATTAACAAAAAAATCATCACTGGGATAAGAGCTTAATAGTCTCAGAGATTCAGTTGTCTGCCAGGTAGGAATAAAATTATCGTCGAATCCTGCAATATTTTTATAGTCGAACGTTCCTTTGCCGAACAATAAAACATATTGGGGAGTTATACTCCCAATTATCATAACCATATTTTATAAAATCGCGGACTGCACTAACATCTAGAACACCGCACGAGAACTCATTGTAAATCTGCTCAACATCAACAACAATTGTAGATACAGGTACAATAGCTTCATTTTCTCTATAAGTTTTTAATCTGTTTGCAGCAGTAATAAATAATTTTGGTGCGATGATTATATATTTTGCTCCTTCCTGTATTCCCTCTAAGATTTGAATTTTCAACCGATACCGGATTAATTGGAGTGAAATATTTTTGGCTTCCCACAGCATAATATTTCGAAACTTTTCCTTCAGTTTCTGAATTCCGGAATTTGCTATCACCACCGCTAAGTAAAATAAAGTTTGTAATTATCTTAACATTTGCATTATCGGTCACATCAAAAACTTCGATGTTTGTAGATGTGAAATCGTGTAAATAATATTCAATAATAGCTGTTGTATCCTTTGAAAAAAACATCAACCTGTCGTTAAATGCTTTCAATTCTTTTGTATAGGAAATTTCAAAGTAATCTAAATATCCAACAGTAGTAACGGAAGTTGGGACGATACTAAAATTCAGTACACTTCTGTTATCGGGAAGTGAAGATGTGAACACAGCATTTTTTTCATGCACAACACCCACAACGTAGGAACTTCCACCATACCCACTTAAAACCTGGTTGAAGATGGTAGAATTGTTTTCCATAACCTTTAGCGTTAAGCTTCCGGATGAGCTATTAGCAAATCGGAAATGGTAATTAATAGGTTTTGATGATAGCCTGCCATTAAGTGTTTTTATATAAGTACGTGATAATATAGCCTGAGAAAAATCATCGCCATAATAATCTCTTCCTGATTTTGCAATATTAATTTTATCCTCTTCAAAATCTGCAAAAGCAAAAGTACTGTTTTGATTAAATTCCGCTGTGGTATTCAATCCGGATTTATCCTGCATCCTCTTACCATTAACACCCGCATAAGTTATCCAATAATAATTATGATTTGAATAAGTGTGGTTGTAACGCTTTATATTCCCTGTGGTTGTATCATAATCCCAAAAACTGCTTCCTCTTCCATAAAATAAGATGTAATCACCTTGATCGAATTTACCGTCGTCTTCTCCAATTACTTTTATAGCGTTTTCTATCAAATCATTAGGTCTGGAATCATTAACATTTTCCGAAAGTACCTTTCCCCCGTTGTTATAAATTTTAATTGTTCGCGGATCAACTGAAGCCGGATCGATACCCATTGTTGCGAGAAGATTAAAATCTATCTTATAAATACCTTCTTCTTCTGTTTCAAATTTTACCCATTCGCCTTCGGCTAAAACACTGTTGGCAACAGTTACTTTGTTAAGAAGTTTCTTTTGTTTCTGCCAATTACGTGCAACATTATAATTTATAAATGCAGAACTAAGAAGTTCATCGTGCGGCTGTTGCGAAATTGTTCCGCCTTTAGCATAGTTTATACGAAATACTATTCGTTTATATAATTTTATTTTTCTTTGTACTGGATCAAACCTTACGGGGAAAATTTTTATTGTTTGATTTTTTATTCCTCGTGTAATTCCAAAATCCCCAAACGTAACTAATTCCGGATGATCTACATAATCAAAATATCCATCACCAATATTAAATTCATATTTAATAAGTGTTTTATCTTCAACTAATTCAGGTTTGGGAATAATTAAACCACCCAACTCTATGTATTGCGTAGTTAAAATTTCTATTGTGTTTCCAAATTCCGAAGGGACACCAAGGTTCATTCTTCTTTCGGGAATAGACGGTAGACCCCAAATTTCAGGTTCGGGAATGTATCCAAGACTAAGAACAATATTTCTAAATTCCTGGTTATCAATCCTTCTTACAGAAGTATCGGAATATACGGGCGAGTACTCAATTACAATTGAATTTTGATCGGATGAAAGAATGCGGTAATCATCCTGCGGATATACAGTAATGGTGAGAATAAAGAGTACAATAGAGATTTTGCTCTTCATCGCCCTGAACTTCAAAAAGTGAAACAATTCAGAATCTTTTATTTATTTCAAGAAAATTTTTCAGTAAAATCTATGTAGCAAAAAGTCTCTAACAATACTCCTATTATTTTAATGTAAAATTATGCAATAAATGGATATTTAGTCAAGTCAATTAAATTAAATTATTTTAATTTACTTCATTTAGTATTTGACCTGCATTTAAATAAAAAAATGGTAAAATTACCTTTTCAAATACTATTCGTCTATCTGTATCAATAAGAACAAGTTTTCGTTTATTGATTCCTAACAAATTCAATGCCTTATAATTTTTGCTTGTTTGTTTAGAAATATCACTTAAAACAGGGAATTTTAATCCCAGTTTGTTACAAAATGAAAAATGTGAATCGCTTGCTGCGGTATTAATTCCAACAACTTTTATGTTATTCTTTTCAAATTCAGTCAAATATTGTTCATAATTTGTTAGTTGCTTTGTACAAACCGGTGAGTCATCTTTTGGGTAAAAATACAAGAAGGATTCTTTTATCAAGATTTTTATAAAGCTCAAATTCATTTCCATACTGATCTTTTAAAGAAAAATTCTTCGCAATATCACCAACCACTATAATCCCAGTGCTTCTTTATTTTTTCTCATTGCTAAAATGCAAAACTCAATGTGTTCCTCAATCGGAATGCCCAACTCCTCTGCACCCTTTCTTATATCCTCCCTGCTTACTGCACGCGCAAATGCTTTATCCTTTAATTTTTTCTTTACGGATTTTACTTCAACTTCGTCTACAGTTTTTGAGGGTCTTACGTAAGTTACTGCTGTAATAAACCCGGCTAATTCATCACAAGCAAATAAAACTTTTTCCAGAAGAGTTGCTCTTGCGACGCCGGTATAATCTGCATGAGATAAAATTGCTTTTCTAAACTCTTCATCAAATCCTTTTTCTTTTAGAATTTCAGAACCTTTATACGGATGTTCTTCTGCAGTTGGATACATTTCATAATCAAAATCGTGAAGCAGTGCAACGTTTCCCCAATACTCATCATCTTCATTAAATTTTTTCGCATAAGCACGGACACAGGTTTCAACAGATAAAGCATGTTTAATTAATGCTTCGCTTTTTGTGTACTCAGTTAAGATGTCCCAACAAGCTTCTCTATTTTTTGTAATGTCACTCATTTTTACTCCAGTAAATTTTTAATTCTTATTCGATTGAAAACCTGGACACAAGTCTGCTAAAAAACATTCATCACATTTTGGTCGCCTTGCAATACAAATATTTCTTCCGTGAGTAGCCAGGAGATGGGATGAATCCACCCAATCTTTTTTAGGGAATAATTCTTTCAATCGTTTTTCAATTGCTTCAGGATTTTTAGTTTCTACAAAACCAAGCAAGTTCGATAGTCTTATAACATGTGTATCAACAGCAATTGCAGGAATACCAAAAGCATTACCTGCAACAACCGAAGCAGTTTTTCTTCCCACGCCGGGGAGTTTTGTTAGTTCATCAAAATCTGATGGAACTTTGCCATTATATTTATCAATTAAAACTGAGCAGCATTTTTTTATGCTTTTTGTTTTCTGCCTGTAAAATCCGGTAGAGAAAATATCTTTTTCCAATTCCGAATTTGAAACCTTAAGGTAATCTTCGGGTTTTTTATACTTTTTAAATAAAGTTTCAGTAACAATATTTACACGCTGATCGGTGCATTGAGCAGAAAGTATTGTTGATATTAATAATTCAAATGGTGATTGGTATTCTAAAGCAGATTCAACTTTGGGATAAGCTTTCTTTAATCTTTTTAATATCTGTCCGGCTCTTTGACTTTCTTTTGTATCACTCATCCCGGTTAAATCTTTTGTCTTTAATCATTAATCTTTCAACCGGTTTGTTTTCAATTATATGTTTTTGAATTATTTCATCAACATCATTTTCCGTAACACCACCATACCATATTTGCTCAGGATAAACTAACACTGTAATTCCATGCTCACAAGCATCTAAGCATCCGGCTGCATTAGCTCTTACTTGAGTAGTTTAAACCTAATTCTTTCAATCGTTTTTTGAAAATCTGGCGGAGCTCCTTGCTTCCTTTTTCAGAACAGCATCCGCGGGGATGATCTTTTGGTCTTACGTTTTCACATACAAAAATATGTTTTTCAAATCTTTTCAAGAATTTCTTTTCTTCTGAAATTGTTTAAACTATTTTTTCTTATTTTTTAGTAGATAAAAAATAATATTTATCATCATTGATGGGGAAATTATGAAAAAGCTTTTTATTCTCCTATTAACAATTTTGGGGTTGCTAATATTCAAGGGTTGCGATGTATGTTCAACTTATCCTACAGCACAATTAAAATACCCTGCTAAAACTGGAAATCAGTGGGAATACCACACGACTATGACTATTGAGTATTATGACTCATCAGGCAACATCAGTTCGGTGGAAACACTTGATTTCGGAAATACAATTGTAAAAATTGAGAGTGCAAATGATACTCTGAACGGTGAACCACATTTCATTTTATTTACATCATACGATTTATCGACACCTGAAAATATCCATAAATCATGGTATGCAAATCCTGATAGTGGTTTTTATATTATTGCGTACTCAAATGCTGGAAGTTCGCAGCCGGTACTGCCGAAAGGTATGAATTTAAATCATCAAGCAATTGCCAGCATTATAAATAGCAAAAGTATGCAACTTTTTATTCCGGTATCTTTCACTAATAATCTGTCCGATAGTGTTCTTTATTTTAATCCTCCAAGAAAAGTTTTGAAATATCCTTTAATAATTGATTCGAGATGGTTAGAATTAGAATACCCGTTTTACAGGGAAAGATTTGTTAATGAAAAGGAAAACATTGAAGTACCTGCTGGAATTTTTAATTGTTTCAAAGTCGAATCAGATTGGGACCTTGATTTGATTTTTACTGACTATATTAGTTTAACAGATGGATTAATAAGAAGATTTGTATTTGCTGATAGTGCAGGAATTTCTACTATCGGAGATCCTGATCCCATAAGTTTTGCAAGAATAACTACCTTATCCGAATTAGTAGGAAAGAATTTTTAGAACCGGATTTTGCATTTACCATACTTGTAGCGCGTACGGGATCTTCCGAAGGAATCCCTTCGGGAGAACCCGTGATCTCCAAGTACCTAAATTATTCCTTGGGACTTCAACCAAATATATCCATCTATTGATTTAAAAAACCTTTCACGAACCATTGATTGCTTTCTCGTTTCAAATGATTCTTTATAATGAAGGACATATGGTTTATGACCCTTTGTATATTTAACTTTTGCCGAATTATGATTTTTTAATCTTTCTACTAAATCATCAGTTGAGCCGTAATAATATCCACCATCCCTGAGACTCTTTAAAATATACGCGTAAAACAATACTCTAATCTAACTGTGAAAATAAAATAATTTATAAATAAGGAAGTAGTAGCGCGTACGGGATTCGAACCCGTGATCTCCGCCTTGAGAGGGCGGCGTCCTAAGCCACTAGACGAACGCGCCTGTGTAAATAAAAAATCGCCGCTCAAAAAAAATTAAAAACCTATTCCTTGCAGCGATTTATATGTTGTCCCGCCAGGGTTCGAACCTGGACTCTTCGCATCCAGAGTGCGACGTGTTGCCAATTACACCACGGGACAATTTTTGTTTGCCAAATATAAATATGTGATGGGGTAAAATCAATTAATAAATTATACCCGATTATAAACAGAGTGGTTTTACAACATATCTTCAATTCAAAACTATGTTTCATTTATTATCAATATTACTTAATATTAAATGGAGAATTAATTTGATTTGATATGAGACTACACCATCTACTTTACATTCTTGTATTCCTTTGTTCTACAGGATATTCCCAGAACTTTCAATACGAACGTTCATTCGGTACGTTTAAAAACGCTACTTCCTTTTATATTAATTCAGCTGGTGTGGTTTTTATTACCGATGATGTTACAGATGAAGTATATCAGATTGATACTCTTGGCACTCTATTTAACTTAATTGGTGGTTACGGTTGGGAGATAAATGCATTTGATGATCCGGTGGATGTTTTTGCCGATGCACTAAAAGTATTTGTTTCCGATAAAAATAATCACAGGATTCAAAGATTCGATAAAAATCTAAATTTCATATTCCAGTTTCAAACATGGGATAGCGATATTGAGGAAGAAAGATTTGGATATCCATTAAGTGCTGTTCCATCCAATTTGGGTGATGTATTTATTTTGGATTCCGATAACAACAGGATAGTAAAATTTGATCTTTTTGGGAATTACATAATGGATATTGGGGGCTATGATTACGGCAGCTACTATCTTCAAGATCCCGTACAATTAGCAATATCAATGCAGAATAATATTTATGTGCTAGATGGAAAAGATATTTACATATACGATAATTACGGAACAGCAATTGGCGATATTGAAATCCCTGGAGAAATGCGAAGTATAAGGATTATCTTTCAATGGCTTACCATCAACTCTGATAAGGATATATATATATCAAATTTAAATTCTAAAGAACAAAGTCTAATTAAGGTAATGCTTAATGGTTACGATGATGAATATGAAATTGTTTCTTCATTGGTTTTTAACGCCAAGTTATATGTACTTACTCCAAAAAGTATTTTGATTTTTTCTCCTCAATAAATTCCAACTATGATATATAACCGGATTGAAGACAGATTACGCACAGATAACAATAAGTTTAAAGCGGTAAACTATTTATTCTTTTTTCTATTGTTATTTTGGAGTGCGGGATTTTTATTTCCAGTATTAAGTCCATCATTCACCGGTAAACCAATTGTAAATCAGTTGCTAAATTATAATTACTCAATAGTCTGTCATCAGTTAGAATCTTCTGAAATAACTTTTGGCAGAGCACATTTTCTGGTTTGCGCAAGGTGTGCCGGAATATATTTAGGCGCGTTATTTATAGCAATAGTAATGTTATTTAATTTATTAAACCTAAAATTAAATTTAGTTCCATTGTTAGTATTTTCTGCTCCGTTAGTTATTGATGCATTTGCTGTTAGATTAAATATCTATACTTATTCAAAGACAATTGCATTTTTAACAGGTTTATTGTTCGGCGCAATTGTGTTAATTTACATTTTAGAAACCATCGAAAATTCGTTCAACTTGTTGTATAAAAGGAAAAATGGACTACAATAAATATCTACCATCAATTGTTACAGGTTTTGGGGCAGCAGTTTTATCAACTATTCCAGGTATAAAAAATTTAAATTGTTGCTTAATCATACCTGCAGCAGCTTTCCTTTCGATTTATCTCTACAATAAATCAACAGGAAATGACTCTCCTATAAAACTAAATAAAGCACTTAGTTATGGATTGATTACAGGATTGATTGCAGCTTTGTTTTCAAGTTTGTTTGATATATTGATAACTTATATCACTCACTCAAATGATTTGGTTGTTGGATTAGAACAAACCGAAGAAATGATGCAAGAGCTTAAATTGGGGTCGCTGATCGATGCATCCATGGAGATGATGCGTACGATGGTTAAAGAAATTGAAGGGACAGGATTTTCGGCGCTTTATACTGTTATGATTACCATCAGTAACTTTTTTATTTTTTCTATTTTCGGAATGTTAGGCGGATTGTTGGGAATGGCTGTTCTGAATAAAAGAAACCGTCCTCAGTTTTAATACAATAAAAGATGATAACTGCAATCATTTTTTTCGCACATTTTATCTTTACACTTATCATTTTTACAAAAAAATGGCAGGATGAAGGATTATCTGCTGCCTGGATGAATGTTGGGTTGATTGTTATTTTATTTGCGGTTGGATGGACAGTGACCGGCATGATTGCAAAAATTTTAATGGAACAGGAAGGGTTGGGAATTCATTTTGACCGTGATACTTTTTCCCTAACACTGCTCACAATTATGGAAGTCTTTTTTTACCGTTTTTATTATAAGAATACTGTTACTGAAGACGGTAAGGAAATACAATAACAGCGGTCTGTTCCACTTGTTTTTGCGATGAGTTTAAAGCTTCAAATCTCCACTGCCTTAATGAATTTATCGCGGCATTTTCAAGTCTGGTATCGGCTTTGATCTTAGGAAAGATCGTACCGATTGTACCGTCTGGTAAAATTGTAAACTGAAGTTTAATATCAATTTCTTTTTTTACACCTCCTGGATATTTTGGAAGAGTGAAACTATATATCTTTCTAATTCCTTTACCTCCCCACTCAATATCAAAACCAAAACTTCCATCACCTTCAGCCAAGTTGCCTTGCCCTGTTGATGTAACACTGGAAAGATCAGGATCATTATTCTCTGTACTGCTTTCCTCTGATACTTCTTTATCTTTTTCGGCAGGTTTGATTACATTTTCTTCAGAGGTATTAACGGCAAGGGGTAAATCAACTTCTTTCACTTCTTTGCTTTTATCTTCGGTTACGTTTTCAACCTCCGGGTTTAGATACTTCTTCTATCATTTCAATCTGGCTGCCTTGAGAACCGGATGACCCGGTTTCACTCGATACACCAAAAGAAAGTTCTATATATTCCGAAGGTTCATAATCAAATGAAAGATTAAGTAACATAAACAAAGCCAGCAAAGCAGCATGAAACAGCACTGAACCTGTAAACGAAGCACTTGAAATTTTTTTATCGGACATAGCAAATCCTCTTATTGTTCTTTTTCAGTTTCAATAGTAAACTTACCGATGCCAACAGATTTTGCAGCATCTATTACTTTTATTACTACATCAATTTGCACAGTTTTATCGGCACGAATAACAAGGTTGTTTTGATCATTTAATTCTATATTCTCATTCAATTTCAAAGCAAGCTGGTCTATTCCTATTTGCTCTGAACCAATATAGACTGCATTTTCCGAAGTGATAGTAACAACAAGCTGGGTTGGCTCAGCTTGCTCATTTGTTCGTGAACCCGGCAGTTTTACCTTTACACCCTGTATGAATAACGAACTGACTCGTTAACAAAAAGAAAATGACAAGTAATAAAACAATATCAGTTAAAGATGAGTAACTAAAAACTGCCAATGGTTTATTTGATATTTCAAACTTCATATTTCTGCTTCCTAAATTTCTATTTCGAGTTCTTCTTCATCAATATCTTTGTTTTCCGATATATCCTGTATCGTATCAACAACATCATTTGCAACGGTACTTCCATATCGCCGACAAGTCTTTTAACTGAACCGAGAAAGAAATTATAAAATGCCAAAGCAAATATGCCGACAATTAAACCAAACGCAGTTGTAATTAACGCTTCCCAAATTCCTCCCGCAAGATCACTTGGGGTTTGCAGAACCTGCAAGGTCTTCAATTGTCATAAATGCAGTTATCATACCGGTTACAGTTCCGAGGAATCCCAAAAGAGGAGCAATACCTGCAACCGTTGCTAATAACGATAAGCCCTGTTCCAGTTTACTTATTTCCAGCTTGCCTGCATTTTCAATTGCATCTTTTACCCTATCATGTCCGTACTTATATTTCTTCAAACCTTTTCTTACGATATTAGCGATAGGGAGATTTCTCTTCCATGCAAGCCGAAACTGCACTGCTTATATCTTTCTTTTTAATTAACCCGCGCAACCTTACCATAAAAGCAGGAACATTTATCTTTGCTTTTCTTAAAACTAAAAATCGGTCGATAACTACGCTTAGTCCTAGCACAGAACTAGCTAATATCAACCACATTACTACGCCGCCTTTTAAAAATATTTCGAAAAAATTCATCTTTATTTCCTGTTAATTATTTGATTTTCTAAATTGTTTTGCTTTTTCTAAAGTATCAAAATTACCGACTCTAACCCTGTGCCAGGTAACTCCTTCTATTATTGCTTCTTCAAGGAAAGCATTATAACCCTTGGGCAATATACTTTGCTGCTTCCTTTTCAGCAGAGGTTTTCTTGCGTAATGAAGCAACCTGCACAATATAGATATCTTCATATTTGTAAATGTTGTAAGCTTTCATCAAAGGAGTTCCCGCTGGTTTATTAACCGGGTAACTTACAATCGGTTTTTCTTCTGCCACTACTTTTTTTGGTGGTTTTTTATCGTCAATTATTTTTTCAGGTTTTACATCCTTAGTATCTATTAAACTTAATCCAATTACCGTCATTTCCGTTTCTGGTTTTAAATAAGGGTAAGTTACAGGTATATCATAGGTCCTTTCAATATAAGTAACATTATCAATTCTTTCAATAGGAGGTAGTGTTTCTTCAACAATTTCCGTAGTACCGCTATCTTTCATCAATAAATAAAATACAGTAGCTACGATTATAATTATTGCTGCAATAGTAAGAAATTTTGTCGCAGAAATTTTTCTTGTATCTCTTCGGTGTCGTCTTACTGCTTCTGCTCTGTTAAGTTTAATATCCTTTTTGTTATTACTTTTTTTCTTTTCAATTACAACAGTTTCATCTACTGATTTTTTTGTTTCTTCAGAACGGAATTTTTCGGCTTTGCTTATAATCTTTTTAAATTCTTTATTATAATCGATCTCTTCGTCTTCGGTATTAATGTTTTCACCCAATAATTCTTCAAAACCTTTTACTTCCGTCGATGATGCTTCCTCGCTTAGAGAAGATGTGATAGATCGAACTCTTTCAAACTTTCCAATTTTTTCCTCTTTCTCGGAAACCTGAAAGTCATCCATTTCAATTTCA
>PVMK01127131.1_pt1 | contig 15823 bp, 16 predicted proteins | sample 1853481 | NCBI WGS metagenome assembly PVMK01 (sample SAMN08533507, study PRJNA380276) | Marine sediment metagenome, whole genome shotgun sequencing project.
TAATTTTCGCGATCGCATACGGTTCATTGGTGGGCTCGAGGGGGCCGCTGAGCAGGCAGTCCTCCGCCATTGGCTGTTTTGCGAGTCGTGGATAGATGCATGAACTGCCGAGGAACAACAGGCGGTGAGTGCTCGCCGCATGCGACGCATGAATAATGTTGGCCGCAATCATCAGGTTGTCGTAGATGAACTCGGCCGGGTAGTTGTTGTTTGCATTGATGCCGCCGACTTTGGCGGCCGCGAGAAAGACGTAATCCGGTTTCTCGGTGCTGAAGAAATCATGGACCTGCTGCGAATCTGTCAGATCGAGATCTTTCCGGGTGCTGACGACGAGATTTTCACATCCCGTTTTCTCTAGTCGGCGTAATATTGCCGAACCCACCATGCCTCGATGGCCGGCCACATAAATCTTCCCGTCCCGGAGCCGGGCGAGCTCTTCCGGATGCGGGTTATTCATGGTGATCGAAAACGCGGAATCCTTCTTTGGCGACCAGTGCATCGCGTCGTGCGATTTTCAGATCCTCAGCAGCCATTTCCTTGACCAGATCGTGAAAACCAATACGGGGCTCCCAGCCCAGTTTTTTCCTGGCCTTGGTGGGATCGCCGAGCAATGTTTCGACCTCGGTCGGCCGGAAGTAGCGCGGATCGATTTTTACGATGACATCGCCAGCCTTCGGGCCATCGTCACCGGATGATTTCGCGACCCGGCCGCGTTCATCGGAACCCCGGCCTTCCCATTCGATAACCAGGTCCAGTTCTTGCGCGGCAAGCTCGATAAAGTCCCTGACGGAGTATTGTTGTCCCGTGGCAATGACATAGTCGTCGGGTTCTGGCTGTTGCAGTATCAGCCACTGTGCCTCAATGAAATCTTTCGCATGGCCCCAGTCTCGTTTCGCATCGAGATTGCCCAGGTACAGGCAGCTCTGTAGGCCAATCCGAATTCGTGCCAGCCCGCGGGTGATCTTGCGGGTGACGAAGGTTTCCCCGCGGGTCGGCGACTCGTGGTTAAACAGAATGCCGTTGCAACCGAAAACGCCATATGCTTCGCGATAGTTGACGGTAATCCAATAGGCGTAGAGCTTGGCCGCCGCGTAAGGCGAACGCGGGTAAAAGGGCGTCGTTTCACTCTGGGGTGTTTCCTGAACGAGTCCGTAGAGTTCGGAAGTCGATGCCTGGTAGAACTTCGTTTTCTCAACGAGTCCCAGAATGCGGATCGCTTCCAGCATTCTTAACGGGCCGATCCCGTCCGCGTTGGCGGTGTATTCCGGCGTCTCGAACGATACGGCCACGTGGCTTTGGGCAGCCAGGTTGTAGATCTCGTCGGGCTGCGCTTCCTGCACGATGCGGATCAGGTTGGTCGCATCGGTCATGTCACCATAGTGAAGCGTGAAGCGCCGTTTGGCTTCGTGAGGATCCTGGTAAAGATGATCAATTCGGTCCGTGTTGAACGACGAGGCGCGTCGTTTAATACCATGAACTTCGTAGCCTTTTTCGAGCAGAAATTCCGCAAGATAAGCGCCATCCTGTCCGGTGACGCCGGTGATGAGTGCTCGTTTCGCCATGCACGACTCCTGTTACATCACAGCAATAGTCTCGGGGTCCTTTTCCGCAGGGCTGCGCAGGCGGAAGGGTATGATTTTGACAGCAGAGGATAGAGCAGGTCGGCCCGGTATGCTACCGGCCAGCGGCACACTCAGGGCCTGTCAGTCTTTATGTAATATGTAAACTCAGATCACGAATACCACTCCGGAATAAAGGCCTCGTCTGGCGCGGAAAAATAAAGACCGCTATCATTCAAGCGATGGACCAATCTGAAATACAAGAAAAAAGAGCGCCTGCATGGATTCCGCTCGGGGCTGTTCTGCTGGCCGGAATTCTGCTGCTACTGATTTTCTGGAATGGGTTGGCCTATATGGTCGACAAATGGGAGCTCGATGAATATAACCACGGCTACCTGATACCCGTGGTTTCGCTTTACCTTCTGTGGTTGCGCGCCGAGCAGATCGGTCAGATCAAATTATCCGGGTCCTGGATGGGCCCCCTGTTTGTTTTACTCTCTATTGCGGCGTTCGTGATCGGAGAGCTCAGTTCGATCTATCAGATCATCGAGTACGGTTTTTTGCTGGCGCTGTTCGGAATCATTATTGCCGCGATCGGCTGGCAGGGGTTTCGAATAGTCTGGGTTCCCTTCGTCTACCTTGCGTTCATGATTCCACTGCCCGTTTTCATGTACCAGGGGTTGTCAGGCGAGCTGCAGTTAATCTCATCCCAGCTGGGTGTCGAGGTAATCCGGTGGTTCGGGATCAGTGTCTATCTGTCTGGGCAACGTGATCGACCTGGGTGTTTATCAACTGCAGGTTGCGGAAGCCTGTAGCGGGTTGCGGTATCTGTTCCCATTGATGAGCTTCGGTTTTCTATGTGCGGCGATTTATCTCGGTCCCTGGTGGCATCGGGCGATTATTTTTCTGTCGGGCATACCGCTGACCATTTTTATGAACAGCTTCCGGATCGGTGTGATCGGCATGCTGGTCCACAACTACGGCATCGAGCAGGCGGAGGGGTTTTTGCACTATTTTGAGGGCTGGATCGTTTTCATGGTTTGCGTCGGGATTTTATTCCTCGAGATGGCGTTACTCGCGAAACTGAGTGGCAAGCAGTTAATGTCTGTTTTTGCTCTTGATGTGCCGCCGATGGGAACGATAAAAAACCTGTTGCCAGAAACGGTGCGGCCACAGATTTTCGTATCAGTGGCCGTGTTATGCGTGGGCGTCGTCGTGGCGTTCAGCCTGGAGTCACGGGAGGAATTAATTCCGGAGAGAGAGTCTTTTGCGAGTTTTCCATTGGTTATTGATCAATGGCGCGGACAGGACGCGGTGCTGGATGAGCAGATTCTGGAAAGTTTGGCGAGCGACGACTATTTCCTCGCGGAGTACTTGAATCAGGAAAACCAGGATCGCGTCAGTATATGGGTCGCCTATTACGAAGAACAGCGAAAGGGGCGCGCCGTGCATTCGCCGCGCGCCTGTCTGCCGGGCGGCGGTTGGCAGTTGGAATCTTTTGATGAATACGTGTTAAAGGATATCGGCCCGAATGGTGAGAATTACACCGTCAACCGTTCGGTCGTTGCGCGGGGCGATGCACGTCAGCTGGTTTATTACTGGTTCGTGGAGCGAGGCCAGATTCAGGCCAACGAATACTTCGTCAGGTGGTCTATCTTTTGGGATGCGTTGACGAAGAATCGGTCGGACGGCGCTTTGGTCAGGGTGACGACGTTTGTTTCCGATATTTCTCAAATTGACCAGGCCGACCAGCGCCTCGAGCAATTCGTGCGGCTCATCGATCCGAAGCTGGCCTATTATCTGCCACAGGCCTCCGCCACTTTCCGTGACAGTCAGGCGGCGCTCTGAATACAGTCGGGTCGTTGCTCCTCATCCGGGTCGGCAGTTACCGGAAAGACTTTAGATTCGGTAATGAACGAAACCGCGTCGTTCAGCAAGTCCTGCAGCCAGTACATCTCTGTCCCGGCATTTTCATAGGGCGAGAGCATTTCGTGTGGAACGTCGTCCGGCATAAAGCACAATGAGATTGGGCCTGCGGATTGATGTTGCTCGGTGAAAGTGACTATCTCATCGTTGCTGATATAGGCGTCGCCCCCGGCCGCGACGATCTGCACGGGTTCATTGAAGGGTTGCTGCAGATACCACGCCTCGTTCACATCATCGAGCGCGAGCAACGCGACGGCGTGCTTCAGCCGATAATCACAAAACCCTGCCCGGCCCGCAGTCTGCCATTCGGCACACGCTTTTCGCGCCGCAGCGGGTTTAACAATTATGTTCTTGATTGCAGGGATCCGGCCCAGGAATTTGACCAGGCCTTCCACGAACGCGCCGCCGCGAATCGCGAACATCGGGCTGATCAGGAGTTGCCGGTCATACAGTTCGCGTTCCTGCAGGTTGGCATTCACGCTGAGCGACCCACCCAATGAGAAGCCAACGATGATTCTTTCTCCCGGACTCTTGGCCATGATTTTATTCATGCGCTGGGCGAGGGCGGTATAACGCGATGCCCCATCTTTGGCCGTGGGCAGGCGAGAGAGGTCGTCATCGCCGTCGGGGGTTGGGAGCGCCCCGTGGCCGGGGAGCAGGGGCAGCAGCACGTCGAACCCTCGCGCTGAAACCATTGAGCCCAACTCAAGAAACTGCTGAGGACAGCCGCCAAACCCGTGGAACATAACCACGGCGCCCCGGCGCTGCACCGTCGGTGCAGCGGATATTAGTTTTGGCTGGCAGGCCGCCTGCCGTTGGACCTGGTTGACCTCGTCTGCATACGCCTGCCAATCGCGGGTAAAAGCCTGAATGTCAGGCCGGGCAACCACGGGGTTTGGCAGGTCCTGCGCCACGGGTTGATTCTGGCACGCGGCGACCCAGAGCAGGAATACCGCGGACACCGTCAATCGCATGATCGATGTGCCGGGGACTCTGTGATCGTCTTGCGTTCGCATAATGGTGCCTGTCGTGACTAATCAGGGCGCGTACGGTACCCGAAGCCCTGTATACCTTACAATGCCGGACCCCGTTGCAAGGAAGAAAAATGGCTCAACCCGCCGCTCTCCTCGAAAATCTGGCCGCGATAGTCGGGGCAGAGTTTTTGCTGACCGACGACGAATCCCGCACCTTTTATTCGACTGATGTCTATCGTCAGGCTGATGAGTTGGCTGTCGCCGTGGCTCAACCTGGGCACAGTCGATGAATTGCAGGCCCTGGTTCGGGTTTGCGTGGAACACCAGGCCCCGATGGTTGTTCGCGGCGGCGGCGCTTCGTATACCGATGGGTTTTTGCCGATTCGTCCGAATACGGTTTTGTTTGATACTTCGCGCTTGAATCGTATCGAGGTTCACGCGGACGACATGTATGTCACCGTAGAGCCTGGTGTGACCTGGGCCGCACTCTATGAGCGCTTGTCCCGGGACGATCTGCGGACACCTTTCTGGGGGCCGTTTTCCGGGATTGCGGCGACGATCGGCGGCGGTATGTCCCATTACGCCGTGAATTACGGCTCCGGCCTTTATGGCATCTCGGCTGAGTCTCTGATTAGCATGGACGTGATCCTGGCCAGTGGTGAGATGATCTCGACCGGTTCGGGCGGGGGAGAAGGTCATTCTTCTTTTTTCCGATTCTACGGTCCGGATCTCGCCGGTTTGTTTGTCGGCGATGCCGGTGCACTCGGAATCAAGGCCCGCCTCACGTTACGATTAATGCGCAAGCCCGAGGGATTCGCCGCGGCTTCGTTCGGATTTCCGGATGGCGAACGTTGCCTGGATGCGTTAATGGAATCGGCGCGTCTCGGGGTGCTGGCGCAGAATTTTGGTCTCGATCCCCGGCAACAGAAAACGGCCCTGACCGAGATGGAATCGAAAAGCTCGATCGATGCCGCGCGCGCGGTCATGCAATCTTCGCGCAATCCGGTGGATGGCGCGGTGCAGCTGCTGCGAATGGGTCTGGCCGGCCGTAACTTTCTGAAAAATGCCGTGTATTCGGCGCATTTCAGTACCGAAGGCGTGACCAACGCCGAGGCGCGCTCCAAACTGGCACATATCCGCCGGATCGTCTCCCGGTACGGCGCCGAAGTCGCGAACTCGATCCCGACGTTCTTCCATGCACAGCCCTTCATGCAATTGACCCCGATACTGGGCCCGAATGGCGAACGCTGGAAGCCGACCCACGGGGTATTCCCATTTTCAAAGGTCAAGAAACACCATGCCGATTTCGAGGCATTGCTGGTTGAATACCGGGAGCGCATGGAGCGACATCGGGTGCAATTAACCCGCATGCTGATGTCGTTCAGTACCCACTGCTTTATCTATGAGCCGACATTTCTGTGGGAAGACGACCAGACGATCTACCATCGCAGGGTCTTCCCGGCCGAATTGTTGCCGATGAAGCCGAAGCACCCACCCAACCCCGAGGGTCGGGCACTCGTAAAGGAAATCAAGCAGAGAATCGGTGAATTATGCGTCCAGAATGGCGCCAGCCATATGCAGGTGGGCAAAGACTACCCCTATCTGCGCACCCGGACGCCGGCGGTGAAGGCCCTGGTTGTCGATCTGAAAAAAGTACTGGATCCGGACGGATTGATGAACCCGGGTGCCCTCGGCCTGAGCTAAAATTTGGTGTCAGACACCAGATTAAACCCGGTGTCTGACACCAAATCTGGACCCCAAATCTGGACCAATTTGGATGTATACTTGCCCGCTGGCCCGCGTAGAAAAACCCGGCACAGATAAAAAAATTAAGAGGAAGCAATGACTAACACCAAGGAATATGATCTCGTCATCAAGAACGTGCGTGTAGCACGTCCAACGGGTAACGGTCTCGAAGACGCCGATATTGCGATCAAGGATGGTAAATTCGCCAAAATCGCGGTGGATATTTCATCGGCAAGTGCCGCAGAGGTGTATGACGGTCAGAATCGAATCGCATTTCCGGGCGTCGTGGACCCGCATATGCATACGGGCATTTATTCGCCTTTAGCCGAAGACGCGGTGACCGAGAGTCGGGCGGCAGCCATGGGGGGCGTGACCTCGAGTCTGAATTATATCCGCACGGGCGGGTATTACCTGAACAAGGGCGGGCCGTATCGGGAATTCTTTCCGGAGGTCCTCGAGCTTTCGGCGGGCCGCTTCCATGTCGACTACACGTACCACGTGGCGCCGATGGACCGGCATCATATCGCGGAGATTCCGGAACTGATCCAGGAATTCGGCATGTTTCGTACAAATTTTCATGTTTTACGGTGGCCATGGTCTGCACGGCCGGTCAAGCAGTCAGCATGAATTTCTGATGATCGATGAGCAGGAAAAGTATGATATCGCGCATTTTGAATTCGTCATGCGGGGTATTCAGAAAGCGAGAGAGCAGTTTCCGGACCTGGCCGACGACATCAGCCTGAGCATGCACTGTGAAACGGCCGAGATCATGTCCGCATACACGAAAATAGTCGAAGATGAAGCCAAGCTCGAAGGCCTGGCGGCGTATCATGCGGCGCGGCCCCCGCACTCGGAAGGCCTGGCGATCTTTATCGCCGCCTACCTGGCCGACGAGACCAGCATGCCGAATATCAACCTGTTGCATCTGACGTCGCGCAAGGCCGTGACTGCTGCACTGCAAATGGCTGAGGTCTTCCCGCAGGTCAATTTCCGCCGGGAAGTCACGATCGGCCACCTGATGCTGGATATCGATGCGCCGGCGGGCAACCTGGCCAAGGTCAATCCGCCGATACGGCCGCGCGAGGATGTCGAATTTCTCTGGGAGAACCTGCTTGACGGCAAACTGGACTGGGTGTGTTCGGACCATGCCTGTTGTAAACACGAGATGAAGGTCGATGGAGAAGATCCCGGCAATATCTGGCTGGCCAAATCCGGTTTCGGTGGCACGGAATACCTGTTGTCGGCATTAGCCAGCGAAGGGCACAAGCGCGGTCTTTCTTACAACGATATTGCGCGCCTTTCGAGCCTGACAGCAGCGCGCCGGTTCGGCTTGCATCATAAAGGCGATATTGCCGAAGGTCTGGACGCCGACATCGCACTCGTCGACCCTTCGGAGACTTGGGTCGTGAGGGCCCAGGAGTCAGAGTCTCAACAGGGCTACACGCCTTTGGAAGGCCAGGAACTGGGCGCGAGGGTGAAGACGACTTTCCTGCGTGGCAACCGGATTTTCGACAATAACGAGATTCTTGGCGAGCCGACCGGGCAATATCTGAAACGGCCTTGCTGAGCCCCGGTCGTTAATCGGGCGTAGCCGGCATAGGGACGCGTCAATTCAGAGTCGATGCCTTGCGTTGCCTGACCACGGCAGAATCTCGGGATTCGCCCCGGCCCGCCAGTTGCAGCGGTTCACCCGTCACCTTGTCGCGAACCAGTTCGCTGAACATCGTGACGATGCTGACCGCACACCGGTCGGCTTCGGCGGTCGACATCTTACGGACTGATGCCACGACCGGGCTCTCGGGTGACATCGGCTTTGCCGAGTGCATCGCTCGCCACAATGCTTCAAATTGTGGTCTGATGCTTTCCGGGATGTCGAACTTCGGCATCGGCCCGAGATATTCTATATACGCTGATATTAACCGTTTCTTGATCGGTCCGGCTCCGGCCAGAATACGCACTGCCGACAGAAAATTATCTGAGAATGGGAACATGATGTCGTCTCTTTTTATTATTTGATGACGAGTGTTAACTTCGAAAATATATAGTTATTCGACGAAAACACAAGACAGTCAGGAAAAATTTTTGCATTATTCCGGCCCGGTTTGCGACGAATGAAAATACAGCCGGTGCATTGGGCGTTATTGCTGGCTTTGGTCGCCCTCTGGGGTTCGTCGTACCTGATGGTCGAAATTGCGCTGGCCGTTTGGCGGCCGGAGCAGATTACCGGTTTGCGCATACTGTCTGCTGCGGTGGTGCTGGTAATAGCAATGCTGGTTCGCGGCCAGAGATTTCCACTCATTTGGCGATCCTGGCGCTATTTTCTGGGCATCGCCGTCATCGGCAATTGCCTGCCTTTTTTCCTGATTTCATGGGGCCAGCAGGAGGTGGAGTCGGGTCTGGCCGGGATACTTGCGGCAAGCACGCCTTTGGTGGTCCTGATCCTCGCTCATTTCGTGCTGGCGGATGAGCGCTTGTCGCTTCGCCATGTGTTCGCCTTCGTGTTCGGCTTTGCCGGGATTGTCGTGTTAATGGGGACCGGAATCCTTTGCCGCATTGGGAGGCTCGGCCAGTCGCTGGTTATCCCAGGCCGCGATCCTCGGCGGCGCAGTGTCCTATGCGGTCGCCACGGTGATGGCGAGACGGATGCCGGCAATATCTCCGGTCGTTACATCGGCCGGGGTCATGGTGTTGGCGAGTAGCCTGATGAGTCCCTTCAGCCTTTCCGGCGCCCGGTTGTTTAGCGGGATCGCCTGGCAACCGGCAATGGCGATCGGCTTCCTCGGGCTATTGGGCACCGGACTCGCGTCTATCCTGTATTTTCGGCTCGTCGCCGAAACCAGCGCGCGATTTACCTCTTTACTTAATTACCTCGTTCCGGTCTGGGCGGTGATTCTCGGGGCATTTGTTCTGGATGAGGCTGTGTCGCTGAGTTCGGTATTGGCATTGGCTTTGATCCTGGGTGGGCTGATATTGACTTCGCGGGGGCCCACTAAAGTGACTGAGTTACTGGATTGATGGGTTAAATCAATGGAGAATCCACCGGATAAATAAGGAAAAAGGGCGGCCTATGGCTAAGTCTGTACTTGGAATCTCAGCTTATTATCACGATAGCGCCGCAGCGCTGCTGCGCGGTGGAGAGCTGATTGCGGCGGCCCAGGAAGAACGGTTTTCCCGCAAGAAACACGATTCCAGGTTTCCCGGGCACGCGATCGAATACTGTCTGCGCGAAGCGGGCCTGACTCTGGATGCGGTCGATCAGGTTGTCTTTTACGACAAGCCCCTGGTCAAGTTCGAGCGCCTGCTGGAAACCTATCTGAGTTATGCACCGGGCGGGATCCGTTCATTTGTCGCGGCGATGCCGATCTGGCTCAAGGAAAAACTGTACCTGAAAAGTACATTGAAGCGCGAGTTGTCGGACTTGGGCAACTGCAAGATCGATCAGTTGCCCCCCTTGTTTTTCGCGGAGCACCATCAGTCACATGCCGCGTCCGCGTTCTATTTCAGTCCCTATGACAGGGCTGCCGTGCTGTGCCTGGACGGGGTGGGTGAGTGGGCGACGACTTCTGCATGGCTGGGCGAAAAAAATCAATTGACGCCATTGTGGGAAATTGATTTTCCGCATTCGCTGGGCCTGCTGTATTCGGCGTTTCACCTATTTCACGGGGTTCAGAGTGAACTCGGGTGAGTACAAGCTCATGGGACTTGCGCCTTATGGCGAGCCGAAATACGTCGATACGATTCTGGATAAGCTGCTTGATCTCAAGGAGGATGGGACGTTCCGGTTGGACATGCGTTATTTTAACTATTGCACCGGGCTGACCATGACCAACGATCGATTCGCGGATCTTTTCGGCGGCCCGCCCCGGACGGCCGAAACCGATATCTCGCAACGCGAAATGGATTTGGCGGCTTCGATTCAGGTCGTGACGGAGGAAGTGGTTTTACGCCTCGCGCGCACACTGCATACGGAAACCGGCGCGGAATATCTGTGCCTGGCAGGCGGTGTGGCGCTGAACTGCGTCGCGAACGGCCGACTGGACCGGGAAGGGCCGTTTCGCGAAATTTGGATTCAGCCGGCCGCCGGCGATGCCGGCGGCGCAGCGGGCGCGGCCGCCGTGATCTCCTATGAATACAACGGCGTCGAACGGACGACGAATGGTAAAGACTCGATGCAAGGCTCCTACCTTGGTCCGCGATATTCAGCAGATCAGATTCGACGCGAGTTGGATCAGATCAATGCCGTTTATACGGTGATGGACGATTCGGAACTGATGCCTCGACTCGCCGATATCCTGGCCGACGAAAATGTCGTCGGCTGGTTCCAGGGCCGCATGGAATTTGGACCGCGCGCGCTTGGGGGGCGATCGATTGTCGGCACGCCGACGAGCGAAAAGATGCAGACGACGATGAACCTGAAGATCAAATATCGTGAATCATTCAGGCCGTTCGCACCGTCCGTTCTGGAGGAGCGGGTTCAAGACTATTTTCAGGATGTCGGATCCAGTCCGTATATGCTGATTGTTGCCCCCGTCAATGAGAATCTTCGTATTGAACTGACGGAGGAGCAAAAAGCGCTGTTCGGCATTGAAAAACTGCGGCTCAAGCGTTCCGAACTTCCGGCGATTACCCATGTCGACTATTCGGCCAGGGTGCAGACGGTCAGCGCCGATACGAACCCGAGATATCATGCGCTATTGAAGGCGTTTGACGCACGCACGGGATGCGCCGTGCTGGTCAACACATCTTTTAATGTCCGCGGGGAACCGATTGTCTGTACGCCCGAGGATGCCTATCGATGTTTCATGCGTACGGAAATGGATTACCTGGTGATCGAGAACTTTATTCTCGACAAGCGCGACCAACCGCATTGGGAAAAAGATGACTCCTGGAAAGATGAATTCGAACTGGATTAATTACTATGTCTGAACACGTCATACCGGAACTCGACGCAAAAGGACTGCGAGAATTCGGCCTCGTCACGGGTGGTATTGTTGCCGGTTTATTCGGCCTGTTTTTCCCGTGGCTGTTCGACCGGGCATTCCCGGGTGAATTTCCGTTGTGGCCGTGGATTTTCTTCGCTGTTCTTGGCGGATGGGGTCTGGTTGCGCCGACCAGCCTGCGTCCCGGTATATCGGGGATGGATGCGGTTCGGATTGTTGCTGAGCAAGATCACGACACCGATTATTATGGGGCTGGTATTCTATCTCGTCATCACGCCGTTTGGGCTGGTTCGACGATTGTTCGCCAAAGACGCGATGGCGAGAAAATTCGAGGATTTGGTAAGCTATCGCGTGCCGAGCAAAAAGGCGCCGGCCAAGAATCTGGAGAGACCGTTCTGATGATTGATTTCATGAAAGACCTGTGGGGATTTATGCGTGAGCGCAAGAAGTTCTGGCTCGCGCCGATCATTATCGTCATGGTCTTGCTGGGTGTCCTGATCGTTGTTGCGCAGGGTTCCGCCGTGGCCCCATTCATCTATACGCTGTTTTAGTCGAGCGGCCGGCGCGGTTAACGCATTTGGCCTTCAGGGGTCGGTCCGAAATACATTTCGAGACCGATCCCGGCACCGAAATTCGCCTCGCGTTTTTCCCAGATAAAGTCCTGCGGCCAGGTGACGCTGCTCAGGAATTCCAGGAACAGCCATTTGCGCAGGATCCTCTGCCGGTAACGAAATTCGTAGCCGTAGTTTCTGATCGGTACCCGGATTTGGTTTCGCCGTGCAGGAGCAGGCCATGAGTCAGCGCACGCCGATTCGATAACTGGTGGAACAGCGACAGGCGGGCTGATCCATTCGACACCCTCGACTTCTTTATCCTCCGAAATATTGCCCGAGTTTGACCAGCGCAGCATCATCCTGCGCGTCAGTAACTGGTCAACACCCGCAGTCAGTGTGGCCCCGATCCCCTCGTCATAGCGCCAGTACACCAGCGGCATCGTGCTGATCAGCGTTCTGGCGCTGACGTCCCACGCCCGCCGATATGAGGCCTTGACATAGGGCTCGGGCGGCGCGCGCACTTTGGCGCCTATACTGAAATCGAACCCGCGTTCGATACCGTTACCGCGGCTGTATCCGAGTCCGATCAGAAAGGAGTCGTCCTCGACCTGATTGAAACTGCTCGGGATCGAGTCCACCGGCGCCCTCTGAGGTACCGTTACCTTTGACAGCGTCTCGATCATTACCCCGGCCAATCAACAGCGAAGTTCTTTCCTGCAGCTGCGGCAGCGCATAGCGGGCGCGAAACCGCAGGCTGTGGTCGTATCCGTTGCGCTCATCCCAGAAGGTGCCGAGGCCGACACGGCCGAAAGTCTGCGCCGATGCCCGGTCATACTCGCGGGTACCGAAAAACCCGTCGAACCACGCGACCGAGCTGCAAACGGCCTGGTAAAAAGCCACGTTGCTTTTGTCCAGCCACGTGGCGGCGGCGTTTTCGACCGGTTCCCGGCACGGGCTCAATTTTTCTTGGGATTCGTCTGCCGCCTCCTTTGGGCCCATTTCCGCTCCAGCCTGATCCGCGGTCTCTGGGTCCGTGGTCTCTGGGTCCGCGGGACTCTCCGGGATCTGCGGGAGTTTCCGGGCCTGTGGGACTCTCTGGATCTGCCGGGATCCGTGGTCTGGATACGGCCGGGGGCTGATCCGCGGTTGCCCCGGCGTCCGCTGTCGTCCCAGCGTCCGTAGTCGTCAAATCGTCCGCAGCGGCGGCACCAGATACCGCGATCGCGGCCAGGATAACGGTCAGTGCCCGGCGATGTAGAAACAACATTCCCATCGGGGAATCGTAGACAAATCAGCAGATTACCGATACTGCCCCGATCACATAAATAGCTTCGTTAAGGTTCGATATTACGCTTGGAAACGGCCGAATCCCATCCGTGGATATGCCGGGTTCAGGCGTTTGGGCCAAGCCTATGGTGCCGGGGGTCATTCATTTGGATGATGTTCAGGTCATACCGTTTCTGGTAAGTTTGGGCCGGGAACGCGGGGCCTGTTCACTCTTTTTGAGGTAGGGGCATCGGGTTCGTCGTCGCAGCCAGTGAGCGGAATGGGGGTCATTCAAACTGGTACGGGTTACGCATCTATATTTAATAGAGGGGAATGCGCCATGTCCGGAAGTAAAGCTTATCGACTATCAATTCTGACGCCGGCTTTTTTGGTCGGCTTCGTTGCATTCAATTCGCCTGTTACTGCACCGGTTGCGGTCGCTCAGGAAATTGGAGGCGTCGTCGAGGAGATCATCGTGACGGTCCGCCGGCGGGAGGAGACGGTCAAAGACGTTCCGGCGACCGTTTATGTATTTACCGAGGAGAATATCGAGCGCTCCAACATCACACGCGCGGGCGAGATTGCTATGTTGACTCCGGGCGTATCACTCGTCGATGCGGCGGAAGTCGGTGACACGCAGGTCAATATTCGCGGCATGAATGGCGCACGCGATGCGGAAAACAGTTATGCGCTCGTCATCGACGGCATCACGATGACGAATCCGGCCGCGCTGAATCGTGAGTATGCGAACCTTCAACAAATAGAAGTGCTGAAGGGCCCCCAGGGCGCGATCTACGGCCGCAACGCGTCGGCCGGCGCATTCATCATCAATACCCGGAATCCCGGTGAAGAGTTTGGCGGACAGGTCACGGCCAGTGGCGCCGAGGACTCGAGCTACCGGCTCGTCGCGACGCTCGATGGACCGCTGGGCGACACGTTGGGCGGCAGTATTTCGGGCGATTACAGGACGACGGACGGATTTTATAATAACGAGTACCTCAATCAGGACGACATCACCGACAACATGGAGACCTGGTCCGTGACCGGCCGGTTGCTCTGGGAGCCGACCGAGGATCTCGCCCTCGATACCAAGCTGCATTACGGCGAGGTTGACGGGTCATCGATTGCGTTCAACTCCGCGTTTCAAATTCCCGGTTTCTTCGATGAGGATATCAACACTCATCAGTATCGTTTCGTCAATAATATCGTCCATCAGAACGACCAGGAGACGACCGAATTCTCGATGAAGCTCGATTACGATTTCGAATTTGCGACGTTAACAGCCTGGGGACTCTACAGCGATATCGAGAACAGCCTCAGCGCCGATGGCACCAGCGCCGCGTTCGGTTTCTTCAACGCTGATCAGCCCTGTATCGATACGACTCTGGCACTCGGCACCGCCGGCACCAATCAGCCGCTAAACGCACCTCAGTTTATTGGCATGACGCCGAACGTAGTCATTCTCGACCCGGACGGCTCCTTGTTCGGTGCCTATACGCCGACGGCCTGCGATGGTACGCAATACCAGGAGCGGAACCAGGAAGACATCAGTTTCGAACTGCGGCTGACGTCGCCCGGCGATCAGCAGTTGCGCTGGAATGCGGGCCTGTATTATTTGAATATCGACCGTGAAGTCGGTGTCAGCACCGGTATCGACCGGCTGAGCCCGGCGACGGGCTATACCAATGCGTCGCCGATCCCGAGTCTGTTTACGACGAACCCCACCAACCCGACCGAACAGCTCGTCTGGGATGACTTTGGTACCGACGTGTATTCGGCGTTCGGCGGCATCGCCTATGACTTCATGGACGCGTGGACCGTCGATTTTCGCGCTGCGTTACGATCGCGAGGAGCGCGACGTGAAAAATAAGGTGCCGTTCGGTCCCACGACGCAATATATCAATTCCTGCATGCTCGACTTCACAAATTCCGGCGGCGCGCCACTGAATCCCGGCCAGTGTGACCCGTTGGGAACCGGAGTCCCGGGGCCGATTCCGGACAAGAGCGCAAATTTCGACGAATGGCAGCCGAAAATCAGCCTGGTGTGGGATATAACGGACCAATGGACCGCGTTTGGCAGCGTCGGAACGAGTTTCCGTTCCGGTGGTTTCAATAACTCGGGCAGTGAGGCAACTGTTAATACCTTTATTAATAGTCTACCGTCAATCGTAGACAACACTTTTACCCCGGTAGGCATTAAGGACGAGTATCGCAAGGAAACATCGACCGCCGCCGAACTCGGCTTCAAGTCGAACATCGCCGATAATGCCGTGCGGCTCGAAGGCGCGGTCTATTACACCCAGGTAGACGATATGCAGTTCTTCGAGTTCGTCGTTGGCCCGTTCGGGCTTCTGCGCCTGGTTGAGAATATCGACGAAGTCGATATTATGGGCGCGGAACTGGCGCTGACCTGGTCGGCGACCGACTGGTTCGACCTGTTCGTCGGTGGCAGTGTCATCGACACGGAAATTAAGGCAAACCAGGTGCGTCCTGACACGGTCGGCAATGAATCGCCGTACACGCCGGACACGACCGGAAACTTGGGCGCCTACTTTAATGTTCCGGTGTCGAAGGCGATGAATTTCTTCGCCAACCTTGATGTTTCGTATATCGGCAAGACCTGGTTTCATGCGGTCCAGGACCAGAGTCGACCGATTGGGTTTGAACTTTTGGTTCCCGGACTCGTCGGCCAATATAAGAACGCCCAACGCGATGCCTATACCCTGACAAATCTGCGCCTCGGCGTCGACCAGGAGAAATGGACGGCGGCGATTTTCGCGACCAACCTAACGGACGAGGATTACAGCGAAGAAGTCATCCCGGCACCGGAATTCGGTGGCTCGTTTATCCACGTCGGC
>PVMK01172788.1_pt1 | contig 15821 bp, 17 predicted proteins | sample 1853481 | NCBI WGS metagenome assembly PVMK01 (sample SAMN08533507, study PRJNA380276) | Marine sediment metagenome, whole genome shotgun sequencing project.
AAATTGTTAACATAATCATAGGTAATATTTAATAAATTTATTTGGAGGTTCATTTTAAACATAATCCTGATTGGTCTGATATTTTAGCTAAGCTGGCTACCGACAAACTCGCTTACCTCAATAATATTAGATGAGCCACCTCAATTTCTAATGAACATCAGTCAAACCCACAAAACTGCCTGCATTTTGCTCAGCTAACAGACGCATCAAGTGCGCAAAGCGAACTCTATTTTCATTTCTATATGCTGGATTGGTAAATAAAACGGGAAACCCGAACGCATGAATACGTACGCGAGTCTTGCCATAGGCATCCTGTTTATTTATGCGCGCTACTTCACTCAACACAGTATTGATACTTCCGCTTGAAAAATCATCGCCAAATACATACAAACTTATACGCTCGTCTTTTCTGAAATACACCCGTACGGCATGCTTTATTCCCTCCACCGGGCTGCTATTACTGAAGCTTTTCCAGTTGCGAAGCCGCCGGATCACTTCCCTGCGACGGGCAGGCGTATCAGGGATCCAACGTCCGGCATACGAACCAAACATATAGTTCCCCATATCGTTGACCACCTGTATACCCTTGACATTGGGATATACACTTAGCACCTCCTCGACCTTCTTTATGACCATTGGCCATGCAGCCTTCAACATGCTACCCGAGGTGTCGATAACAAAAATGATATATTCGCTATCAACGGGGATTCCACCGATCACAGCATCCTTGTTCAGCGGCTTATACTGCGGTTCGCTTAGCAGGCGTTTCATTTCTTCTGTGAGTGTCTGCAGCACCGCCTGAAGTTCGCCTTTAATACGTGTCTGATCACTGGCCTGTGCTGCAGAATCGTTATTCTGGGTTTGCGTCCATTCACGGTTTAACTGAACAAGAACCTGTCGTACCTTTTGCCAGGTCTTTCTTTTTTTTGTGAGTTCACGCTGAAGGGTTTGACTTTTAACAATCAATTGTTCCCGTTCATCCTCGATTTGTTCAATTTTGCCGCTCAGATCAGAAGTAATGTGCTCCAGAGTCGCCGGCTCCAGCGCTAATGAAAGCACAAGCAATAGAATAATTGCACCAAACCCGCAGGAAATAACATCGAGAAACGACATGCTGAAAACTTCTATAGGACGGCGCTTAACTTTCATCAGGGCCAATCTCGTGAAGGTGTTATAAAAGATCCCCGGGTGTCGATTGCCAACCCCCAAAAGGAAGAAGCAGCGCCTGGATCACCTTCTAGCGGAAACAGTAAGGTGTTAACAGGCACTCCCTTTGGCAATATCATTACAGCCTTGTTGAACAAATCCTGTCGCTCTTTTGCAGTTATGGTATTGGACCTTGGTTTACTTTTCCCCTGAGTCGGCAAACCATCAGTCAGCAGCAGAACACTGTCTGGTTTAGGCCTCATTTGACTGATCACGTTGAAGGCGCTGCTCAAATTCGTGCCGCCCTGCGGCGCCAGTTTTCGAACCTCCGAAATCACCCCCTCCAAAAGTGTAGGATCACTGGAGGTTAGCCATCGTTTTTCAGTTCCACTAATTACCGGCCGTGCTTCGGTGTTAAAATAATAGACCTGAAAGCTTTTGTTCGGCTGCAGATTTGCCACCAACCACTGCAATGAACGCACAACACGCAGCCACTTCGGAGAACGTCGTCGTATGGACGCATTCATGAGTTTTCGCCGGACAATATTCACAATTGTTTCATCAAGCATACTCGCCGATGCATCAACAAGAATCAAGGTGCGGTCACCGCCTAATTTTAAGCCCGTCAAATATTGCCGGCGTCTCTCACCATCAAATCCCACCAGTTTATCACCTGATGTTGACAGGGACTCATCTTCTTTATGCTTCTTCCTTAATTTTTCCAGCGAAGTTTTTTTCTTTTCCAGGGTCTCAATTTCTTTTTTTCGCTGCTGGGCGGTTTGGTCTACCAGTTCATTTTCCTGCTGCTTTTTGTTAATCCTTTCGCGCAGTTGGGCCGCTTGAACCTGAGAATCTCCTTCTTCAAGCTCTATCGCTTTCACCTCGTTACGAAGCTCAGCCAGATGGGCGCTCGCAAACTCTTTCGACATCGTTACCCGTGCAACTTCAGCCCTCAGGTCCTTTTGCGTTTCTTCGCGCTGCTGAAGTGTCTTGCCATTGAGCAGCATAACAAGCAGAATCACTGCACCAAAACCACAGCACATGACATCCAGGAAGGCTAGACTAAATGTATTATTACTCCGTTGTTTTTTCACTGGCTCACACCTGGAATTTAAGTGTCACTATTAAGCCGGCCGACGAGCCATTTACCGCAATATCGCTTAGTATCAAGCACCAACCGTTCCTGTGACAGCTGGATTTGGTGAATAATAAACATCAGCACAATGCTGATGACCAGTGCTATAAAAGTTGAATTGAATGCGACACCGAGGCTTTGGGTTACCCCCGTAATATCACCCTCTACCGCACGGTGGGCTTGTGCCAATGCATCACCTATACCACGTACCGTGCCAATGAATCCAACCGACGGTATCGCCCAGGCGATATAACGGATAATAGAGAGTTCTGATTCCAGACGATCTGACTCTTCCTCACACAAATTCTGAACCTCCGTTGATACGTCCTGAATATTTTGAGTAGATGCAAAGCGGTCAAGCGCGCCCAGCAAAACGCGCGGCAATAAATATCCCTGCATCTTTTCAGGCAGCTGTCGTATCCGTTGAGAGACAGGACCCGTATCGGAGACAGAAATGGCATCTCCTTCGGGCAGTCCAATAAAATCCTGTTCAAGCTGCTTTTCCTGGCGGAAGGTAGTCCTTGCTTTGAAGCTAAGAATTGCAATGGCCCAGAACATCAATATAAAACATGCCTCCTGTTCATAATCTCGAACAACAACGTAATAGGAGCGCTGACGGACATAATTCGGGTCCACTTCTATACTGGCTATCTCCTCCGCTAGAAACACTTCAGCATTCGGCCGGATGACTGCAACATAGATCGCATGCACAATAATAAATGTGATCAATAACGAAAACAGCGAATAAATAAACTCGGTCTGAAATCCTTTTCTCATGAGCCACTCCTCAAATATCGGTCGGAAACGCAACTGCTTTATCAGCAGACACCTTATCAGTGGGAACAAAGATGGCAGGCGCTTTGACGACCTTTTTCTTTTGGGTTTCTTTTTTGACAGGAATTTTATCTTTCCCTGTCAACTCAGTTTTTGGTTTATCGTTCTCGGCAGCGGATATCCCTACTCCAATAAGCAGCACTGTCGCCAGCACAAAAGTCACTATATAGAGTAATACTTTACTATGTTTTTTATTTTTCTGCATAGCGTGCAATCCTAAAACCGATATCGTTACGGGGTTTCTCCGCATAGTCTCTGTATGACAAGCGCAATTCCATAATACTTCCGTGGCGCCAACTCGCACCTCGCACAACATGATACTTTCCCGTAGCAGGGCCGGTTGGGTCGCGCAGAGCCCTGGTTTGCCCCCCCGAATACACATCGTAGTAGTCATGACACCACTCAGAAACATTGCCGCCCAGATCGTAAATTCCCACCGAATTGGCTGGGAACCGGCCAACCGGTGCCGTGGCCCTGTAGCTGTCGGTATATCCCTTGATCGTTAAGGGCAGACTGCCGACTGCGCTGCTATCCGCATAGTTTCCGCTTTTTTTCGGCGGAAACCGGTCATTCCCCCAGGGATATTTCAAAGGCTTCCCCTTAACAGGATTCCCGCCTTCGTAGCGTGCAATGAATGCCCATTCTGCCTCCGTCGGCAGCCGATAACCCGTCGTAATCGGGACGATAGCAGCCATTTTCCCATCCTTTTTTTCATAGGCCGGCGGCAAACCATCTTTTTCACTGAGCCAGTTCATATATGCAGCCGCATCATCCCATTGTACTGAAGCAACCGGGTGATCACTTTCATTTAGATCAAAACCACTTTCACTCCCGGAGTTATGCCCTTGCCGGAATTTCTGAAACTCAGCATTGGTTATCTCTTTTTCACTGATATAGAACGTCCGCGTTAATTCAACCGGGTATTGACTTTCATTACTGCGTCGGCCGGGCTCGCGGCGGGATTCACCCATTTGGAATTGGACGGGCTCACGTAACAATATTCTGTGCAGAACCTGTCCTTCTGCTGTCTTAATCTCAGGCGATATAGCAGCAGCCATGGGCCTGGCGATTGCTCTTTAATTGAACATCAAGTTTTTTTGACACACCCGCAGTAGGCGTTAAGGTTGTTTTAAAAGATACATAACCGGCCCTGCTAACCACTATCCGGTGAGGAAGCGCTGTCAAGCGCAAACGCCGTGAAGCGGTGCCCATTACCTTATTGTCAACCGTAAGTTTGGCATCTGCAGGCTCACTGGTAATAAACACAATGCCATACTCCGGCTCCAATTGAATATCGATACGCTGCACCCTGGCTTCCTCAATACGAATTGATCTCGACGCAGTGATAAACCCACTCCTTGAAAGGCTCAGCTGATGGTCTTTTTTCTGTATAATACTAAGTGAGATTGGCGTGTGCCCGCGAAACTCTCCATTAAGCATTACGCTAGCGCCGGATGGTCTGGACGTCAGCTCAAGCACACCTTCGACCTTTTGCAGCGCAAATTGCAGCATTTTTACCGTTTCGCCCGGCTCGATCTTTATCTTATCCGATATTGGTTTCCAGCCATCCTTACGCAGTTCTATCGCATAGATACCTCCCATCGGTTCTATTTGCAATGGGGTCTGGCCGACCACCGCTCCTTTCAGCCAGACATCAGCCCCCTCGGGTTTGCTTTCTATTCGCAAGGTTCCCCAGCCGGGCTGAAGAACAGCCTCAATGCGCTGTCTGACACCCATGCCCTGGATCTCAATTGATTGAAGGTCAGGTAAATAACGTTGTGCAGCGACACTCAACTTATGGCGTCCCTCTTCTATCTCAATTGACGTCAGCGGCGTTTTGCCAATAACACTACCATCAACCCTCACTTCAGCGTCTTGCACGGGTAGAGACACAATATCAAGCAGCCCCGGCAGCTTACGTAGCTGATAAGCGAATGTAGAATCCGAACCAAATTCAACAGTAATCGACTCTTCAAGTTTCCGATAACCCGCCTTCTCTGCAAAAACGCGATACCTGCCGGGCAGAACCAGGTAACGTTCCCCAACCTTCACTGATAGTGGAAACCGACTAAGCGAGGCAGTATCTGGGGGTGGGATAATGGTTATCCGAACCGGTATTGCTGTCAGGACAAATATGATACAAAGCAATAAAATCACAAAAGATACTGTCATGATCTTACGTAATCGGGGATGCCCCTTTTTTGCCTGTAACAAATCAAAGGATGAAACTGCTGAAATCTTAGGCTGACCATTTACCGGCTCATCCTTGATCCGCTCCGTTTCAGCAGGTTGTGGTTTAATCTCATTTGCTTGCCCGGCTGTAATCAGTGGTATATTGGGAGGTGTCTGCACGGGCACCTTGTGTTGACCAGCGGGCGACAGCACAACCACGTCTGTATCGACATTTACCGTAAATTTACTGCTGTCTATCTGGAGTTCGTCGTCCGCAGCAAGCCATTCTGAACCATTAAGTTCTTTACCGTTCAGCTGCACTGATACGGGTCCACCCTCTGCCTGTAAAAACATTTTACGATTGTTGTGACCGAACCAGGCTGCAGGACCTGCTTTCACCGCTTTACCAAACACGGCCAACCCCTCGGATGAAACACCAACCGGAAGCGGAAAATCAGATTCACCAAATTCCTGCCAACCGCTGGCATCGCAAACGCGCATTATGATACTCAAATTTTCTCCTTGCAATATATATTGAGGGTTATTCCCTCACTGTCCACCGGCACTGTAAACAGGAGCATAACATCTCGAAAACCAGAACGTGTGCCAAGGGCTTTATAACGACCCGGTTGTAATTTTAGAGAATGTTCGAGGAAGTGTCCTAACCGGCCCACTCGATAAATCGTAACATCCGTCATGTCATCAGATTGTACTAAAATTGAAACAGGTTTGCTGTACACTTCAAGCAAATGACGTAGTTTTTCAATTTTGTCACCAAACTTTGGGCCAATATCACTATTGGCAACTGCCGTGTCATATATACTACGCGCGTGGTTTCTATGTTCCGGTGCTTGTAAGTCATTTGGATTCGAAAGATAAGTTTGAACCTGTCGGTTCAATTCTGCATTTCTCTCAGCACGCAGTTTTCCCTGCTTCGCAAAACCGGTATTCGCGTCGATTTTCAAAGCCCGGGAGTAGGTCCCTACAGCCTTTTCCCACTGTTCCGTCTTCTCATACGTCAAAGCCTGCATGTCCAGCCGTTGAAGTTCAACCCGTTGTTCGGTATTTTTCAACTGCTGTTCCAAGTCGAGAACTGCTGCAGCATCAGGCCGAAGATTCCTTGCGATATCCAGAGCGTGCTTTGCCTGTCCAATTTTATTTTGATTTAAAGCGGATATCGCATCCGACATAGAGCGCTGAAAATCACGTTCCAGAATCAACTGATTAACCTGCTGAAGATGATCGCGCGCAGCCTTAAAATCCTTATCCAGAGAAATTGCAACATTATACATCCTCCTGGCAGCATCCAGATCTCCATCACCTTCAAGGACCTGACCCTGTGCAAGGTGTTCTAACACTTGCGGCAGATTATCGGCACGCTGTAATCCAATCCGGGCTTCACTATTGTTATAATCCGCTGCGAGAGCAATTTCATACGACTGCTTTGCTAATTTACTGTCGAGCTGCGCGAAGGCTTCATTACCCGCCTGTATAGCCCGCCTTATACGTTCAGGACGACTGGCGGCAAGTTGTTCCAGCTTCACGATCGTCTCACGATAGCCCTTCACAGCCTGATCAAAACGCTGATCATCCAAGTAAGCATTGGCTTCTGCCAGCAAAGCAAACACCTGTCTGTAACTGGTGTCAACCGGTTCGGCTCCCCAGTTTTTGACGCCCTCGTTTTCTAACCGCGCCTTGAGGTTTAAGGTTTTTTGAAGCAGCTCCTGCGCCTCCCTGGCTTTCAATGCTGACTCTTCGGCGGCTCGCGCCTGAGACTGAACAGGTTCAGCCTCAGGCGTCACTTGTGCAGGTTGACGCTGGCTGGAAAATCGGCCCGGAAGAATAATGACAACCGCAACGGCGACAAGCGCTAGGATAATAAAAACAATCAGCGCTATAAGCTTGAAGCGTGACGCGTTGGGATCAGACGCGAAAATACGCGGCTGCGATGGTGGCTGTAACTTTGGTTTGCCTGACATCTATTCATTTGTCCGGCACGAATATGTGCCGGAACTCTCCGTTCCCATGGGTTCTATAACTTGATTAATCTGGCTGGACGCTTTAGGTGCTTAAGGTTCTTGAGCGTTTACCCTTGATTCTACTTCGTAAACGTCTCAGCTCCAGTCTCAACCTGGTAAAGCTTTCCAAGAACCTCGCGCCATTGTTCGTATTTGGCTTCGGCAGAACCGGTTAGTTCGATGGTTTCACCTTCCACTTTAAGAACCGTAGGCTCGATCTCAGCAGCAAAAGATACCCCGAGCTCCTCCAGCGCTGCCTTATTTATTTCAGCTTCCTCCTTAATCTTATCTGCCTCAAATATTTTTGCAACGCCAGCCCCCATGGCAGCGCCTATAATCGCTGGAATCGCTGGATTATAACCTTCTGATTGACCGTATAGCGCGCCCAAAATGGCCCCGGAAACTACTAATAATGCACCTTTTGCCAGCTCTTTATTCTTCGCGTCATCAACTTCACGAATCATATTCATCTCCAGAAGCCTTGACTTTCGCCAATTCGTGTATACTTCTCTCATATCACGGTGCAGACCTTCATAGTTGACATCAAGCGTATCCACTAACATATAATCCCGTTCGCGAACCCGCCGCACCCGCGCCAGCATTTCATCATCTTCAGCCGGTAAACGGTCAATTATAAATCGTCCTGTTTTTTCGTTTTTTTGTAGATAACCTGTGAAGGCACTTGGCACCAGTTCTTTTGCAAACCGCATTTCTGAAACCTGGCGTATCTCGAGGATCTGATCCTGAGTCATCGTCTTGTAATATGCTGCTAGTTCATTTGCAATTTGACAGTAAACATTCTGAAATACTTCGATCTGTTTACCAGACGATTCTTTGTACATTTGTTCATTAACTGCGCCTTTAAAGTTTTTTTCAAACCACTGCCTGCCTACCGCATCGAAAGCCTCAATCTTAAGTTTCAGCTCCTCGCCGTTAGACTTGAGGATACGGCCGGTAACCCGCACCTCATCCCCTGAAGATTCTGCCGGGACAACTCGGACCGACCCCCAATAGCCGGTTTGGTACAACGCATGCTTAAGCTGAACCGCCATGTATTTTGATTCAGCCTGACGGATTTCCTTGGAAATACCGCGCGATTCATTCTCGGAAGTTGGTAATTCGCCCAGATCAAAAGTTTGTATGCGTACATCGAGTAAAAGGGGTTCAGGAATCTCCGTCTGTGCAGATTCAAGCGCCACTTTTCCCTTATCGGGTCGTACTCTTCTATAGGTTGCGCAATTGCTCAGCAGGACGGCCAGAAGAAGAGATACGACAAGACCACGAAGAATAGACCGGTTTCTCAACGTGTCGATTTTTTGTACTTTTTGTATTCTTCCCATAATTGTTTTTTCAAAAGTGGGTCTGTTTCAGTTTCAGCGGCTTCTCTCAATTGACGGGCAACCACATCATCATCACTGCCATCCCCGACGTCTCCTGTTTTAAAATCCGGCATTTCCCCTTGTTTTTCTACACCAGGGCCTGATCCAGGTTCGGTTGCCCGTTGAATCGGCCCGTCCTTCGATCCTGGTTTTTTCACAACCCCATCTGCCGGTACGTCCGCACCTGCTGTTTCTTTTTCTCCCGATTTATCAAAAACACCGCTATCCTGACTCCTATTTGATTGACTTACACCTTGTTCCCATTTAAGCTTTTCCTGATGCTGAAGAAGTAATCCATCGAAATCAGAAATCAATTTCCCCATCTGTTGTTCCAGCAAAGCTTTTTTTTCTTCCCGGGTCAATTCCCTCTTAGTAATATTGACGGCGCCACCTTTTTTAGATTCTGGATCGTCTTCAAGCTTTACACAATCAACACCGTGAAGGCTGGCATCACCCCCAAGTTTTCGCACAGTCTCACAGCCTTCGATGACCTGGCGTTTTAATCCTGCTACGAAAGCAGCAAATTCACGAATATCTATTTTGGATGCCTGGCTTTGTTCGCGCATCTTGCGAAACTCTGCGTCGTTACTCTGCCACACAGCGTACGTCGTCTGCAAATTCTCAATTTCTTTATCCAATCTTAGTTTTTCATCAGCAATATTCTCCGCGCCATACGCACGAACAGGAACGACCGTTACCCATAAAATAAACAGGATAAAAACACAACGCATAATTATTATATTTCTCACAGGCTACCATCCTTAAAAAACAAAGGGTATAAGTCTTATATTGAAGCTAAATATATTTTTGTCAATGCCTGCAGCCCTTTATCGTAGGCTGCGGCTAGGCCTCAATAGCTTCAAAGAGTTCAATTTTCATCGTTCTTTGCAGGAAATCTAAGTTTTTGAATGTTAACAATTATGTTAATCAAAATCAAGGACATTAAGCAAAAGCATTAAAAATACCACATTAAGATTAAGAATCTATTTTTTTTATGTAATTTCTACTAATTTTTTATGCTATGGTAAATGAACATTCATTAAAAAGTCTGGGTCAATGTCAATAGGAAAAACCTCTCCTGTTACAAAAATCCTTATCTTGTTTGCATTATGCCCACCTCAATGAATCTGCCGTCTTTGTTTTGCACCTGATATTTTAGCTAAGTTGTTTGTTCCCCAAAGTTGTCTATTTTTGGTAGACAACTTTGGGGTTTTTGAGGGCAGGGTTTTTTGATTGCTGGTTTATCCCTTAATTACACCCAGCGGTTTCATGCGCGCGACTTTTTTTGCGATACCGGCTTTGGCTACCACATCGACCACCATGTTTACATCTTTGTAGGCATCAGGCATTTCTTCAACCAGAGTGGTTCTTCCGGCAGCTTTTACAATAATGCCCTTGTCTTCCAGTTCACGGTATATGGCTCTTCCTTTGGCTGCTTTTTTGGCCTGTTTTCTGCTCATTAATCTGCCCGCGCCGTGGCAAGTGCTGCCGAAGGTTTCGTCCATTGCTTTTTCAGTGCCTGTAAGCAGGTGTGAATATCTGCCCATATCTCCCGGGATTAAAATCGGCTGGCCGATCTTTTTATAATCATCCGGCACCTGGGAATGGTCAGGGGGAAAGGCCCGGGTAGCGCCTTTTCTGTGGACACAGACCTTTCTCTTTTTGCCTTCAACAGTGTGCTCCTCTATCTTTGCGATGTTGTGACAGACATCATAGATCAGTTCCATTTTCAAATCGCGGGGGTTGGCCGCAAGGACCTGCTCAAAAGTTTCTCTTACCCAGTGTCCAATGATCTGCCGATTGGCAAAAGCATAGTTTGCAGCGCAGGCCATTGCAGCAAGATAGTTTTGCCCTTCTTTTGAATTAATAGGTGCGCAGCATAACTGTCTGTCCGGAAGGCTGATATTATATTTTTGTGCAGCCTTCAGCATTTTTTTAATGGAGTCGTCACACACCTGATATCCGAGACCTCTTGAACCGGTATGCACGGATACGGTGATCTGGCCCTGCTTTAGTCCCAGTTGCGCTGCTGTATTCTCATCATATATTTCATCAATATATGCGATTTCAACAAAGTGGTTGCCGGAACCCAGAGTTCCGAGCTGCGGTTGTCCTCTTTTGTATGCTTTTTCAGAAACAAGAGAAGGGTCTGCTTTTTCAATTTTTCCGTTATCCTCTATATGAAGAATGTCGTTTTGTGATCCAAAACCGTTTTTCACGGCCCAGGAGGCACCGTGTTCAAGTACCTTTTCAAGTTCTTTGTTGCTGAGTTTTAAATCTTTTCTTTTTGAGCCGATGCCGGAAGGGATATTAAAGAAGAGTCCGCTAACAAGGGCTTTTAAGTGTTTCTGAGATATCTTCCTTTTGAAGGCCTGTTTTAAAGAGCCTGACCCCGCAGTTGATATCGTATCCAACTCCTCCGGGAGAGACGATGCCTTCATCCATGTCAAAGGCAGCTACACCGCCGATGGGGAACCCATATCCGCAGTGGATGTCCGGCATGGCCATTGACGGGCCCACAATACCGGGCAGACAGGCAACATTTGTTACCTGTGAAAGGCTGTCGTCATGTTTTATCGCGGGAATCATTGTTTCATCAGCATATACGATGCCGTGGGTTTTCATGTTGCGGCATTTTTCAATGCGCCATTTTGTGTCGTCTATTTTTTCGAGAGAAATTGGCTTGTCAGACATTTTTTACCCATTGTTTTGGGTGGTTAAAGCATTATATGTCAAGCACAACCTCTGCCTGCCATAATCCGTTTTTTTCTTCAATTTTAAGCTTATGATAGGTGACAGCCTTTACCCCGTTTTTTATGGTGTGAATAGCTGAATTAAAAAACTCTCCTTCTGCTTCCGCAGAAAGAGAGTTTTTGTTTATTGATTTGATGTTGAATCTGTTAAACAGCAGACCTTCTGTTTCAAAGATGTAGAGCAGGTCTCCCATCCATTCAACCAGCAGTTCTTCTGTTGAATCACGCTGTAAACAAAAGGTCTGCTTTGTGCAGGGGCTGACCTTTGATATGTCTGTCAGGGTGTCACACAGGGCATAGCCTGCGTTTGCAAACAGATCCAACAGACTGTTTCCGAATATCTTTAGCCCGATGTCTGCAGTGTGATCTGTCTGCTCGTACTTTTTCACCTTAAGCGCCTAACGTACTTAAAGTTGATGAAAGTAATAATGCTCTACATAAAGAGTATGGCATTATTTAATTTTATCGGCTATGCGGCGATCGGAACAATAACTATTCTCACCCGCCTGTTTTGTTGTCTTCCTGCTTCTGTATCATTGGTTGCCACAGGTTTTGATTCGCCAAAACCGATTGCTTGAAGACGTGAAGATGTAAGGCCCCGGCCTATAAGAGATGCTTTGACTGCCTCAGCGCGACTTTTTGAAAGGCCCATATTATATTCTTCTGCGCCCTTGCTGTCCGTATGTCCTTCAATGCTGATGTTGGTTTGGGGGTACTTTATCAGGACGGCGGCGATACGGGCAATCTCATCCTCGGCTCCCGGTTTTATGACTGCGGAATCAAAATCAAAAGAAAAATCACTTTTTAAAGTTATTGCTAAAATATCCTGTTCCCTCTGGATGCTTGCAGCTTCGACCGCTGCCAGGGCCCTGCTGCATTTCAGCTTCCTGTTTATCCATATACTTGCCAATTTGATTGCCGGCCAGCCCTCCCGCTACCGCCCCGGCGCCAGCGCCGATAGCTGCTCCCTGTAAATCGCCACCGATGGCATAACCCACGCCGGCGCCAACAACGGCTCCAAGGGCGGCTCCGATATTTCTTTTTTTTTGCTGCTGTGTATCTGTCGCACATCCTGAGATTGCAAGAGAAAAAATAATACAAAGTAGTAATGTGCTTTTTTCATGTTAACCTCCAAATATTGTTATTATAAAAATTATTTATTTTCCGAAAGTTCTTGAATTTATTAACCTGTTGCAATGATTAAACTCCAATTGTTTCTCTCTTATCAATAAACATCCTGTGCCAGAGTTCTAGCCAGAGAAGCGCCCATATTCTGTAGCTGTTATCTTCCTTCAGGGCGACGTGTTCGTCAAGGAGTTTTTTTACTTCATTTCTTTTAAAATAGCCGCGCTCCAAAGTTCTTTTATCTAAAAGTATATCATAGGCAGGCTGCTTTAAGTCATGACAAAACCACTTGTTAAGGGGGACCCCAAACCCCATTTTTTTACGGGATAAAATATCCTTTGGAAGCAGAGGTTCAAAAGCCTTTTTTAAGAGATATTTTGTCTGCATGCCACGAAGCTTAAAATTTGCCGGGATTGATGCTGCGAACTCCATTACCTTGTGATCCAGAAAGGGCGACCGGGCTTCAAGGGAATTTGCCATGCTTGCAATATCCATCTTCGCAAGAAGATCATAGGGAAGATATGAGTTTATATCCACAAAGAGGGTCTTGTCTATAAGGCTCTGCGCATCGCTCTTTGAATAAAGGTCTGCCGTAAAGTCGATTGAATCAAACGATGACACACTGTTTTTAAAGCTGTCAGTATAAAGAGCATCTTTCATCTCGTTGTTAAAATAGCAGAACCACTGGATATACCTTCTTTCTTTGGTGTCGCGCACACCATTTAAAAACCTTTTTAAGCGCCGGGTAATGCTCCATCGTTTTTCCTGGTATGGAAAAAGGCCGACTGTTTTTTTTATGCTTTCACGGATGGCTTCGGGTATTTTTTCATAATACGCGGCCAGCTGGTTTGCTGCATATCTTTCATATCCAGCAAAAGATTCGTCTGCCCCGTCTCCGTTTAAAGCAACTGTAACATGTTCGCGTGTAAGCTTTGACACATAATAGGTGGGGATTGCCGAAGGATCGGCAAAGGGTTCATCGTAATGCCATACAAGTTTTGGAAGTATTTTAATTGCATCCGGTTTTACCACAAATTCAGTATGTTCAGTCTCGTATCTTTCAGCAATGCGCTTTGCATAGGGTAGTTCATTATAGTCAGATTCTTCAAACCCGATAGTAAAGGTTTTAACCGGCCTGTCCATAAGCTTGCTCATAACAGCAACAGTAGCGCTTGAGTCAATCCCGCCGCTTAAGAATGCGCCAAGAGGCACATCGCTTCTGAGCCTTGTTTTGACCGCATCTGTAAAAACATGCATAAGTTTTTCACAGCAGGATTCAACATTTTTGCAGTCAGGGTCCTTTTTCGTATGAAAGATTCCAGTAGCGTTCCAGGGTAATATTTCCGTTTTTTAAAATCAGGGAGTGGGCAGGCGGCAGTTTTTTAATATTCTTAAAGATGCTTAAGGGGCCGGGAACATACTGGTAGGTGAGGAAGTGGTGCAGGGCTTCATTTTCGACTTCCGGATTAACTGCCGGGTCCTTAAGCAGTGATTTTATTTCGGAAGCAAAAATAAGACTGTTATCCGCGGTTGTATAGACCAGAGGTTTTTCCCCGGCTCTGTCACGGGATAAAAAAAGCATATCTCTGTTACTGTCCCAGATGGCAAAGGCAAACATCCCCCGTAGGAGCTTAACACAGGCTGTTCCTTCTTCTTCATAAAGGTGGAGGATTACTTCTGTGTCTGTGTGTGACCTGAATTTGTGACCCTTTCTCTCCAGGTCTTTTCTAAGCTCTCAAAATTATATATTTCACCGTTAAATACGATATGGATGGAATGGTCTTCATTGGCCATAGGCTGATGACCTGCCGCAGACAGATCAATAATACTGAGGCGCTGATGACCCAGCCCCACCCTGCCTTCAGTATAGATGCCACTCTCATCCGGCCCGCGATGTTTAAGCACAGAATTCATCTTTCTTAAAAGATCAGGGTCTGATTTTCTTGTTTTTTCAAAATGGATTTTTCCGCAGATTCCGCACATAATTTTCTGCTATAGTTAAGTAAACGTTTTTTTTGATATTTCCATTCACTTACAAGGCGAAGGAACCTTGGTTGTTAAATAAAAAGGGACTCAAAAAATTAATTTTTGAGTCCCTTATGAAATAGCTTAACTTAATTTAATTTGCAAGAAGAACTAAATACCTGCTTTTTGTTTCAGGATATCAGCCATGTCTGTCTTCTCCCAGGTAAAGCCGTCTCCAGTTCGTCCGAAATGACCGTAGGCTGAAGTCGCCGTATAAATAGGACGGAGAAGGTCAAGTTTTTTGATTATTTGCTGCTGGTCTGAAATCAAAGACTTCATTTGTGATTTTAGCGATCTGGTCTGGCTCGATCACGCTGGTTCCATAGGTGTTGATCATCACGGAAACAGGCTCAGCAACACCGATAGCGTATGCCAGCTGTACTTCACAGTGGGTGGCCAGTCCTGCAGCAACGATGTTTTTGGCTGCATAGCGTGCCATGTATGATGCTGAGCGGTCAACCTTTGACGGGTCTTTTCCTGAAAAAGCGCCGCCGCCGTGGCTGCCCTGTCCGCCGTAGGTGTCACATATTATTTTACGTCCGGTCAATCCGCAGTCTCCCTGGGGTCCGCCAACCACAAAACGTCCGGTTGCGTTGATGTGAAATTTTGTTTTGTCGTCCATCAAGTCTGCGGGAATTATTTTTTTAATGACTTCTTCTATAATCCCTTCTTGAATTGTTTCATTTGTAACCTCAGGAGAGTGCTGTGATGCAATAACAACTGTATCTATACGAACCGGTTTTTTATCCTGATATTCTATGGTAACCTGTGATTTCCATCAGGGCGGAGAAAACCAGTGTCCATTTTTTCTGACTTCAGCAAGTTTTTTGTCAGGCCGTGTGCGTAGTGGATGGGCATGGGCATCAGTTCCGGGGTTTCATTGCAGGCAAATCCAAACATCAGCCCCTGATCTCCCGCGCCCTGTTCATGTTTATCGTCATCTACACCCATGGCTATATCAGGAGACTGTTTGTCAAGAGAGTTCATTACTGCGCATGTTTCCCAGTCAAAACCCATTGATGAGTCGCTGTAGCCGATATCTTTGATGGCCTCTCTTACAATGTCAGGAAGATGTACATAACAGTCTGTGGTTATTTCTCCTGCTATTAATGCCATACCTGTTGTTACCAGTGTTTCACAGGCAACCCGGCATTTTGGATCCTGAGCCATTATTGCGTCTAGCACAGAGTCGGATATACGGTCTGCTATCTTATCAGGGTGTCCTTCTGTGATT
>PVMK01177883.1_pt1 | contig 15821 bp, 18 predicted proteins | sample 1853481 | NCBI WGS metagenome assembly PVMK01 (sample SAMN08533507, study PRJNA380276) | Marine sediment metagenome, whole genome shotgun sequencing project.
CGAGGGACTCGTCGAGATGGGCCAACGAGACCGGCACCCTCTTCACGAACCCCGACGAGCAGGAGACCGAGGACTACATCACCGGCCGGTTCGGATAGGAGCATCGCTGTGACCACGCACGAACACGACAACGAACTCGAACTCCGGCACCACTTCGACGACGAACTCGACGCGATCCGCGAGGGACTCGTCGAGATGGGCTCACTCGTGGTCGAGAACACCCGGCGCGCCGGCGAAGCAGTCGTGGAGAACCGGCTCGACCTGATCGGACCCGTACGGGAAGCCGACGAGCCCATCAACGAGAAGTACGCGGAACTCGAGAAGAAGACCTTCGAGATCCTGGCACTCCAGCAACCGGTGGCGACGGATCTTCGCTTCCTCGTTGCGGCCACCCGGATCCTCTACGAGATCGAACGTTCGGGCGACCTCGCCGTCAACATCGTCAACTGCCTCGCGAGACAAGACGGGTTCCCGCAGATCCCACAACTCAACGCCATCCTGCGGCAACTCGTCGATGCATCGAGCGACGTCTTCGCCGATGCGGTCGGATCCATCGCAGAGATGGATCCGGAAGCCGGGGAAACGCTCGAAGCCGCCGACGACCAGGTCGACGACCTCGCCGCCGAGCTCTTTCGCTCCATCGAAGTCCATGCCAACGAGATCGGCCTTGCCGGCGCCGTGGAACTCAACCGTCTCGGGAGGTTCCTGGAGCGAATCGCCGATCACGGCGTGAACATCGGCGAGGACGTCACGTTCGTCGTCACCGCCCACTTCACCGAAGACGGGATCTACGGCGATCACCCGGAGTAAGTCGCCCACCCGTTGGCCCCGCCAGGTCCACAGAAACACAACAGAGGTTTTCGCGACATCCGGCCGGGGCGCTCGTTTTGCGCGTTTCGCGAACTCCTGCCATTGTCGCGCCGACCGGACCCATCGGTGGGAGCACAGAGCCGCGGATGACGACGCCCGATTACGAAAGCGAACCGGCGCCGGAACTGGCGGCCGAAGCCAAACAGCGCGAGATGCCGACATGGCTGCGCCTCGTTCTCGTCGTCGGCCTCCTCTATCTCTTCCTCATCGGTGTCAAGCTGCTCGAAAAGGGCATCGTGGGGGTCACCGGGGGAGCTTCCGAAAGCCTCTTCGAAGGGATCACGAACCCGCTCGCGGCGCTGAGTGTCGGGGTCCTGGCAACGGTGCTGGTCCAATCATCCTCGGTCACGACATCGACCATCGTCGCCCTGGTCGCGGCCGGAAGCCTCCCCATGGAAACGGCCGTGCCGATGATCATGGGGGCGAACATCGGCACCACGATCACCAACACCCTGGTCTCGGCGGCTCACGCTCGGCGTTCCGAGGAGTTCAAGCTCGCGTTCACCGCGGCAACGATGCACGACTTCTTCAATGTGCTCGCGGTCGCGATCATCCTGCCCCTCGAACTCGCGTTCGGGATCCTGTCGAAACCCGCGGCTGCGATGGCAGAGGCCTTCGCCGGCCAGGCCGGGGGCACCGAGTTCAAGAGCCCGATCAAGGGTGCCGTGAGCTGGGGCGCGAAGCAGATCACGAACATCCTCGAGCTCATCACCGACAGCCCGCGGGCCCTGGGGGCTCTGCTCCTCATCACCGGGCTCCTCATCATCTTCTTCACGCTGATGTTCATCACGAAGAACATGAAGGTCCTCATCGCGGCCCGCATCGAGCGCTCCCTCAACGCGGTGCTCGCCAAGAGCGGCCTCGTCGGGATGACCGTCGGCATGATCATCACCCTCGCCGTGCAATCGTCCAGCATCACGACGTCGATCCTCATCCCGCTCGTCGCTTCGGGGCTCCTCCTCGTCAACAACGCCTACCCGATCACCCTCGGGGCGAACGTCGGAACGACCGTCACCGCGCTCCTCGCCGCATTCGCCGCCGGCGCGGTGAGCGGGTTGACGATCGCGCTGGTGCACCTGTTGTTCAATCTGCTGGGGATCCTCATCCTGTATCCCATTCCCCAGATCCGGTACATCCCCGTCAAACTTGCCAGTAGTCTCGCGAACGTGGCCATGAAGAGGAAGTGGGTCGCGTTCGCGTATGTGGGTGGCGTGTTCGTCGCATTGCCGCTTCTCGTGATCATCGTCTCCTAGGGAGGTTGCCGTGGTACTCGACTTTTTCAAGGGCGGACAGTCGAATATCGACGAGGTGGAGATGAAACTCGTCCAGATGGTCCTCGACGGGCGCGAGGTGTTCGACACCGCGCTCGACGCGCTGTTCGGCGGCGGGAAGTCCAAGGAGACGAAACGCGAACTGAAGAGCACCGACCGAGGGATCAACAAAGCCCAACGGGACGTTCGTCGCGACCTCATGGTGCACGTGTCGGTCCACGACACCGCCGACCTCCCGTTGGTGCTCGCCTACATGAGCACCGTGAAGGACGCGGAACGCATCGGGGACTACGCCAAGAACGTGTACGACATCGTGAAGTACGGGGCCGACTTCGAGGACGCTCCGGATCGTGAGGAACTCCAGGCGTATCGCGAACGGGTGTCGCAGTTGCTTCTCGACGCGGCCGAGGTCTTCAAGAACCAGGATTCCGAGGCTGCCCAGGTCCTGATCGACAAAGCGGATGGCTTCCTCGACGACTACGACGACCACGTCAAGGCTGCCTACCGCTACGAGGGGCCCGCCTCAGAGGCCGTCTCACGAGCGCTCTACTACCGCTACCTGAAGCGCATCACCGCCCACGTGATGAACTTCCTCACGTCCCTCACGATGCCGATCGATCGGCTCGACTACTACGACGAGGACAAAGACGATCGGATCAAGGAGCCCACTGAGTAATGCCAATGGACTTCTCACCAAGCGTACGGACCGAGCAGTACCGGACCGAGTTGCTGGCGTTCATGGACGAACGGGTCTACCCGGCCGAAGCGGTGAACGCGGCCCAGATCGCGGAAGAGGGTGACCCGACCGAGGCAACGCCCGTCCTGCGGGAACTGAAGGTCGAAGCCCGCTCACGCGAACTGTGGAACCTGTTCCTCCCCGATTCCGAGTACGGCGCAGGCCTCGACAACGTCGAGTACGCGCCGCTCGCCGAGATCATGGGACGCAGCATCGAACTCGCGCCGGAAGCGACGAACTGTTCCGCGCCCGACACCGGGAACATGGAGGTCATCCACGAGTTCGGCACGGCGGAGCAGAAGGAGCGGTGGCTCGTCCCGCTGCTCGCCGGCGAGATCCGTTCGTGCTTCTCGATGACCGAACCGGCGGTCGCGTCTTCCGACCCCCGCAATCTGGAGGCGCGCATCGAGCGGGACGGCGACCACTACGTCGTGAACGGTCGCAAATGGTGGAGCACCGGTGGCAACTCAACGGACTGCAAGATCGCGATCGTGATGGGGGTCACCAACCCGGAGGCACCACCGAAGCAGCGGTACAGCATGATCCTGGTGCCGCTCGACACCCCGGGCGTGGAGATCGAAGCCAACACGACCGTCTTCGGGTACCACGAACGTGGCGGCCATGCGGTGATCAACTACTCGAACGTGCGGGTCCCTGCGTCGTACCTCATCGCGGGTGAGGGCGACGGCTACATGATCGCCCAAGCCCGCCTCGGTCCCGGGCGGATCCACCATTGCATGCGTTCGATCGGCATGGCCGAACGGGCATTCGATCTCATGGTCACCCGCGCCAAGGAGCGAACCGCGTTCGGAAGCACCCTCGCCGACAAGGGCCTCATCCAGGAGTGGATCGCCGAAGCGAGGTGGCGGATCGACCAGGCGCGACTGCTCGTGCTGTACACAGCATGGCTGCTCGACACCCAGGGCATCCGAGTCGCCCGTCGCGAGATCTCCGCGATCAAGGTGGTTGCCCCCCGGACCGCTCTGTGGGTCCTCGATCACGCGATCCAGGTCTACGGTGGTGCCGGCGTGAGCGACGAGACCCCCCTCGCCCGGATGTGGGCCTTCATGCGCACCCTCCGCATCGCCGACGGCCCCGACGAAGTCCACAACTGGGCACTCGCGAGAAGAGAGATCGGCCGGTACTGAGCCTCGCTGCGCTCGGAGTATTACGTATTACGTATCACGTACTACGACGCGGTGACTCTCGGCTCAGCCGAAAATGCTGTGCCAGATCCTTTGGTACCAGGGTTGGGTTGCTGGGCGGGGGAGGTCGGCGAGGACGTTCTCGAGATGATCGGGGGGGAGATCGCCGACGAGGACGAAGGTTCGGTCCTGGTCGGTCCACACCACCCAGGCATCGGCCGGAGCGATCACGCGGGTGTACTCGGATCCGTCGACGAGATACGGCGTACCGCCGCGGGCGATCCGGCTCACGTCGGAAGAACCGTCGCTCTCGAAGACCGAGAAGCTGAAGAGCCCGTCGGTGTAGAAGCCGTGTCGCGCCCCGCCCGGACCGCGGTACACGTCGACGAGGTCGTAATCACCGGCTCCGACCGGTAGTCCCGACCCGGTGACCGGCATCATCACGTCGTATTCCCCATCGTCACCGTCGGGTAACGGCATCGTGCGAACGTTCGGGACGAACTCCACCATCGACGTCTCCCGGAAGGGCCGACCGAGATCGTCGAACACCTGCGTCGCCAGCGGAGCGGCGGTGTCCCGATCCAGCACAAGCCGCATCCGCAGCAGATCGCCCTCCATCACGTCGAGAATGCGGGCGTCACGGCCGAATCGAGAGGTCGATCCGCCCTCGACAACGGTGTACCGATCATCGCCGGAACGAACCGATCTCCGCAGGAACGCCACCGCGCCTTCGCCCGACGCCATCGGATGCATCTTTCCACCGCCGACGATGGCTCGGCCCTCACCTCGGCCGAGGATGGTCATCCCGTCAGCGTGCTCGACCTCGACGATACCGATCTGTTCGAACCCATCCCAGGTCGTGCGGATGATGCGCTGCCCCGAGTAGACGGCTCGATCTGCCTCCCCGAGGTAGTCGGCGAGATCCTCGGCCCCCGCGGGGATCGCGGCGAGAGTCAACGATGCCAGAGCGATACCTCCGACGACCACAGCGCGACGTCCCATCATGGCGAAGCTCTCTCGAAGAGGGCCGGGAGAACCGAGAATCCCGGCTCGGCAGAGGCGCGGGCGACGTGATAGTTGCCGAGATCCTCGATCGTGAAGACCGGTTCTTCTGCGGTGTTGCGAACCAAGCCGAAGAACAGAGCGAGCAAGGCGGCCGCACCGAGCGCCACCGCGGTGAATGCCCCCACACGCCGCCGACCGCCGACCGCGGCGGGAGGTGCCTCCGGGATCAGGCCGTCGGGGGTGTCCACGCCCGGCAGCGCCCGGATCGCGATCCGCGCCCGGTCGAACTCCTGGAGATCGCTCCGGCACTCCCGGCACGCCAACACATGTTCGGCAACGTCCCTGTTCTCCTCCGATGTGAGCTCGCCATCGAGGTAGGCGGAGAGCCGATCGGCGGAGTGGCTGTCGTGGAGGAGCCAGATCGGCATCTCCTGTTCCGGGAGCCGCCGGAGCACGAAACGGGTCCGCTGGAGGCCACGGAACTCCTCGATCGCGTCGGTGTCGTCGGACAGGAGCCGGCTCACCTCCTCGATCTCATCGCCGCGGAGCTCGCCGTCGAGATAGGCGGAGAACAGTTCGCCGGGATCCGGCGGAACGGGGGTCATACCGGCCATGTCAACAACCCCCGCAGCATCTTGCGGCCCCGGTGGATCCGACTCCGGACGGTGCCGACGGGGGCGTCGGTAGCGTCCGAGATCTCGTCGTAGGTGAGCCCGACCACGTCACAGAGGACCACGGCTTCGCGGAACTCGTAGGGCAGCTTGAGGAGGGCAGCCTGGACATCGTCGCTGAGCCGAACAGAAGCAAGGACCTCATCCGGTGACGGGCTCGAACCCAGCGAGCTGTGATCGCCCTCCGGGAGCGCCGACTCCGGGCGTCGTTGTTTGCGTCGAACACCATCGAGGAAGGCGTTCCTGGTGATCCGCCACAACCACCCTTCGAAGGAACCAGGTTGATAACCGGGGAGTCCCTTCCGCACCCGGAGGAACACTTCCTGGACCAGGTCGGCGGCATCATCGGGGTTACCGGTGAGGCGATAGGCGAAGTTGTAGATCTTGCGCCCATACCGATGCGCTACGTCTTCCCAGGTCGGCGTCAATCCTTCAGGCATCTTCCCCACTCATGAGGGAGAAACGCAACCGTTCGATCTCGAGTTCCCGACACATCGAGAATGACAACGTCAGGAGGCGTCGACGTCTTCCTGCTGGTCGTCCGCCTGATCATCGTCGCCCGCGCCCTCATCGACCCCCTTGCGGAACTCCTTGGCAGAAGCACCGAGCGACCGGGCGAGACCGGGAAGTTTGGCGGCACCGAAGAGCAGCAGAACCACCACGAGGATGATCAGCAACTCAGGCGCTCCGATTCGGCCCACGAGGGCTCCTTTCCTATGAGGCTGAGTCTACAACGAGCACAGAGGAAGGTCACGAGTCCGGCCGTCTCGGTATCAAGTATCAAGTACTGGCAACATGCACACAGCCTCGGAGTCGCCAGTACTTGATACCGCGAGCGCAGCGAGCCCGTACTTGATACCGCGAGCGAAGCGAGCTCAGTTCAACGCGAACGAATCTACGAAGACCTGGAGGCGTTCTCTCGTGATGAAACGGCAGCGCGGGTCGCGTCTTTCTTTCTCGTACATGACGTAGGGTCCGAACTTGTCCGTCACGAGGAGCGCACGATCCGGGTTGTCCCGGGCCACCGCGATCAACATCGCGTTGATGTCCCCCTCGGACAGTTCCGGATACTCGCCCGCCGAGTGCCCGACGACCACCACGAGCCACCGCACACCGTCCTTCGTGGCGTGATAGACGTCCGCGGCGCCACCGCCGAGTGTCATCAGGCCCAGTCGATCCACCGAGATCTGGTAACCCCCGACCCGTAGGAGATCCAGCGCCAGTTCGTTGAGGGTCACTTCGCGAGGGTCGCTCCCCATAGCTCGCAGCTCTGCTTCAACGGACTGGGGGATCTGGAGTTCCTCGGCGAACGGGGGAAGTCCCTCGGCTGCCGAGGGAACCGCCACACCGGCGTCCACGCTGGACGGTTCCTTGTCGAGGCGCGCGAGCGGGTCGTACCCCGAAACGGAGGCGCGTGGCACCAACTCGGGAGCGACGAGCTCGGGAAGCTGACCTGCTTCGGGAAGATCGACCACCGCCAATTCGACGGCCTGACCATCACGCATCCCACACACCCGAATGTGATCCACCTGATCGATCGGGAGCCCGTGGTCTCGCTTCTCTCGCAGAACATCCAGTGCATCACGACTGAGGATGTCGCGGAGACGGTCCCCGACGGTACCTTCCGGAAGCGGCACGTCGTAGCAGACGCTTGCTTCCGATCCGGTGACGTGGAACTCGGCCAGAACCGGTCGGGGACGGGATTCGGACCGCATGGAGCCCCTCTCCGGAGTCCGACCGCTCGAGGCCGCACGAACTGCATACACGATGGCTGCGATAACGGCTACCACGACGGCAACGAGCAGGAGGATGAGGAGGGCGTTCAACCTGACTCCTTCGGTTGGATTCGCGCGACGATTCTACGAGGTTGAATCGACGTTGAATCCGGCTGTTCCGAAGGCACGGACCGGACTCAACCGGCTCGGCGACGACGGGCCGCGATCTGGCGCTCCTTGCGGATCTTCCGGCGCTCTCGTTCGGACAGCGCGCCCCAAATGCCGAACTTCTCGCTGCTCACGATGGCGAACTCGAGGCACTCGTCACGTACGGTGCATTCGCGACAGATCTGCTTGGCGGTTCGCGTGGAAGCACCCCGTTCCGGGAAGAAGAGATCGGGGTCGGCCCCTCTACAGTTCGCGAAGTCCTGCCAAGCCATGTCGTGGTCCTTGGCCCGGAGCAGGTCGAGAAGATCGGTGAACACGCCAGCTTCCTACATCCTCGTAATTACATCAGTGTCATTCAACCAAGGGCGCGCGCGCATGTCAACCCGAATCCCTTGTGGCGAACGAACTCCCCCCTCATCGCAACTCTGTCGGAACCCCGACGGAGCCGCGGGTTCGTTTCGACAGTGCCCGGTCCGGCCGCGATAATCGTCACCGGCGATCCGTAGGAGGAACCCACAGTGACCACAACCAGCCGCAGGACCGAGGTCAACCGTCGCCACGGATGGCGTTCCTGGCTCGGTTCCTTCTTCACCTCCGACATCGGCATGAAGTGGCTGATGGCGCTGACCGGGATCGGATTGCTGGCGTATGTGCTCGTGCACATGATCGGCAATCTCAAGGTGTTCATCGGTGAGCACGACATCGACGTGTACGCCGAAGGCCTCCGCAGGTTGCTCTACCCGATCGCACCGGAGGAGTCGATCCTGTGGGTCTTCCGAGTCGGTCTGCTCGCGATGTTCGTGATCCACATCTGGGTGGCCGTCGTCCTGACCCTGAGGAACCGGGCCGCACGGGGCAAGGTCCGGTACACGGCCAAACGACAGTACCTGGCCGCCGACTACGCGGCCCGCACGATGCGCTGGACCGGGACCATCGTGCTCCTCTTCCTCCTCTTCCACCTCGCCGACCTCACCGTGGGATGGGCGAACCCGGACTTCATCCAGGGCGCCGTCTACCACAACATCGTCTCGAGCTTCGAGGTCTGGTACGTGGCTCTGTTCTACGTCGTTGCCCAGATCGCGCTCGCCTTCCACATCTACCACGGTGCGTGGAGCCTGTTCCAGAGCCTCGGGGTCGCGACCCCCCGCTACGACAACTGGAGGCGGTGGTTCGCCGTTGGCTTCGCCTTCGTGATCCTGATCGGGAACTCGTCGATCCCCATCGCCGTCCAACTCGGCATCGTGGCTTGACGGGCGAGAGGAGAGAGGCATCACCATGAACGGAAACGGCACTTCGAACGTCCTCGACCCGAAGATCCCCGAAGGTCCCCTCAAGGACAAGTGGGACTTCCATCGTTTCAACGTCAAGCTCGTGAATCCGGCCAACCGGCGGAAATACGACATCATCGTCATCGGTACGGGTCTCGCCGGCGGCGGAGCCGCCGCGGCCCTGGGCGAACTCGGCTACAACGTGAAGGTATTCACCTACAACGACTCGTCGCGTCGGGCCCACAGCATCGCCGCCCAGGGTGGCATCAACGCGGCGAAGAACTACCCCAACGACGGCGACAGCATCTTCCGCCTCTTCTACGACACGATCAAGGGCGGCGACTACCGCTCCCGCGAGGCCAACGTATATCGCCTCGCCCAGGTGTCGAACGAGATCATCGACCAGACGACCGCCCAGGGTGTCCCCTACGCCCGGGAGTATGGGGGCCTCCTCGACAACCGCTCGTTCGGCGGCGCGCAGGTCTCCCGGACGTTCTACGCCAGGGGCCAGACCGGCCAGCAGCTCCTGCTTGCCGCGTATCAGGCGCTTGCCCGCCAGGTGGACAAGGGGCAGGTCGAGCTGTTCACGCGCTCCGAGATGCTCGAACTCGTGGTGAAGGACGGCACGGCTGCAGGTGTGGTCGTCCGCGACCTGGTCACCGGAGAGGTGACGAGTCACTCGGCGCACGCCGTCGTGCTGGCCACCGGCGGATACTCGAACGTGTACTTCCTCTCGACCAACGCGATGAACTGCAACGGCACCGCGATCTGGCGGGCGTACCGAAAGGGCGCCTACTTCGCGGATCCGTCGTTCACCCAGATCCACCCCACCTGCATCCCGGCGAGTGACGAGCACCAGTCCAAGCTGACCCTCATGTCCGAGTCCCTGCGCAACGACGGGCGCATCTGGGTCCCGAAGTCGGCCGAGGACAAGCGCCCCCCGAACGAGATCCCGGAGGACGACCGCGACTACTACCTCGAGCGCATCTACCCCGCGTTCGGCAACCTCGCCCCGCGCGACGTTTCGTCCCGGGCGGCGATGCGGATGATCGACGACGGCAAGGGGGCCGGACCACTGCAGAACGGCGTCTACCTCGACTTCGCCGACGCGATCGGTCGCCTCGGCAAGACGACGATCGAAGAGCGTTACGGGAACCTCTTCGAGATGTACGAACGCATCACCGACGAGAACCCGTACGAAGTGCCGATGCGGATCTACCCGGCCCCGCACTACACGATGGGTGGACTCTGGGTCGACTACAACCTGCAGACCACGATCCGCGGCCTGTACGCCATCGGCGAGGCCAACTTCTCGGACCACGGCGCCAACCGCCTCGGAGCGTCGGCGCTCATGCAGGGCGTGGCCGACGGATATTTCATCCTCTCGGGCACCATCAGCGACTACCTGGCGGACCTGTTGAACGTGTCGCCCGTCCCGACCGATGACCCGGCGTTCACCCAGGCCGAGCAGGCCGTCGAGGACCGAATCCAACGTCTCCTATCGATCGGGGGCACCCACTCCGTCGACTACTTCCACCGCCGCCTCGGCAAGATCATGATCGAGTACTGCGGGATGTCCCGCAGTCGCGAAGGCCTGGAAACGGCGCTGCGCGAGATCCCTGCCTTGCGCGAAGAGTTCTGGAGTGACTTGCGTCTCCTCGGGAGCGGCGAGTCGCTGAATCAGTCACTCGAACGTGCCGGAAGAACCGCCGACTTCTTCGAACTCGCGGAATTGATGGTGCGCGACGCGCTCGCCCGCGAAGAGTCGTGCGGTGGGCACTTCCGCCTCGAACATCAGACCGAGGAGGGCGAAGCGCTTCGCGACGACGAGAACTTCGCTTTCGTGTCTGCATGGCAATGGCGCGGTGAGGATGCCCCGCCGATCATGCACGAGGAACCGCTCGTGTTCGAGAACGTGGAACTGTCACAGAGGAGCTACAAGTAATGGATCTCACTCTGCGCGTATGGCGGCAGTCCGGACCCGACGCTCCCGGTGAGTTCAAGACCTACCCCGCCGTGAACATCAGCCCCGAGGCTTCGTTCTTCGAGATGCTCGACGAAGTGAACGAGAGCCTCAACGATCAGGGCGAGGAGCCGATCGCCTTCGACAGCGACTGCCGGGAAGGCATCTGCGGCACCTGTGGAGTGATGATCGACGGTCATCCCCACGGACCCCAACGCGGAACGGCGAGTTGCCAACTGCACATGCGCAAGTTCAACGACGGAGACACGATCACGGTCGAGCCGTGGCGGGCGGTTGCTTTCCCCGTGCTCCGGGATCTCGTGGTCGATCGCAACCCGTTCGACCAGATCATCCAGGCGGGCGGGTACGTCTCGATCGATATGGGCAATGCTCCCAACGCCAACAACATCGCGGTGCCACGCCCAGCGGCGGAGGCGTCGATGGACGCGGCCTCGTGCATCGGTTGTGGTGCATGTGTCGCGGCCTGCCCCAACAGCGCGGCGAATCTCTTCACGGGCGCCAAGATCGCGCATCTCGGGTTGCTCCCCCAGGGCCAGCCGGAGCGGTACCTGCGCACGGTGGCCATGGTCGAGACCATGGAGGACTTCTTCGGTTCCTGCACCAACTTCGGTGAGTGCGAAACGGCCTGTCCCAAGGACATCAGCATCGATGTGATCGCCTGGATGAACCGCGATTACATCGCCGCGCAGTGGAAGAACTTGAGGAAGCAGGGCCAGCAAGCCTGAGCGACACGCGGCTTTGCCGTGATGCCGATCGGATCATCGGGTCGAGGGCCGACGGTCGGGCTACAATCCGGGGAACACGAGTTCCCGTAGGGAAAGGACATCGCGGTGGCTCAATTCCTCAGCGAAGACTACATGGCCGAAGGCACGGCGGCATTGAACAGCGATTCGGGGTTCCAAGGCGCCATGGCGAACATCGACCTCGGACTCCAGTTCATCGTCACCGGTGCGCCGGGCGGCAACATCGACTACTACCTTCGCGTCGCCGACGGTTCGGCCACGCTGGCTCTCGGCGAGCTCGCCGACCACGATGCCTCCGTCACCAGCGACTACGAATCCTCCTCGGAGATCTCCAAAGGTGATCTGAACGTCCAGATGGCCTTCATGACCGGAAAGATCAAGGTCGGAGGCAACATGGCGAAGATCATGATGCACCAGAACCTCCTCTCCGAGTTCGCGCGAGTGACCAGCGGCATGGACGTGGAGTACTGAGAGCGGCCCTGGCGGGCCGCTGTATTACGTATCACGTATTACGTATCACGACACCGGCTTCGCGCGCCCAAGACGTCACTCACCTGTCGTAGTACGTAGCACGTAATACGTGATACAGCACCATGAGAAAGAGGGCGCCCTCGGGCGCCCTCTTTCTCATGGTGCTTCCCGATCTAGCCGGGCTTGACTGCGTCTTTGAAGGCTTTGCCTGCTTTGAAGGCGGGGACCCGGGTCGCCGCGACCTGGACCTCGGCACCCGTCTGCGGGTTGCGGGCGGTGCGGGCCTTGCGGTCGCGACCTTCGAACGTTCCGAAACCCGTGATCTGTACTTTGCCGCTCGCGACGACGCCGCCCACGATCACGTCGAAGGTTTCGTCCACGATCTTCGCGGCGGTAGCCTTCGACTCTCCGGTGTTCCGCGCTACTGCTTCAATGAGCTCACCTTTGTTCACAAGTAGACCTCCCTTTGGTCATGAGGTGAATAACAACGGTGTAACCCTACCGATGGCTCGCTCGCTGGGCAACAACCCTTGCCCCACAAGGACTGTTGGAGGTCACACCGGCGACGATGTTCGATATCACCGGAGGGTGGTCGCTGCCCTTCGGTCGGGTGTGCCGACCGCTCTCAGTAGTCGACGTCTTCGAGATCGGCCACCTTGGATTTGACCGCATCGGCGGCCTCGATCAGACCGGCCGTCTCTTCGTCGGTGAGACCGACATCGAGCACCTCGACAACACCCGTTGCTCCGAGCTTGGCGAGCACACCGAGATAGACGTCGGAGATCCCGTATTGACCGGTCATCCAGGCACACACCGGCATGTCCGCGCCCGAATCGGTGAGCACGGCTTCGACCATCGCGGCCGCAGCCGCCGAGGGGGCGTAGTAGGCGCTGCCGGTCTTGAGGAGACCGACGATCTCGGCACCACCCTTGCGGGTTCGGTCCACGAGCTCTTCGACCGAAGCGCCGTCGAGCACCTCAACGAGCGGTCGCCCATCGACCTCACACAGCGACGGAACCGGGACCATCGTGTCGCCGTGGCTTCCCAGCGTCACCGCCTTGACCGAGAGCACGTCGGCGCCGATCTGCTCCGAGATGAAGTGAGCGAGGCGAGCCGAGTCGAGCATGCCGGCTTGTCCCAGCACACGATTGCGCGGGAAGCCCGAGACCTCTGCGACCAGGGTCGTCATCTGATCGAGGGGGTTGGTGACCACGATGATCACCGCGTCGGGCGAATGGGCGACGATCTGTTCGGTGACCTGCTTGACGATCTTCGCGTTGACCTCGAGCAGGTCCATACGACTCATCCCGGGTTTGCGGGGAAGGCCGGCGGTGATCACGACGACGTCGCTTGCTGCGGTGTCGGCGTAGTCGTTGGTGCCGGCGACGATCGTTCGGTACCCGACGACGGGGCGCGATTGATTCATGTCGAGGGCGAGGCCTTGAGGCAGCCCTTCCACGATGTCGATCATCACGACCTCATCAGCAATGTCGGCTTCGGCGATCCGTTGCACGGTGGTCGACCCGTACTTGCCCGCACCGACGACGGTTACCTTGCTCATGATGGCTCCTTGCGATAGAGCGGCCGTTCGAGAGGCTACCCGCTGAGGATGACCCCGAAACCGCATCCGCAACAGGGGCGCAAGACCCGAACACCGGCACGGGATCGGGATCCCGGGAACCAACCGTCAGGTCGACGCCCTCCCCGCGGCAACATCCCACAGCTGGGTCAATCCCTGCTTCGACCCGAGGGGGCTGACACTTGGACCGTACGGTGTGCCTGGGGGCACGGCGATGGTGAAAGCCCCGGGATGGATCTCGAACTCCAACGGCGGATCCATCGAGATCGTCTCGCCGTCGACGCCCATCGGGACCGGTGACCCCGAATCGACCCGGAACCGGGCTGCGTCCCACTGATCCCAGCCTTCGTAGCGGTCGATCCTCCCGGCCGCGTAGAACGTGGCGAACTTGGTGACACCCGAGGCGTCCGGCACCTCGAGCATGAGAACACCGAGGCCGCCTCGGTCGAGGCGTTCGCGTTTGCCGATGTCGTTCAGGAGGCCGGTGACCGTGTAGCGATTGTTGCTCACCATGATGAGATCGGCGGTATCCCGTTCCCGCCCGGACCCGTCGGTGAACTGGAGATCGAACTTCCTGCCCGATTCCTCCAGGCTGCGCATCGTATCGATCGTCGTCTCGGTCTTCGCATCCCGGTACGCCGGGTCGCTCACGATGGTCGCGTAAAGGCCGAGCGATGCCACGTTTACGAAGACCCGTCCGTTGATGGTGGCGTAGTCGATGATGCGTATCTCGCCGTCGAAGGCATCCAATGCACCGACGACATCGGTCCGGTCCAAGCCGACATCGCGAGCGAAATGGTTGCGGGTTCCGGCCGGGATGCAGATGAACGGGACCCCCGCCGCGATCGTGGCCGTCGCGACGTAGCCGAGGGATCCGTCACCACCCGCCATCGCCACCGCGTCCGCTCCATCGGCGATCGCGTTGCGTGCCATCTCGGTCAGGTCGTCGTCCTTCTCGAGAACCCGAACGTCGATCCCTCTCGATCGGGCGATATCAGCGAGCCCGGTCTTGGTGGCCTTGCCGCCGCCCGACTTCGGGTTGACGAGGAGCACCGGGTGTTGTGCCGACAGTTGCGCGATCCGGGGGGCCGGAGCGCGGAGCGCGAAGGCTCCGAGAAACCCGATCGCGACGAGCAAGGCCACGACGGCCAGGAACGCTTGCGGCGACCTCGCCGCCGCCCCGATGAGTCCGCCGAGCAGCACCACCAAACCGACGGCGCCGAGGATCCTCCAGGCCGTCCGAGCCGGAGGGTCACTTCCGAGGGAGCTCGAGAGCCCGAGGATCGTCAGCGCCATCCCCACCCAGGCGACGAGGATAAGCAGGAAGCTGTGCAGGACCAGCAGCGTGACCGCCACCACGAACAAGACACCCAACACCAAAGTCGCCGCGGCGGCCACCCGGCGGCTCGAGCTCGGGGGGCTTGGGGAGTTCGGCTCTGTCATCGCCGCGACTCTAGCCGCGGCCCGGTAGGCCCTCTGAGCACAGTGGCGAACCTTGGGCTGGGAGCGACACCCAGCGTCGCTACGAGCCCAGGGCTCGCACGACAATCCACCTAGACTCGGAGCCATGGAGAACGAAGATCAGCCGGCGGTCGAGACCCTGACGAACGCGCAGGCGCTCGTCGAGCTCAACGAGGCGGACGTTGCCCTGTTCCAGGCCGTCGCCGGCTACCAATCACCGTTCCTCGACCGGGCCATGCCGGTCCTCTCCGAAGCGGCGAACAACTCGAAGCTGTGGATCGGGATCGTCGCCCTGATGGCGATCTTCGGAGGTCGCAAGGGCCGCAGCACCGCCGCCGAGGGCCTTGCCGCGGTGGGGATCACCTCGGCCGTGGCGAACCTCGCGGCGAAGAACCTGGTGCGGAGGAAGCGACCGCAAAGCGCCGTCCCGGAACGACGTCGGCTCATCCAACCCGAGTCGTCGTCGTTCCCCTCCGGCCACACCGCCTCGGCTGCGGCCTTCAGCAGCGTCGTCGGCGACGAGATCCCGATGGCGTACATCCCGATCACCGGACTCGCGATCGCGGTCGGGTTCTCCCGGGTCTACACCGGTGTCCACTACCCCGGCGATGTCCTCGTCGGGTGGTTCCTTGGACGCACGATCGCCGGCATCGTCCGCGTCGTGTGGCCGAAGAGGTGGAAGTAGCTCTACATCCGCTCGATGACCGCTTCGGCGAATTCGCTCGTGCTCACTT
>PVMK01113822.1_pt1 | contig 15820 bp, 22 predicted proteins | sample 1853481 | NCBI WGS metagenome assembly PVMK01 (sample SAMN08533507, study PRJNA380276) | Marine sediment metagenome, whole genome shotgun sequencing project.
ATCTTACTACCCCTTTGTGTTGGTGGTAAATATTTCATACCTAATATATCGAAAAGTTGCTTTTCCGATTTCAACCCACCGGGAATGACTCTTTTTCCAGAAGACTTGTTATTTGCTCCTCTCACAAATAAACCTTTTTGACTCAGTATAGCTCCATGGGGATATTTCTTACCGTCGTATTCACGTAGTTCCTTGGCTTTTTCACGCATTAACCTATTCAAGACATCATTACCAGTAAAATGCATCAAAGCAGCGTTCCAATTCTCGGGTTCCGTAAACATAATATCAATACGAAAGATGAATTTTTTCATACCGGGGCATCTACCCAAACCTTTAAAATCATCCTTGCCTTCTGAAAGAATGTCAAAAACAACACCCCAATCTTTCAAAAGTTTCACAAATTCTTTCAATGTAAATACCTCACTCTTTATTAATATGTCTATATCTCCAGAATCTTTTGCCCCACGTCTATAACTACCACTAAAAGCTATTTGATAACTATTTTTACCGAATTTCTTATCTAGTAAATGTTTAGTTGTTTCTTCTAGAGCTTTAGTGAAAGCTCTAGGAATTCTTTTTAGTCGTGTATGGTAATCAATCATCTTTTTCTGATTTTTAGTAAATTTCAACTTTTTACCATTTGGGGATTTGGTTACATAGGAACCAGAATCAAAATAACCAATTTTAGCAGCTTTCCGTAGTTCTGATACATTTTTAAATCCGTAATCTTTGACTAACTTTTTAGCTGTAGCTTCTCCTATATAAGAAACTTTAGATAGCGCACTCACAGCTTTGGAAGTAGTGGTTGGAGCGGCCACTTTTCCTTGTTTAATTTTCTTATCCATCAACTTATCTTTTTTAGCAAGTTTGTACTCTTCAACACTCCCGGTTTCTTGAAATTGTAAAATTTTTTGCGCGACACCTTTTCCAACGCCTTTAATGGGAAATTTACCACGGCTTTTTTTGATATTTTCTTCGGTAATTTCTATATTTTTTCGGGGAACAAATACATCTTTGATCTCTACAGCTCGACCTAATTTAGTTCCAAGTTCGTTGAGAGCTCTTACAGCTTTTTGATATGTCATACCATATGGCATAAACTTACCTTTTTTAACATAGTAATCAGCCATAAAAGTAAATTGACGACATAATTCTTCATTATATTCACACCGTTGCATTTATTTTATATTTAAAAATTGGTTTTTATTTCAAAAAATGAACATCTCTATGCATAATTCTAATAATGCCGGTCTGAATCCTATGGGTTTTGGTATACAACAACGATATTTAGGAATGTCAACCGGGGTTGTAAATGTCAACCCGACTACTAATAAAAACAGTCTGATGGGAGTTCGGACAAGTAATGAAATGAAAATCAATAGTACTAATAATACGCATACAAGTCAAATAGCGTCTAGTCAAATAGCGTCTAGTCAAATAGCGTCTAGTCAAACGACTTTTGTTGCCTCTAGTGATAAAGATAAACCAACGGATTTAGTTGCGAATGCCATACCTATCGATGAATTTTTAGATACTCATACGTTAACTATCAAATATAAAAAAGGTGATGAAATTGTCAAGAGATTGAAGAAAAATCTAAAGGCAGATAAACTTCACAAAAAAGTAAAGTTCAGATCTGATAAGAAGTTAAAATGGTCTCCTCAGTATCATTTAGATGGTGAGGTCACGGATCTACGAGGATACATGAATAATGAGCTTTTATATATTAATCTGATCGAACAACTAGAGGATTGGAGAGAGTCTTCTGAAAGTTCCGGTTTTGATGATAAAACAGATTCCGAAGCTGAAGATTCCGAAGCTGAAGTAGCTAATGAAGACGAAGACGACGAAGAAGTAGCTAATGAAGACGAAGAAGTAGCTAATGAAGACGAAGAAGTAACTAATGAAGACGAAGAAGTAACTAATGAAGACGGGGAGCATTCAGATGATGAATAAACATGGTTTCATAATAATATTCTATTATTATGAAATAAATTGGAAATTAGTAATTTGTTTGGTTATAATCGAACGAAAAACCACTTTGTTCTTTCATTCGTCTAAAATGTTGTCGGCGCCTTCCACGACGAGTGTCGAATTCGATATTCACCCAACCATCATTTGGTTGAATTTCTAGTTTACAATAAGCCCCTCCAGCTTCAAGCTTCCAATATTCTCTGACAGGGAGAGATCCCTGTTCCATATCCTCGAAGTATCTAGTAGTTAGTTCGGTTGGCATTTCTTATTTGTAAATTAGGATTTAAATTTCATTTTGGATTTATTCATCCGGGCAATTAGGTACATATTTTCTTGCATAAACCGGTCCATAACACCAAGTGATCTTTTCACCTGGTAAAATATTTCTTTCGGCTCGTAAAGAATATGTCATCGTATCCCCTACTTTTACCTTTTTTCGGTGTTTGTAATTTAACTTAGTTTCGATATCTAAATAACAATTCATATCATCGGAAACTGTTGGTTCATTGGAGAAAAAAGCATAATATGTAATATTTTGAGGTGATGGCATTTGAAGACTCCCATTAAATAAATCCCCGATTAATCTTTCACTGATATTTTCTTTTTTCGTGTAGACTGTCATGGAGTACATAGAATGCTTGTAAGATTTGTGTGTATCCATGTTGAACACCATGAACTTGTACCAGGCAATCCTTTCTCCCTTTTTAATACTCTTACGGCACACCAATTCAGTACCCAGAGTTTTAGAGTCTTTAACAATAATTTTTGTTTTGGAATTATTGAATAGCTTGACATTTTTGAATTCCAACAAATGATCAAGAATTTTGCCTCTGTTATTTGACATTTATTCGTGTATTTATTTATTTAAAAAATCATAATTATCCCAAAATGGCAGACAGTATAAATTCACTACCAACTGATAAAAATGCACCTACTCATCCAGAATTACAAATTGTGGATTATCTTTTTGAAAAGGATGGATCTCAACAAAAAATAGGAGGTCTCGTGAGCGAGTTCAAAACGGCTATTTTCGCGAGCGCTTTGTTTGTAATATTATCTTTGCCCCCGGTGGACGATTTAATAATCAAAATCATTCCTGTGACTAATAACGCAGTGGTCAGAATGATTTTGAAAGCAATATTCTTTATGATAACTTTTTACCTTGTTCAAAATTTTTGGTTGATCAGGAAAAAAGATTAATTTAATCCGATTTTTTCTTCAGAAAAAACCACCAAATAGCACCTGTACTTGCTAACGACAAAGAAGTGGTGATAACAAGTAACAACCAAAGCTTAGTTTTTTCTTCGTCATCTTTCATAAATCCTGGAGACCAAAACCAAAGAATGATCAAAAAAATCAAAAATGTAGCTCCCAAGTATACGAGAGGATTTTTGAGTATTTTTTGAAAATCAAAACTATTTGGAGCTTTGCCAGCAATAACATTATTAACCTGATGTTCTAAAGCATCGTAGTTATTTATTCCATCTAGGTAAGGATCTTGTTGTGTCGTCATATTTTAATGTTATTTAATTCTTATAAATAACATTTATACATTCAATATTCACGAATATTGATAAGTATTTACTCCTCGACAAGTAATTGTATTTGTTGGTTTGTCTTGAGAAATTTCGCATTTGAAAATTGATCGATACCAATCTACAGCTTGAGGTACACAATCGCTAAAAAATAATTCAAAAAGCTTTGTGCGAACACTTTCTCTAAACATGGACTCTTTGATCATGATTTCCCCGGTAGTTGATAAATATCCAAATAATTCACCCATAACTAGAATTTTGTTTTCTACACCAGGAGTATTAGATATATTGTTTAGATAATTTTGTATTTTCTGCCGTGCTATAGATTTGTTGTCCATTTTTTTTAAATTTATTTTTTCTAAAAGTCATAATTAATAAAATGGCTAAAAACAATTGCACAACTATAGCAGTTTTGACTTTTCTTGGTATCTTTTTATGCGGCGGCGGCGTCGTCATGACTGCATATGGATTAAAACAAGTGGAAGATTCTGTTTCTCAAGAAAAACCTATTCCTCTCAATACATTAACCATCTTTGGTTACGCTATGAGTACCGTTGGTGGTATGATGTTCTTGATCTGTGGTATCCTATGGATTCTTTGCTCAGCTAAACGTAAGTAAATAATTTTGTCTTGTAATTCTTGTTTTAGAATTACAAGTCTTTGACACTCGACCACAATTGTGCTCTCGTAACCGTTGAATCAGAATTAGCAACTATTGCTTGGAATTCGTCACCGCTGGTAATATTAGGAGGAATACCCCAGGTTCCTTGTAAAACACCCATCAGTTGGGTTTCTGACAATTGGCGAAGAGCTAGAAACCTGTTAAGAACTTCTAGATTATTTTCCTGACTAGATAGTTTTTTAAGATCAGCTTCTGTAAATGATTCTATAATTGTCATATAAGTTTTGACTATTTTGGCAACCATTTTAAAATGATTATTGGCTTTTTCATTGACATCATCTGAATCTGGATTACCCCCAAACTCTGTTGCAATTTTCATAACTTGCGATTTTAAATACTCGTGTGCAAATGAAAATTGAGGTTGAGTAGTTATATCCGACCTTTGTACTTTTTGCATTTTTTCTACTATTCATTTGTTTAAACATGTAGTAATGTCTTTGTAAATTTGACATCCTCGTTTCTTGGCATTCAAACCGTGTACTATTTTACCAATAGTCTTGAGTGTGATCTTTTCAACTGTATCGAACTCGTCAATTCTTTTCGCAAATTCTAAAAAGTAATAAGGATCGTCAAAACAATCGTCTGGAAGATACACTCTTTGGTTGTTTCCAACACGGGGAGATACAATTCGTTTGTCTTCAATTCGGATACCCAAATGTTTGATTAAATCCACGGGTCTTAAACTCTCCAGTGAGTGTTTATCGGAATAGATAATCTCTGTGTACTTTCTAGCCTTTCTGGTGAATTTTCTGATGTGTCCAGCTGTTCTAAAATGCGGACAATAATTTGGCTCTCTCGAAAGAAATTGCATCAAGTCAAATATAAAAGTCAATGTTTCCACTTCACAGTGTTGAGCTAAGAGTCCACTGCTCACAGAAACCAATAGTATAACTACATCTTGAACAGTACTAGTGGTGTATGGTTTAATCAACCCCCTGTGAATGTTTTTATAAACCACATGTGACTTTCCGAAGTCCAGTAACACGACTTTGTAAGGTCCTTGAGATCTCCATACTCCTTGTTTAGTAAAATAATTTCTTGGTTTGCTACAGGGAGTCAGCATAATATTCCACGGAAAGATATCATTGTGACAGAAATCAAATTCTTCCAAACCAATTTCGAGAATACCGCAAATTTGGACGAGAATATCCAGTAAAACTGCCACGTTAAGATCCGGTTTTTTCAAGTAGTCCGCCAGACTTATTCCTTCTACAAACTTCCAATACGAAACCCTTTCTTTGATATCAAAATAGACCAGTTCAGAATATTGATCTGAATACTTCATTTGAGGAATTATACACGCACCAATGAATATTTCATGAATAAATTCTTCCAATTTAGAGTTCTTTACAATCTTTCTGACGACTCCCAGCGACTCTGAATGTTGTACGAGAGTTGTCTTGCTTTCCCATATTATTTCCCAATCGGTAGGACCAATTAATTGTTTCTTTTTCTTGGAAGAAATTTTAGCGCACTTGCTTTTGGCGACCAATTTCATTTCCATTCTAGAACTTACATCGCGAGCAGATATCACGTTGTACATATAAACACCTGTTTTAGATTCTGAATCTATCAATACTTTCTGCCAATAGTCCAACACGCCATTTTGTGAGAGATATGTATCATAAAACGTTTTCGCGTTTTCAGCGATTTTTTTACACTTTTCAGGATTCGCCCAACACCAATCCATTACTTCTGATAAATTGGATAGATCTGACTTGACATGTAGATAGTGAGTTCCTTCAAGTAAAAATTTATGAAACCACAAAGTATATGGCGATTTCACAAGAAGAACTACTACATTCATACCAAGCTCCATGGACAATCTAAATGCACAGGAATGCCCTGGGATATGAAGAATATATTTGTATCCGCTTTGCTCCATGGAATCCAGTGGTTCTTTGAGACCTATACTGTTTTGAATATCTTCACTGATTGTGTGCAATCCGAATCCTTCACGGTGAGTGGGTCCAGCTCGCTGGGACACAACGGGGTGAGCTCTTGGTCTTAGATTCCAAGATGTTATTCCCACATCGAGTCTATCATCTTGTATAGAACAAACTTTGAGTCGTGGATTTGTATCGATTGTAACCCCTTCGCCAGTGGAAGAACCTCTGAATACTACTTTGTTTATTTTAGAATCCCAGACTTGTTCTGGGATCTTACCATAGTCTTTTTGAAGACGATTAAGATACGAGGTATTAAACTTGATACCATGATCTTGAAACGCGATTCTTGCCCAATCGTCCCAAGTAGGAACTCCGGAATCGATGAAGTTTTCACGAGCACACATAGAGAATATTGGGAGAATTCCCTTGGTGTCATCAAAAACTTTTTCATTTCCAGGTACGAGAGGTGTGTAAGGGTGACGAAAATCTTTCCGGAGAAGTGGAAAATCTCTACGGTTTAAGAAAAATTCCGCGTCAGGAACTTTTCGCTTTTCGCACAGAGTTTCAAGCATATGTTTCAAACACGAGACATTTGAATCTCCTTCAATTTGGGGAAATTCATTTCGAATCAAAAAATTATTACCAATCCATTGGTGCTTGTTTCGATTAATTCTGTTTCGATTAAATCTCCGATTCATTCGTGTTTGTGATGATTCGTAAATACCGAGTATTTCTTGTTCTGTCATCGTTATTTTTTCACCCCAACTATTAGCGAAGTTACTTTTGCTGAATGGAAGAAATACTTCCAATTTGTTGTTACGTATTTTGACAAAGATGGCCTTTTTCAAACAATGAAAATAATACTTGAAATTAGACAACACTGTTCTCGACGATATCCTAGATTCGGGGAGCGACTCTGCTAAATCGATCGATTCCCAAGACTGTTTCCACAAATTATCATCTAATGCTATGTTTGATCCGACCCCGGATTCGTGAATGAGATGTTGTAAAAATTGTTCTTCATCCCCAGCTGTGTAGTTAACCTGTTTAAAATTTTTGTATCTAGGATTTGTTTGCTCTCTCGAAGAAATACCGTCTTGATCCAATTTGAAATATTCTTTTACTTTCAAGTATTTTGATGTAGTTGTCATTCTATTTAATGAATTAGGTACTAAGTCATTAAATTTCAGTTTTAGGGATCTCAATCACACAAGAATTATTATTTTTTCTGTTCAAAATAACCCTGTTTGCCAGGAGTAAAATAGACACAAAAGACTGAATTACCATAAATGCAACAGTTATTACTTCGATGTAAATATTATCTGTATTGAAAAGGAAACAATAATAAATCCATTGGCAAAAAGCCCAAGACGTCACATAACCCAAATAAATATATTCTGCAACTTTATCCTTTTTGATGATACCAATTACTCCTGTCACAGACATAATCGAGAGCAACAAAAAAAAGTAGTTACATGTAAACCCAAAAAAGATTACAAGTAACCATTGTACCACAATGAGACCTTGATATCTCGTTTTGGTTGTTTGTATTTTCACTACTTCATTCTCAATATCGGAAGACATTTTAATAACCAGATTTTGATGTCAAAAATCAATTTTTCATTGTTGTGAGATCTATTAAGTATATTCTCTTACGACACATTGGACACGATTGCTTAGACGGTCCTTCCTGGATCCATTTAATCAACGCGCTTCTAACAAATCTATGTCCACAAACTACACGAATTGTGTAAGGCATGTTGTATTTATTTTTTCCCGGGCGCAATCTTGTATGAGTGATGGGGCAAATTGCATCTTTACCCCATTTTCTATCCCAGTAAGCAGGCATTTATATATTATTTCGTCTCTTCAGATAGTTTTTACTTGTTATTCTTGAATAACAAGTAGGATTATTATTTAGATATCGTCGAAATCGAATGCTTGTTCTTCTTCGTCGGAAGCAGCTTCTGCGCGTTGATTACTTGTGGATAATTCACCAAGGCATTCTAATCGTCTTACCTCATCTTCTTGGAGAAGTTCAATGATATCAACTTTTTCCACTTGAAAATCGCGACACGCGCATATAACCCACATCCCGGCTGTTAACCAACTCTTTTTTCTTTTCCTGATTTTACCACGCAAACGTCCAATACGTTTTTCACCATCACTGCATATTATCTCAAATCGGCGATCACCGAGTCCTCGTTCAACTTTTCCATATAGTTGACCATCATCGGCCATCGGTAGAGGTCTTTTAGTTACTTCTCCGGTTTGCTTTCTTGTTTTATTCTTGTTAGCTTGTCTTTTTAGTCCTTTAGGCATCTCTCTTATTCTAGGAATAAGAGAAAAAAATCAATTTCATGTCAAGATTAGCAATGCAAAGCATATTAGTGGAAAATAAATCACTAGTATAATTATCTTTTCCATTGCTGATAGACTTTCCTCAATTTCACTGGAGATTTCAATTGTGTCATATGGATAAGGTACTGTAATTTTCATTGAATATCCAGGTACATGATTCCACCTACAATAATGATAGTAACATTCGGTGACACTCCCGGGATTTTCTCTAGGCTTTAAAACGCAGCTAAGACTCATCACTGGAAGAAATCGACACCCGTCTGAGTTTTTATCAACACAATTATATTTACCTATTCCAAAATTGGGGTCTATGACTTTTACATCGGTCGGGCAATTCAACCCCAACGTCAAAATTATACTTTGAATGATTATCAAGATACTAAACAATTTCATTCTCGTATATTCTTAATATACGAGAATTTATCTATGCACTGTAGGCCCTCGAACGCCCTCTGTGTCTCCTTCGCCACTTTCGTTGAAAGATTCGTAGACCGGTGGTTTTGATGATCGCAAGTTCATACTCACCGCGTGTGTATGTATTAACGAGCTCAAAGGAAGCGTTAGGATCATGTTGTTTCATTTGTGAAAACAGCTGCTGATGTTCGTCGTTAAGAAATTCATCAACTGTGAACTCCATGTAAGACAGATAATGCCCTTTAGGGCCTTCGTCTTCTACTTCAATGATTGTTTGAGGCGAAGAAGAACGCCCGTATATACTTTCATCATATTGTGTAACCAAACCTAATTTCATATCTCTTCAATTTATTTCAAAAGAGTGAAGAGAAATCAATTTTGCTTCCCTTCGATGAACCATTTGTGAAACAAATCTTCACCTGAGGGATCAGGGGGATGAGCTATAGCAATGAAAACGAGAATATTGTACATGTAAATTAAACCGACTATCAAAAGAACAGTTACTAAACTTAAAAAAATCCCGAGAATCATTTTATCAATCAATTATTCATCACAAAATCATTTTATCAAACTAAAATATCTAAATTTTCAATATACCGAATTAAACATTCTCCGTAATCTAGATTTCTACAATTCACAGAGACATGAATCAGCTCAAAAATCGCCAAAATACCGTCATTGCTGAGATTAGAAACTATAATATCTTCCAGTGGGTCTTCGTCTGTAATGTTACATTCTTTAGTTATCTTCTCGATTTTCTTTAGGAGTGTATCCCCGTAATTTCGGAACAAATTTTCAATGTAAAAGTCAGGCTTTACATCTGTTCGTAGCTCAAATTCCACATTGCCACATAAAATGCTTAGAATCAACTTATCAAAACTGGTAATATTGCTATCTTGAATGTATCGAAGCAAACTATATTCTTCTTTAGATTGTGAATCGTTTAGAGTATTATACATATGTTATATTCTATAATATATGTTCTTAAAAAAATTATTTAAAGGGACTTAGTTGAAACGTATAACTTTTAAGGTGCAAAAAGGTTGATAATTTTGCATTTCAAATTCTTCCTAGTAGTCCTTAATGGGATAATGATGACATTAATGGTTTATATTACCCGACAGAAGCTTCTTAGAAGGCTTCTTGTCTTCATCAGGAGAAGTTGGTGTGGGTTTTGTCGTTTTTACCACCTTTGACTTTTTTGGGAAAATTTTGTCCCAAACTTCCTTTTTGTGATCTTTTTTCATTGTTTGGAACTTTTCCAAACGATTCGCATCAAAAGTGAGCAGATCGTCAGCGATTGTTTCTTCACCCAATAGAAGAGAAATACATTCGGTAAGAATTAGAACTTTGTTCTCAAGCATTTTGATACGCTTATCGGTCGTCTCGGCTTTTTGCATCGTTTTACGAAGACTTACATCCCATTGGTTTAGGATAGGTGGCGATAACGGTTTGGGCTTTAGTAATTTCGGTGATGAAGAACCACTTTTCTTCATCCGCTTCACGATCTCTTCGACTTTTGTTTTTGGATAAATCCAACCAGGACCACACTTAAGTCTGGAATTCCATTTTCCACCTAGTTCTTTCAAAGTATCTTTATGTGTTTTTGTATCACCAATGACGGCTACGGATTTAGCGCTATATTCTACCAAACTGAGATTTGACCCCAGCGTTTCTATGACTTTGCAATTAGTATTAACTGTTAGACTAGACATGATTTGATTTTATGAAAACATCTTTAACAAAATCAATTTTATGAAATCATTTTTACTTCATCGGTAATCTCGAGTAGTGCAAATAAAAAGATCACGAAATTAATGTCGAAATTGGCGATTTTTTGTCTTTTTGGTGTTTCTCTCCTATAAGGAGACCTTAAAGGTATTACTGATGACCTCTTCCTTTTCATATTTTATTAATACGAAATATTATAAATCACGGAAGGCAGCGCGACATTTTGTGGCGTTCCCACCTGACCAGGTTTTAGTATAATGTTTATCTTTGATGTCTCTTTCACCGATGAACCACCAAAAATTTCTGTATTGTTGTGTGGTGGAAATTCCTTGATGTAAAAAAAGATCTTCAGTATCCATCTTCATGGAAAAAATGCTAGTATTATTCTTTATGAAATCGATAGAGTCTTCCTCTTCAGTGAGAGTGTTGCACTGAATCGTAAATTGAGCTTGAGACCGATGAAGCGGTGTTTCATTTTCATGTAACACTCCTCTTACAAAGATTGTGTATTTTACCATGTTCGATATATAGATTTGAGATAAAGATATTCATTTTGTTAAAACATCTTCAATGTTAACCCAACCTATTTCTCGATCCATTCAGATTACAAATTCATCTCCAGGTTTTGGTTTATTACTGTGTTCTTTGTTTTCCGGTGCCCACATTGGTTGTATTTTTCCATGGACCAGATGGAGAACTTCCAGTAGACGGAAGATATTCTAAAATATTTTGAACTATATCACCAGGTAAGTTAAGTCTCCAACCTGTAATAGCAAACGTGAGTTTTCGTGAGTTGTATTTTTGTTTCCAAAATTCATGAATTTCAAAAAGAGTTTTATCCAGAAAAATGGCTTGACGGTTTATTATTGAATTTATATCATGTAAGTGAAACCTTTTTTGTAATTCTAATAGTTCTTTCAGCGTAAACTCGGCTCGTATTTTTTGTCTCCTACGGTGTCTCCACCCCAATTGATGGTTTTGACCTCTTGGTCTAAAGTATTTTCGAGGAACAAGAGAGGGGAAATTTATACTTTTAAAATCGTTGTTTGGTGCTTCTGTCATATTCGATTTATTACAAGTGTTGATGTAATAAATCAATTTAACGCAAAAAAGCCCCTCATATACAACCTGATAATGGTTGTATATGAGGGGCTTTTTTGCGTTTTTTAGTTGTTTTTAATTTTTTCGAGCTCATTATAATCTAATTATAGTTCTTTATCCGAGCTATTCGTTTTTGCATATTCGAATATCAGCTTATAAGTGATAATTTGTCTCAACTTTGTTTCTAATTCCTCGATGTAATTTTTGTAATATTCTCTAATATTTTTGTTCAACATGCTCGTATCGCCCAATAACATGTCATATTCTTTAATCAGCATTCGGAGTCGTTTCACAAATGGGTCTTGAATCTCCTCAATCGGTTGAGAGAGTATTAACATAAATCGATCGAATTCGTCCTGGCATATGCGCCACGACCATTGGCGAGTTCCAAAGAAAGCCATGTCTGGGTCTGTCTTTCTCAACTTTTGAATCCGATGCAATCTCCACGCCTTTTGTATTTCACTCGCCGCGTTGTTCTGGTGGTAATTTACTGGTCTCCGAAAAGTCTGACTGGCTTCTAAGAGTTGTTGTTGTAATTCTGGGATACTATCAAGAAAATCTTTATATTCTTTTCGTTCTTGTTCTGAAAATGCAATGATATTCATTATACTTCACCAATTGAAGTATAATGCCGATAAATATTCTAAAAGTCGCACTCCCACTCTGCGTGATCCAGATCATTGAAGTAATGTCGGTGGGCTGATTCGTTCCAAGGTTGCTGTGAGAACTTGGTATATGTAGCGGTGTTAAGATTATAGATATTGAATCCCGGACTGAGCCACAACCTTTCTGAATCTTCTGGTACAATCAGCCCACCCAGCTTTTCGATATCAAAGATCAGACGATGATGCACTAGATACCCTTGTGAGAAGTGGATACATCTTGGGTTTGGACCATCCTTCACCCACTCAGGAGCGTCATTGCGCCTAACGCCGTAAGTGTCACCCATTTCCGCGCCTTGAATGAACCCCCCTCCTATGAACATCCGATCCCATTCAACCAGTGGATAAATACTGTATTGGTACTCGTTAACCTCCATTCCACGCGGCAAATCTTTAGGACGGGCCTCTTTCTCCACCTCTTTCAAATGACACTGACGGTAAATATTACGACAGTTAACACGAGTCAAGATCTCGGACCAACGCCTCGAACCGGGTGTAAAATTTCCCACTTTCATATCTAGATATGCTGAGTGGCATATCTCACCAGCCCACTCAGTGATGCTCTTAAGCGAAGGAGCGAATCGCCGCTTCCAGTATTCGTTGCCAAAGACATATTCTTTGATATACCACCAAATTTCTTTGACGATGTATATACTTTTTATAGTTGGTGTTGATATATTATTATTCATATCTCATATTCTTTTTGAAAATGAGATGATATGTATTTATTTTTTCACAAATTCCCATCCGTTCTTTCTCCTGGAATTATGCGCTTTTTCGTAAGAGTTACGAATCCTCAGTATCATTGTGCGATTCCACTTCTTGCCTCGTTTTTTAACACTCCCTGAATTAAGCTGTTCAGCTATTTCCGATGCGCTATCTTTACTTGCAAAAATCCGAGCAAGGAGTGATTGTTCGTTTCGATGAGGAATTACGGCTTTTCGAATAACCTGAGTCCCCTGTCTGTTCATCAGTCTGTGATATTTGTACCCATACGGAAGTCCCCCGATTCGGTCATCGCCGCGTTCTCGTTTTTGTTTGTATGAGAGTTTGATTCGTTGACCTAGAGCTTCAGCTTCTTTTTGGGCGTCCACTATCTTCTGGATAAACTCTAGACGTTGTTTGGAGTAAGATAGCTTCTCCACCTGAGACTTGATCTCAATACCACGCTTCCTCAAGTCTTCTAGCCATTGCATAAACAACACGATGTTTCTTGACAATCGATCTACTCGCCACACAATGATTTCATCGCCTCTCCGCACCGAGCGACCAATGTTTCTCATTGTTTTGGGAATTCCTTTGTAAGCAGAGTTACTAATCTTGTGAACTCGGAGACGTGTGTTCTCGCTACCCCCGCTAATACCGTCTTTAATTTCTTTTTCCTGGCCTTCAAGACTTGTGCTCGTGCAACTTGTTTGTGATTTGGTAGATACACGGCACACAATGTGAATCGTTTTCACCCCAGGAGCTTTGGCGTTCAAGTAAGCTGTAATTTTCTCTTCACATCTACATTCATCATCGGGTACCCATTCGGTGTACCCACCTGCGAATTTGATATTAAATTCCCATCTACCCCCTTGAAGTACTCGGTGACCAATCACGCTTTTTACTTCTGCTTCGACGTATTCATCGACATATTCTTCGTCGGATTCTACCGATGTATTCACTACCATCGGTGTGCCTTCCGTACCGAGTTGGAGATTCTGTAAAAATTCTTGGAGTTGCCCAACCATATTGGCTGGGACTTGGAGTGTTATGTTAGCAGTATCGGAATTATTTCGTCTATCTGCTGATGCGCGAGCAGCTCGAGATACTCTATCTCTACGAACACGTGGAATATTCTTGTTTGAAGTATTTTTATTTTTATTACCAGACATCCTTCTATTTTTGTCGAGAAATAGAAGAAATTCAATTTTTGATTTACACACAAAACATAGCGTAGTGTGCTGGTGGTGGTCTCGAGTAACCACGATTTTTGAGGAAACTCAACGCTTGTTTGGCCGCCGATTGTTGACTGTCTGCTTGAAGTGCAGCTGTACCGTGACCCAATGTCAACTTGCTCATCCCAGGCATCATGCTCCTCGTTGTCATCTTGCTAAAGTCGGCGTACACTTCCGTGTGACACAATTGTTCTTCGCGTACCGATTTGTACTTGACTTTTCCGATGGTGTCGCGATGTTTGTCGAACAGTTCCTTCAACCGCGTCTTTGGGTCTACTAGCTCTTCGTAGTTGAGTTTTCCTTCTTGAACTCCGTGTTCGTTGGGAAGTCCGCCACAGATTGGATACGAATCCAATACGTTTTGGATGATGTTGTAGCAGATTTTGTATCCACCACCACTTGTGAATCTTCCTGCTTTGTCTGGTTTGCAACAAACCTCGTCGATCTGTTGTTCCAGTGCACCCATGAAAGCCTCGAAGCAATCTTCGAGCATAGGTTTCTTTTTTGTCATTCTGTACTCTCGAGTAGCAGAAATGTAATCCCAGAATCCCAACGATTCTGCGAACTCTGCTAGTACCTTTTTGCTAACTAGGTTGATTTTGAGCCTAGTTAATACCCGTACACCTTGCGGGCATCTGAGTTGGGGAAAACGCCGAGACAGGTACTGTCCGATCGACTTGTTGACTACCAAGTCTCCCAAAAACTCATAATATTCATAGTTGTCTTCCGAGATGGAAGGGTGTGTGAAGATCTGCGAAAACAGGTTTTTATCAAAAACTTTTCCGATCAGAGTCTTCGTGAGCTTTCCTTTCCTAAGCAGGGAAAGGATGAGCTGATCAAACGCGTCGCCGCGGTTGCCAATATATTCTTCTTGCATTTCTTGTTCAGTTAATCCAAGGTGTGCCATTCTCTATTTTAATAAGATCTTGTCTATTAAAATCAATTTACGTCGAGCTCGGTTTTCTTTTGTTTATTCTTAAATTTTTGAAAGTTAAGAATTTTTAGTTTGTCAAATTTCTATTTACGGAAGTTATCTAATCATAACAACAGGTTTTGACACCATGTTTTGTCTTGCTTGCTCCGCATGTTACGTTACAGCCGGCCCACGGCCACACGTTATGCGAACCGGGAAGATCGGAACACTTCGGGCACCTACAATTGGGAGCGTCGGGTTTGACGCCGCAATTTGGGCGAGGTGGTGGTGTTGGTGGCGCTGGTGGTGCTGGTGTTGGCTTTGGACAGGGTATCGCGCCTTCTCCGTGACAAACAGGTTTAGCTTTCCACTTCATACAATAACTGCCGAGATTGACGTGGTGCTTACAATAGGTGTCTTGAGGCCCAAAGGTGGGGGTAGGCCCAGTGACTCCCATACTCGCCTTATTTCCCTTCATTTTTCCTTCACCTGAAAATGTCCATGGCAAAGCACCGACACCGGGTTCCCAAAACGGGAGATCTAGTTCTTTATAACCTTCCTCTTCAAGTAATTGACTGACGCCAAGTAATACGATAGCCACAAAGACTAATAAACTAC